>MRWG01001809.1_pt1 | contig 12234 bp, 11 predicted proteins | sample 1013341 | NCBI WGS metagenome assembly MRWG01 (sample SAMN06117577, study PRJNA244670) | biofilm metagenome | biome: Water; feature: Cathode Biofilm; material: Biofilm; isolation source: microbial consortium enriched at the cathode of a solar microbial fuel cell | place: USA: District of Columbia ... | reverse complement strand
CCCAGGAGAGAACCCGGTGCGCACCCTTTTCCCATCGAAATTGACGCGCCAGATTTCGGTGGGTTCGGATACGTTTTTGAGCCGGCGCAGTCCGATCAGGCTGAAGGAAACGGGCAATCGATTGCGACCCTGTTCGTAAACATTGCGGGCAACGCAGATGCCTCCGGGGTCGGCCAGTCCCTCGAGACGGGCGGCAAGATTGACACCTTCGCCGAAGATATCGCCGTCTTCGTGAACTACGTCTCCCAGGCTGATACCGATACGGAAGCGAATCCTGTCGTCTTCTGTATGGTCGCGCTCGCGCTCATCGAGCGCGCGCTGAATGTCCACTGCTGCCTCTACGGCCTCGCAGGCGCTCGGAAACTCCGCGAGAAAACCGTCTCCGAGGAACTTGACGATATGCCCCTCGTGCTTCCCGAGGATCGGCGCGACAATGGCCTCACGAATCGATTTGAGTCGCGCAAGCGTTCCCTCCTCATCGCGCTCAATCAGGCGGGTGTAGGCCTTCACATCGGCCGCCAGTACTGCAGCAAGCCTGCGCTCGACGCGATAAGATGCCATGGCATCCCCCGTCAACAGGTCACTCAAATCTTAGCTTTTTATGGATGCACGGTCGGCAGGAAACTCGCGCTTTCCGCGACGTCGATTGTCGATATCGCCTTGGAATGCAATGGGGTCGGATGGCCGGCTTGTGGTCGGCAATGTCGAAACTGGCTTCTGTTGGTAAGCACGTGAGCCATCTGCAGGAAACTGGTCCTACAGCGGTATGTGGTCGCCTGCGGCTACAAAGCGGCTCATCCGTAACCCCCTCATGCGGCAGATAGGCGACAGCGAAGAGGTCCACCGGCAAATTGCTGGGCAATTCCAACTTGGTTCTGAGGCGCCCGCCGATGTCCGGATCACAGCCCGGACGAACATGGACAATGCCTAGGGGTTCTCCTGTCCTGTCAGGTGTCCGGGCGGGACATCCAGACTTGGTCATTCCAGCGCCCGACAATAGTCGGATATGTTCGGTTACCGACTTAACGTGTCAATGCCGTTCAGGCTGAGCGTGCGCAATCCTGTCTGGGAGAGACGCCAAAACGACGCGTGAAGGCCCGGGAGAGGGCCGCTGCACTAGAAAAGCCAACCTTTCCTGCAGTGACCTTTACCGCCGTTCCCTTGGCGATTTCGATACGCGCCAGGGTCAAGCGCCAGTCCGACAGATAGTGTCCGGGTGTGACGCCCACTATGTCCCGAAACGTGTTCACGAAATGCGTTCGCGACATCGCGGCCATCTCAGCCAGATTCTCCAATCGCCAAGTCTTCTCGGGTCTATCGTGCATCGCGACGATGGCTCGCGACAGGTTCGGATGGGCCAAACCGGCTAGTAATCCGATCTTGGCGGTCCCATTCTCGATGAGGTGTCGGAGAAGTCGGATGACGACGATCTCGCATAGGCGGTCGATCACCGCCCGGCCACCGCAACGCGGGGACAGCGCCTCATCGAGGAGAATCTCTGTCACCGCCCGAAGCGGTTCCGTATCGTTTAAGGAGAGCGTCACCACATCCGGCAAGGCTGCGGCAAAGGGGTTGGCATCACCGCCGGTATCCACTGACGCGCAGACATATCCGGCATCTCCTACTTCGTCCTGAATCTTGAAGTCCAACGGCGTGCCCCGTGGGAAATACACAAGCACAGGGGATCCGCCATCCAAGGGCGGGAAGGAATGATCTGAGAGGTTCAACCGGCCACGCCAGACGACATAAAAATTGGGCGCCGGGTGTGCCCCCGGATCATCAGTGATCTGGGCAGCGCCGAATGACGTCACTTTCGCCTCAATGCGAAAGTGCCGAATCAGCGCAGACAGGCGATCAGGTGGGTTTTCCGACATTTGTGTACATCTGATCAATTATTATGAACCAAATGTGTCTTATGAACCAATATTTTGTCAAGGCATGCTGCTGACGCCTGCCTCACTAAAACAATTCAATGGAAGCCAAGAATGCTCATTCCTCGTGAGAAGACGCCCGACCTCGAAGTCGATACGCTGTCGCACGGCCGTTTCGACCTTGCCAGCGACAACGCCGAGCGCTTCACCCTTGTCACGTTCTATCGTGGCCTGCACTGCCCGATTTGCGCCAAGTATCTTAAGGAACTGGAGCGTCTAACGCCCGAGTTCGAGGAACGCGGGGTCAAGACGATTGCCATCAGTTCGGACGGCAAAGAACGGGCACAGCAGATGGCTGAGAATATCGGCGCTTCCAAGCTCCGAATCGGCTATGACCTTCCGCTTTCCGCCGCGAAGGAATGGGGCCTCTACATTTCGACCTCGCGTGGCACGACCTCGATCGGCATCCAGGAGCCGAAACTCTTCTCGGAGCCGGGTGTTTTCCTGATCCGTCCGGACCAGACCCTCTACTACGCCTCCGTGCAGACCATGCCGTTCGTCCGCCCGGTCTTCAAGGAAATGGTTCAGGCCTTGGATTTCGTGATCGACAAAGAATACCCGGCGCGCGGCGAATACACGGGCGCTGTCTAGCCAGCCTCCCGCGAACCGACAACCTGGCATCCGAGGACTACGACCCTGCCGTCGCAGAAGGTCGTCACTCCTAAGATTGGCGAGCGAAAAACGTGTACCTGGTGCCGCACAATTCGAAGTGGACTTCTGCTCATTACGCGAGCTCGTAGGAGCGACGAAATGCTTTTCGCAATCATCTGCGTTGACAAGCCGTCTTCACTTGAAATCCGCAAGGCCAACCGCGAGGCGCATCTGGGTTTCCTCAGGAATCTCGGTGATCGCCTGAAGGCAGGAGGTCCGCTTCTTGATGACGGAGGCAATCCCGCAGGCAGTTTGCTGATCGTGGAAGCTGACAGCCAGGAAGATGCGCGGGCCATATCCGAAAAGGATCCTTACGGATCAGCGGGGCTATTTGAAGCGGTCAAGGTTCAACAATGGAACAGGGTTTTCTGGGAGGCCGCCATATGATCTCTTCGAGCGCTCCGACCATCGATTCTACTGCCAGCGCCCGATCGACGGTACGAAACATCCGCACGCGCGCGATCAATGCCGATCTTACCGAACTGATCGCGACTGCCAGCGGCGTGCTCTCCTCATCACCATTGGTCTTGATTGACGTCTTAACGTCGGACGGTGTAACCGGGTCAGCTTATGTATTCGCCTATACGCCAGATGCCCTTAAGCCAATCTGGCATGCCTTGACGGAAATGGCGAAAGACATTATCGGCTGTCCACTGTCGCCAGTCGATATCGACCGTCGGCTGCGATCCCGTTACCGATTGCTGGGCGTACAAGGTGTCATGACGATGGCCATAGCCGGGCTCGACATGGCCCTTTGGGACGCGCGAGCGAGAACAGCCGGGCTGCCTCTTGCGACTCTCCTTGGCGGCGAACCCAGGCCAATTCCGGCGTACGCGAGCTACGGGCTGTTGCCGCCGTCCCGAGCCGGTGAGTGGGGCGAACGTGCCGCCCGCCAGGGTTTCAAGGCTGTGAAGATCAAGACCGGGTATGACGATCTAGCGACCGATGTTCAAGTTATCCGTGAGTTGCGCGCCGCTGCAGGCTCCGAGATGGGCATCATGGTCGACTACAATCAATCGCTCTCGGTGCCCGAAGCCATACGACGCGCCCGCACCCTGGATAGCGAAGGGCTTATTTGGATCGAGGAACCAACAGTCGCCGAGGACTTTAGCGGGCACGCCCGCGTCGCCGGGTCAGCTGCGACGCCGATCCAGTTGGGGGAGAACTGGTGGGGCATCGCTGACATGGCGAAGAGCCTGGCGGCTGGTGCCTCCGACTTGGCTATGGTGGATGTAATGAAAATCGGCGGTGTGACCGGCTGGATGAAGGCTGCAGCACTGGCAGAGGTCGGAAGCCTGCCAGTATCCAGCCACCTGTTCATCGAGTTTTCCGGTCCGCTGCTTGCCGTCACCCCGACGGCGCAGTGGCTGGAATATCTTGATATTGCCGGCACTGTTTTAAATTGTCCGGGGCGTCTCATCGATGGTTGCCTGCACCCCTCCGCTGGCCTCGGCGCAGGGATCGAATGGGATGAAGGCGCCGTGGCGCGTTTCATGCTCTGACCGAAGACGCTCTGCCTGGCCTAACGTCAGGCCGTTGCGGATACGACAGAAATTTCGCAAGTGAGGAAGGCAGTTGGCCGGTGAGACCAGCGGGGCGTTGCAATATTACGTTTTTCACGATCTCATCCCCACCCCCCGCGGCTTTGCTGCGTTCGGCATGGTTCAGGTAAATGGGATCTGGGAAACGCGACGTTTCAGAGTCCCTCGGCATAGAACTTCAATGCGCCATAGACAGCGAAGTGAACCGGCGTCGGGATGCGGTGTTTACGTCCCAGCCGCACCACCTCGCCACTCAGCCACGACAATTCGAGACGTTGGCCGTTCTCCAGGTCATGCAGCATGGAGGCCTTCATGCCGTCAGGGAGGCCGTCAGTGAAGGCCATGGTATTAGCTTCTATATCGTCGGCTAGATTGACTCCCTCGGCCCGGCCGACGAGCGCAGTCTCCTTCACCGCACCCTCCAACAGGGCGCGGGCATCGGGATTACTGCGGATCGGTCCAATGGCCTGCCGGCAGAGAGCCGTAAGGCCGCTGAGCGCACTTAGAAAAACAAACTTCTCCCAAATGGTGCGGGTGATGTCATCGGCCTGGGCGTAGTCGAAACCGGCGTCTTTGAAAGCGGCCAACAGCTTTTCGATGCGTGCAGAGTGACTGCCGTCACGCTCGCCGACGGTCAGTTTGGCCATAGTCCCGTTATGGCGGATCACTCCGGGTCCACCGATCACGGCAGCTATGTGGGCGACGCCTCCGGCGACGTGCCTTGCCCCCAGGTGTTCAACAAGTACCGCGATGCTGGACACGCCATTTTGGAAGGGCACAACCACTGTTTGCGCCCCTAGCAACGGTTTGCAGGCCTCCGCTGCTTCGTCAGTGTCCCATAGCTTGACAGCGAAAAGCACGGCCTCTACCGGACCGACATCTGCGGGGTTGTCAGTCACGGGCACGTCCTTCAGGTGAAGATCGCCTAATGGGCTCTCAATCCTGAGCCCGTTTTCCCTGATGGCAGCCAAATGCGCGCCGCGGGCGATAAAATGGACGTCGTGGCCAGCCGCTGCCAGCCGGCCGCCGAAATATCCACCGACTCCGCCGGCTGCCATGATCGCAATGCGCATGATATGTCTATCTTCCCTTCAGGAACGCCATGAAGCTGCGACCGATTATGGTGACAACAATTCGTGGGATCCTGTCAACGCTCTGCGTATCAGTAGTTGGCTTGAGCTTGCCCTGGATGAGCCGCTTTCAGGGCGTGACGCCTTGGTTTGATGTGAGCCGATCCCATTCTTGGACCGCCAGGAGTTGGGGCACTCCGGCTTCTGGTCCGCTACCGGATGCTTGGACCACTTGAGGCGCGAGGCATCCGATTCCTTTCTCATCTCCTCAGGTCCATCGGGGCCTGGTTTCCGATGGCACAATGTGGACGGACGGTCTTGTAGTCGAGCCGCCATGCTTCGATCCTAGCTCTGGCACCCTTGATGTCGAGGAACCAGTGCTGGTTCAGATACGCAACCCTCACGATGCAGCTGAACGTGGATGCGCCGCTAGCCATAGCGAACCCGGGTCGCGCAGACCTCCCGGATTGGCGTCCAATTCCTGAGTTAGAAAACAGGCAAAGTCAGGAGGCGATGGCCGTCGCCACGAACTGCAACAGACAGTCTGTCGACGGCCTCTCCTATCTCACGGTCGGAGTTCAGGCGGCTGAGTCACTCGCTGTCATTGCCGGAACGCTCGCGTTGGAAAGCTCATCTAAGAGAAAGCTCGCCAGCTCTTGAACTTCACGGGTGGCGTTGTCTCTGCCAAGCTCGTAAACGAGGTCAACCTGAGGGAGGGGTGGGAGATTAGTGACGTGGCCAATGATGCGCATTTCCGCTGATACGAGAGCTCGGGCAAGGACGGTCACGCCCAGGCCTTCGGCAACGGCTGTTCTGAGGCATTCAAAACTGGGACTAACAAAGCTAAGTCGCCACGACAGGCCCACTCGGTGGAGTGCTTCGGTTGCTGCTTTCCGATAAGCACAACCTTCCGGAAACAGGATCAATGGAATGGACCCATCCAGGGAAGGGGAGACATTTTGGCCCGTCACCCATACGAGCTGCTCCCGCAAAGCTACATTTTTACGATTGCCATTCATCTCCCGCTTAAAGAAAGCGAGATCAAATTCACCCCTCTTTGAGCGCTTCGCCAGATGCTCGGACTGATTGGATTCGACTTCCAAGGCTAAGAGGGGATGTAGACGCTTGAAAGTGGCGAGCCACCTTGTGAAATCCCGACCGAAGAAGTCGAGTGGGACCCCCAAGCGGACAAAACCGGTCAGCTCTGCTTCACTTATCGCAGAGTAAGCTTCGTCGTTTAATCGCAGGATCTGATTCGCGTACTGAAGCAACCGGGCCCCATCATGGGTGAGCTTCAGGATCCGCCCCTTCCTTCTGGAAAACAGCTGAGCCCCTACTTGACCCTCCAGGCGCGAAACCTGCTGGCTGACAGCTGACTGGGACCGGCCCACGCGCTCGGCAGTCCTCGAAAAGCTCATTGTTTCGGTGACGAGTGAGAAGGTTCTTAGGCAGTCGATATCGAAGTTCATCGGTATCAGTTTTCCCAATATGTAGTCACATCATTATTAATTATGGTGGTTATTGGCTGCTCTGTAAACTTCATTTCCGGGTCATGACGACACAAAAAAGCAAGTGGCTTATGGCGCGCATCAACCTGCGACGCGTTTATAGCGTCACCCTGGAGAGTTGAAATGACTAGGTCGACGCTGGAGTTAACTTCGGCCGCAGAAACGACGCAGTTCGCTGCCCCTTACGTGCGCCCTAAACGACTGTAAGCCAGGGGAGCATTGGAGAGCGTGGCGTGGATCATCGGCATAATCGCACTCGCTATCATTCTGATAGCGATCCTGTTTCTCAACCGCTTCTTTGTCAAAGCAAGCCGAGAAGTCGCGCTGGTGCGTACCGGCTTGGGTGGACAGCGGGTCGTCCTGGATGGCGGCGTAATCAGCTTACCCATCGTGCATCGGGTGGCAGAAGTCAATATGCGCACAGTTCGGTTGGAGATCGAGCGTGCCGGCGAACGATCCATTATCACTCAGGATCGGTTGCGCATCGACGCGACAGCGGAGTTCTATGTTCGGGTTGAGCCGACCGATGAAGGGGTGGCGACCGCCGCCCAAGCGCTCGGCAGCAACGCGTCACGCGCCAGTGATTTGGCCGACGTCCTGGAAGGCAAGCTAGTGGATGCATTGCTGAGCGTTGCCGCCCAGTACACCATGGATTCTCTGCAAGATAACCGCGGCAAATATGTCGCCGAGGTTGGTGCGGCGCTTGACGGGCAGTTGAAACAAAATGGTCTGTTGCTGGAGGCGGTTTCGCTGACCAGGCTCGACCAAACACCATTCCACGCGCTGGACCAAAACAACGCCTTTAATGCGGTTGGCATGCGCCGCCTGGCAGAGGTCATCGCGACCAACCAGCGGGAACGCGCCGAAATCGAAGATAGCGCCGAAGTGGCTGTGAGGCAGAGCCATCTGGATGCCACCAAGCGTAAGCTATTGATCGAGCAGGAAGAAGAAGAAGCGCAACTGGCCCAGCAGCACTCCGTCGAAACCTATCGTGCGCGCACCATGGCCGAAACGGCGGAATCGCAATCGACCGCTGAGGGACGGCGCGAATTGGCGCGCATCCAGCGCGATGCAGACGTGCGGACACAGCAGATCGAACGGGAACGCGCGATTCGTGAGCTGGAGTTGCAATCCGACCTGTCAGTGAAGATCGCCAAGCACGATACTGAAATCAAACTGGCTGCGAAGAAGGCCGAAGAATCGGCGGCGGAAGCAGTCGCCCAGTCCAGCATGGCGGAAGAGGTGGCCGCTCGCGAATCGGTGGAAACCAGACGCGAGACTGCTATATCGGAGCGGGCAAAGGCTCTGGCTATCATCAAATCGCAGGAAGAGGCCGCTGTCGAGGACACCCGAGTGGAATCGCAGGCCGGAACTGTGCGCGCCATGGCAGCAGCGGAAGCCGAGGCTTCAGAGATGAAGGCCCGCGCTGCACTTGCAGAACTGCTGGCCAAAGCAGAAGGCGAGGCAGCCATCTTCGCGGCGCAGAACACCCAATCCGACTCGATCGTGCAGCTGAAACTGGATCTGGCGAAGATCGAGGCTCTGCCCAATGTCGTGCGCGAAATGGTCAAGCCAGCCGAGAAGATCGACTCCATCCGCATCAACCATGTCTCTGGTTTCGGCTCGGCGGCGAGCGGCGGGTCAGGCAATGGGGCGGATGGACCAATGGTCAACCAGGTCGTCGACGGAATTTTGTCGATGGCGCTGCAACTGCCCGCCGTCAAAAAACTCGGCGAAGAGATCGGCATCAATGTCGGGGATGGCATCGAAAGGATGGCAAGTGGACTGTCAAATGATGGCAGGCCGGCCGATCCAGACGAGACCGCCCTCTCGGACATCGAATAGTTTCACCAAATCGGGCGAGGAGAAGCATCGCCCCAGCCCTATAAAGGAGTCACTACGGATGAACGTGGACCGCCGGACCCTATTGAAAGGTGCAGGTATCTCGTCGCTGGCAGTGGCAGCGCCTGCGCTGATCCGCAAAGCATGGGCCGAACAGCCGATCAAGATGGCCGCCGTGCTCGACCAATCAGGTGGCATGGAGCTGCTAGGCTCGCCGATGCTGGAAGCGACAAAGCTTGCGGTGAAGGAACTCAATGACGCCGGCGGTCTGCTCGGTCGTCCCATTGAACTGATTACCTACGATCCCCAGACAACAATCCAGTTCTATACCCAGTTTGCGACCCAAGCTGCGGCTGGGGATCGCGTCGATGTAGTGCAGGGCGGTATCACCTCGGCGTCGCGGGAAGCCATCCGACCGGTGTTGAACCGATTTCAGACGCTTTATTTCTACAACACCTTTTATGAAGGCGGCGTCTGTGACCTCAACAATTTCTGCACCGGCTCCACCCCGGCGCAGACGGTTGAGAAACTAGTTCCTTTTGTAATGAATAAGTGGGGCAAGACGGTCTATGTGGTCGCCGCCGACTACAATTACGGTCAGATCACAGCAGACTGGGTGGAAAAATACGTGCGCGATAATGGCGGAGAAACGGTGGAAGTTGAGTTTTTCCCGCTTGATGTGACCAATTTCGGCCCGACCATCAAGAAGATCCAGGCGGCCAAGCCGGACTTCGTAATCTCGGCCCTAGTCGGTTCCGCGCATATTTCGTTCTATCGGCAGTATGCAGCAATCGGCCTGAACAAATCGATTCCAATTGCATCCACTGTCTTCACCGTCGGCGGTGAGCATAAGCTTGTCTCGGCTGAAGAATCGGAAGGCATGATCGTTTCCTTCGCGTACTTCGAAGAAATCGATACCCCGGCCAACAAGAAGTTCATTGCCGACCTGCGCGCCAGTTCCAGTGCGCCGATTGGTTACATATCAGAGGTGACGGCGCGCTCCTATGAGGGAGTGCATCTATGGGCCGAAGGTGTGCGCAAGGCGGGTACGACCGAACGCGCCGCTGTTATCGACGCGCTGCGCAGCCCGGTCAGTTTCGACGGGCCCAGTGGCACGGTAACGATCGAGCCGAAGACGAACCACGCTGTGCAGAACATTTATCTGGCCGAGGTGCGCAATCAGAAGCTCGAGATAATCGATTCCTTCCCCGCCCAACCGCCGACGGACACGCTGTTGGTTTGCGACTTGGATGCCAACCCTGATCAGTCGACCTTCTATTTCGAGAATGGGCTGGAGGCGGCCGGCATCAAGTGAGTGGGCAATCTTCCCAGTGGCGGCGGGTCCGTTCTGTCAGGGGCCCCTGTACCTGAACCTCTTCAAGAGCACGTAGCCGAGAGATCGACCCTTCATGGACTTCTTCCTCGCCCTTGCTTTGCAGATCATCTATGGGGTGGCCAACCTCGCTCTGATCGGGCTCGGTTTAGCGATCATCTTCGGCATGATGCGGGTGATCAACCTCGCCCACGGCGAGTTTCTGATGCTCGGTGGTTATACTGTCGTAGTTTCGACCAATCTAGGTGTCAATATCTGGATAGCGATGCTGGTGCTGGCGCCCGCCGTGGTCGGTGTGATCGGCGTGGCGGTCGAACGACTGCTAATCCGCTTCCTTTATGGACGCATGATCGACACGCTGCTCGCAACGTGGGGCTTGAGTTTGCTGTTCATCGGCGTCGTGAACGCCATCTTCGGGCCGCAGACGGCGACGACGATTTCGCCGCCAATTAAGCCTATACAAATTGGCTCTTACGCTTCCAGCGGCTACGAGTTGTTCTTGATTCTGATCACTCTGGCGCTCTTTGGCGGAGTCTTCGCCGTGCTGCGCTATAGCAAGCTCGGTCTGCTAGCGCGCGCCACCATGCAGCGGGCAGATATGGCGGCAGCGCTGGGTGTGTCGACCAACCGAATCTATATGATTACTTTTGGTCTCGGCTCGGCGGTTGCCGGATTGGCGGGCGCTGCGCTGGCGCCGATCACCGGCGTTGTGCCTACCATCGGGGTGACTTATATCGCCAAGGCCTTCATTACCGTCATCAGCGGTGGCACCGCAATCCTGGCGGGCACCGCCTCGGCTGCCAGCCTGCTCGGCACGATGAACGGGATCGCTACTTACCTGACTGGGCCAACCGTCGGCGAGGTCGCTATGCTGGCTACGGCAATTGTCCTGCTGCGGCTGATGCCAAGCGGTATCACCGGTCGTTTCTTCCGAAAAAGCCTATGAAGGAAAAGAGCGAAAAAAAGCGGCTGATTGCCCTCGCCTTAATCGGGCTCGCGGTGATGTTCGGTGCCCCCCATGTGTTGCAGCTATTTACTATCATAAACCTGACAACCGCGATTGGTCTGGCACTTCTGGCTCTCAGCCTCGGATTGGTTTGGGGCTTTGGTGGAATTCTCTGTTTCGGCCAGACCGCATTTTTTGGTGTGGGCGCTTATGCCTATGCTGTCGCGGCGCAGAATTTCGGCGAGACGACCGGCGCAGTTCTGCTGGCGATTATGGCCGGGGCCGCCGCCGCCGCCATCTTGGGTTATTTCATGTTCTATGGACGAATCAGCGATGTCTATCTGGCTGTAATCACGCTGACCGTTACTCTGATCTTCTTCAACTTACTGCGTCGGACTTCCGGACCAGAATACAAGATCGGCAATGCGCTTTTGGGTGGATTCAACGGAACCGCTGCGCCGCCGCTGAACATACCCTTTGATCCGTCGGCGATCCTGTTTCCGCAACATGTCTTTTACGTCGCTATGGGCGCGCTACTGAGCGCCTATTTCGGGTGCATATGGCTCATGCGCAGTCAATTCGGCCGAGTCTGCATTGCCATCCGTGAGAATGAAACGCGCGCCGAACTTCTGGGCTACGACGCACGACTGTATAAACTGGGGCTGTTTTCTATCGGCGGGGGCTTGGCAGGGCTCGCCGGAGTGCTGATCGCGAATGGTATCGGCCGAGTGACTCCGGATCTGTTCAATCTGTCCTATGCCGCCCAGGCGATCATCTGGGTGATTGTCGGTGGGCGCGGAACCTTGATAGGGCCGGTGCTAGGCGCATTTGGCGTATTCTGGCTGACCTCTTGGCTGGGCACGCAGTCCTACCTCAACAGTAATATCGTGCTGGGCATCGTGCTCATTCTGTTTGTGTTGCTCTTGCCGCGTGGCGTGGTGCCGGCGGCAGTTGAGCTAGGCGGACGGTGGGGCAGGCGTAAGATGAGCACGCGTGATCGGATGCGCGCGCGCCGTCGCGCCGGTCGCCGTGCGATCCAGCCGGTGGAGTAGCCCGATGCGACGCGAAGCGATCGTGCAGACGCATAACTTGTCCATGCATTTCGGCGGTGTCGTCGCCAATGATCAGGTCAACTTCACCCTCTATGAGGGGGAGCTGCGTTGCCTGATCGGCCCTAATGGCGCGGGCAAAAGCACATTCTTCAAGTGCCTTACCGGGCAGTTGAAACCCTCAGCGGGAACGGTTCGGATCCGCAATGTCGATACCACTGGCGCTGATCCGCACGAGGTCGCCCAGCTTGGCGTTGGCATCAAGACACAGATCCCGAACGTCTTCGATGGGCTGACGGTCGAGGAGAACATCTGGCTGGCCTGCCGACGTTGGCATGATGCGCGCCGGTCTCGGGCGATGAC
>MRWG01001808.1_pt1 | contig 12257 bp, 11 predicted proteins | sample 1013341 | NCBI WGS metagenome assembly MRWG01 (sample SAMN06117577, study PRJNA244670) | biofilm metagenome | biome: Water; feature: Cathode Biofilm; material: Biofilm; isolation source: microbial consortium enriched at the cathode of a solar microbial fuel cell | place: USA: District of Columbia ... | reverse complement strand
TGAGGAGGACGCTGCGCGCGGCTGCCGCGCGCAGCGCACGGACTCACTTCTTCGCGGCTTCCGCCTGCCGCTGCTGCAGCCAGGTCCAGCCTTCGGTGGCTCGGCTCATGTCCAGCAGCGCGTCCTTCTGCTCCAGCAGATCCTCGTACGTGACGTCCGCGCCGAAGGTCAGGTCCTCGTTGTTGAACACCGCTGCGCAGGAGAAGCGGCCGTTGCCGGCGAGAATCACCTTGCCCGTGGGCGCATCCTCGCTGCACATCAGCAGCACCGCCGGCGTCACCAGTTTCGGATGTCGCATCGGGTCCGGGTTGTCGAGATCCTCGTCCCGCCCCGGGATGGTGTTGATCAGCCGCGTCGCCGCCGCCGGCCCCAGGCAGTTGACCCGCACGTTCTTGCTCGCCCCTTCCTTCTCGAGCACGTTCATCAGCCCTAGCATGCCCATCTTGGCGGCGCCGTAGTTGGACTGGCCGAAGTTGCCGAAGATGCCGGACGTGGAGCTGGTGAACACCACGCGGCCGTAGTTCTGCTCGATCATGATCGGCCAGGCGGCGTGGGTGACGTAGGCCGAGCCGTTCAGGTGCACGTCCATGACGATGTCCCAGTCGTCCAGCGGCATCTTCTTGAAGGTCTTGTCGCGCAGGATGCCGGCGTTGTTGACCAGGATGTGCACGGTGCCGAAGGCGTTCACGGCGTCGTCGATGATGGACTTGGCGCCGTCCCGGGTGGCCACGGACGCCTTGTTGGCGATGGCCTCGCCGCCGGCGGCGCGGATCTCCTCGACCACCAGGTCGGCAGCGTCGCCCGAGCCCGTGCCGTCACCCTTGCCGCCCAGATCGTTCACCACCACCTTGGCGCCGCGGCTGGCGAACTCCAGCGCGTGGGCCTTGCCGAGCCCGTTGCCGGCGCCGGTGATCACCACCACCTTGTCTTTGAAGTCACTCATGGTCGTTTCCTCTTCGGTTGGTATGGGGGGCCCCGCGCGTAGTCGCAGGGCCGGAAGTTCTCAGGAGGCGCCGGCGAAACGCGGCGGCCGTTTCTCCAGGAAGGCGCGCATGGCCTCCTCGAAATCGCCGGTCTCCTGGCACAGGCTCTGGGCCCGGGACTCGAGGGCGATGACCGTCTCGAGATCGTCCACGGCCTGGCATGCATCGAGGGTCCGCTTGGACTGGCGCAGCCCGGTGGGCGACACGCTCAGCAGGTCGTCGATCAGCGGCTGGGCCAGCTCGGCCAGCGTCTCGTCCGGCCCGGACGCCGAGGCGAGCCCGATGGCGACGGCCCGGGCGGCATCGACGAAGCGTCCCGTATAGATCAGCTCCCGCGCCACCGGAAGGCCGACCAGGCGCGGCAGGAAGTAGCTGACGCCCATCTCGCAGCCGGACATGCCGATCCGCGCGAAAGCGTCGTTCATCTTCAGGGACTCGCCGGCGAAGCGGAAGTCCGCCGCCAGCGCCATGGCGAAACCGCCGCCGTTCACCGGGCCGTGCAGCAACGCGACGATGGGCTGGGGCGCGCGGCGCATCAGCGGCACGATGTCCGTGAGCTGCGGCTCCCCCGGAACGAACTCCACGGTGTCTGCGCCATCCTGACGGGCCTTGATGTCGAGCCCGGCGCAGAAGCCCCGACCGGCTCCGCGCATCACGATGACCCGGGTATCCATGTCCGCCTGCTTGGACCGGAAGTAGCCGACCAGCTCCCGGACCATGGTGCCGGTGATGGTGTTGAGCCGGTCCGGCCGGTTGAGCGTGAGCCATTCGACTGGGCCACGCTTCTCCACGAGCAGTGTCTCGTACGATGCCATGTTCTCCCCTCCTGAATCCGAGCCGACCAGTATCCGCAAGCACGCCGCTGGCCGCAATCCGGCCACCCGGACAGGGCCGCCGGCCTCGACTTCCCGCCCGGAATCCCGTATCAATCCCGGTTCAGCCGTACCGGAACCGCAGTTTCTGTCGATGATTCAGGACTACACCGACCGCCACATCCCCTTCGAGGGTTGCTTCAACTTCCGCGACATCGGCGGCTACCCGGCCGAAGACGGCCGCCGGGTGCGCTGGGGCCGCTACTACCGCGCCGGCCGCCAGGACCGGATGACCGAGGCCGACCTGGCGCGGCTCAGAGACCTGGGCATCCGCACCCAGATCGACCTGCGCCGCCCGGACGAGGCCGCCGACCAGGGCCGCGGCCCGCTGCCGGAGTTCGGCGTGACCTATCACAACATCCCCGTGATACCCGAAGGCGGCACGGATCAGCTCAGCCGGCTGGTGGGGGATACCGGCATCTCCGGACGGCGCTATCTCGGCTATCTGGAATTCGGACCCGACTCGTGGCGGCGGATGTTCGAGCTGTTCGCCGAGGCCGCCCACCATCCGATCGTCATTCACTGCACGGCGGGCAAGGACCGCACCGGGGTCTCGACCGCGTTCCTGCTGTCCGTGCTCGGGGTGGACCGGGCGGTGATCGAGGCCGACTACGCCCTGACCAACCGGGACGTCCCCCGCCAGGTGGACTTCGTCGAACGCCACGTCGGGTTGCCGCCGGGCATGGATCGTGCCGCGCTCACCCACGCCGCCGGCATCCCGGAAGAAGCCATCGGCGATTTCCTCGACGGCCTGGAGGCCCGCTGGGGCGGGCCGCTGGCATACCTGCGCAGCATCGGCATCGGCGATGACGTCATGGCTGCCGTGCGGGAAGCCTTTCTCGAATGACCGGGTTGGCCCACATCGATGCCGCCGACGTGGACGGCATTCTCGAGGCTGTCGCCGAGGACGGCGGCTGCATCGCCCGCGACGTGCTCAGCGACGGGCAGTGCCGCGCCCTGCTCGATGATTTCTCGCCCCATCTGTCGGCCATGGACTGGGGCCGGGACGAACTCGGCTACCGCAACGACTTCTACGGCACCCGCACCAAGCGTCTGCACGGACTGTTCAGCAAGTCGCCGCGCATGATCGAGGTGCTCACCCATCCGCTGTTCCTCACGCTGGCGCAGCGGCTGTTCGTCGACGACGGCTTCGCCCACGACGTCCGCCTCAGCAACACCGAGCTCATGGTGCTGGGCCAGGACCAGGAGGTACAGGACTTCCACACCGACGGCGTCTCCTGGCGCCGTGTTCAGCAGCGGGAAGACCGGGAGGTTCTGGTCAGCGCCAACTGCGCGCTGACGCCGTTCACCGCCAGCAACGGCGCCACCCGGGTGGTCCCCGGCAGCCACCGCTGGCCGGCGGATCGCAGGCCCACCGATGACGAGGTGCGGCTCGCGGAGATGCCCGCCGGTGCGGCCCTGATCTACTCCGGCAACGTCATTCACGCCGGCGGCGCCAACGTCGAGGACGACGCCCGGGTCGGGCTGTATCTCGGCTACATCCCGAGCTGGCTGCGACCCATCGAGAACCAGCTCGTGACCAACGCGCCGGCGGACGTGCTGTCTCTGCCCGAGCAGGCGAGACGCCTGCTCGACGCGGTCGACGGCGGCTTCACGGTCTACGCCTGACGCGGCGGCCCGGAGGCGGGCCGTCGCGCAGGGATCGTCTCAGATCTCCAGGCAGATCTTGCCGAAATGCTTCTGGGATTCCTGGTGGCGGAACGCGTCGGCGATTTCCTCCAGCGCGAAGGTCGAGTCGATCACCGGCTCGATGCCGTTGGCTTCGATGGCGGCGATCATGTCGAGCTGCTGGGCTCGGCTGCCGACCGTGATGCCCTTGAGGGCCGCGTTCTTGCCGAACAGGGCCGCCGTCGGCACGTCGCCGGCGAACCCTGCCAGCACGCCGATCAGCGAGATGTGACCGCCGACCCGGACCGCCTGGATCGACTGAGGCAGCGTGCCGGCGCCGCCGATCTCCACCACCACGTCCACGCCGCGGCCGCCGGTCAGCTCCAGCGCCCGCTTGCCCCAGTCCTCGGTCTCCTTGTAGTTGACGAGCTCGTCGGCGCCGAGGGACTTCAGCCGCTCGAGCTTGTCGTTGGAAGAGCTGGTGGAGATGACCCGGCAGCCGGCCGCCTTGGCGAACTGCAGCGCGAAGATCGACACGCCGCCGGTGCCCTGGGTCAGCACCACGTCGCCCGGCTTGATCCGCGCTTCCACCATCAGCCCCCGCCACGCCGTGAGCGCAGCGCAGGTCAGGGTGGCCGCCTGGGCGGCGCTGTAGCCCGCGGGCGCCCGGGTGAAGGCCCGGGCCGGCATGGTCACGGTCTGGGCGGCGAAGCCATCGGCATGGTCGCCGGGCACGCCGATCAGCTTGCCGAGCTCGGGCTCTCCGTCCTGCCACAGCGGGAAGAAGCAGCTCACCACGTGATCACCCACCGAGAATTCGGTGACCCCTTCGCCCACGGCGGTGACCTTGCCGGCACCGTCGGACATGGGGATGCGGCCGTCGTCGACGTTCAGCATGCCGGACACCACGGCGTAGTCGTGGAAGTTGAGCGAGCTCGCGGCCACCGTCACCTGGATCTCACCCGGTCCGGGATCGCGCGCTTCGATCTCCGCGACGGCGAGCTTGTCCAGACCGCCGGGTTTGCTGAGCCTGATGGCTTTCATACAGGAGTCTCCTTCATTGTCGTTTTCGGATGATTCGTCGTCGCGTCGCCCGGCGGGGCCGGTCCATGGGCGGTTTCGCGAACCGCTCAATCGTCCCCGTAGCCGCGACTGTGCCAGGCCCCCATCGAGCCGAGGAACAGGTCCACGTGTCGGAATCCGGCCCGTAGCAGTACGCTGGCTGCCACCGTGGCCCTGGCGCCGCTTCCGCACATGACCGTCACGTGCCGGTTCTCGGGCAACTCGTCGAGGCGTCTGCCGATCTCACCGACGTAGATGTGCCGGGCCTCGGGCATCGGATTCTCCGCCACCTCTTCGTCACCGCGTACGTCCAGCAGCAGCCATTGGTCACACGCCCGGTCGAGCCGGTCGCGGACTTCGTCGGCGTCGATCACCGGCAGGGTACCGAACGGCTCTCCCATGGCGGCCCAGGCCGGCAGCGACGGCGCGAGATAGCCGGCGACGTGATCGAACCCGATCCGGCCAAGCTGCCGCGCAGCCGACGCCGCCTCCACCGCGTCGTCGGCGATCAGCACCAGTCGGTCATCCGCATCGAGGAGCCAGCCGGCGAAAGCGGCAATCATGCCAACCGGCAGCGACAGGCTGCCCGGGAGATGCGCTCCGAGGAAGGCCGGGGCGCTGCGCACGTCGATCGGAACGGCGTCACCGAGCGCCGCCTTCATGTCCTCGGTTCCGAGCGGTGCCAGAGCTGCGGGCGCCCGCATCGGCGCGGCGCCCTGGAGATTGAGCGATTCCATGGTGCTGAAATATGGCGGCAGGTCATGGTGCTCGGCGAGCTTCGCCTCGATGAACGCTTCCCGGTCCCCAATCCGCAGTCGCGGATTGTTGCGACGTTCATAGCCGACCGTAGACAACTCCCGGTCCGCCATGCCGGAGCCACACACCGATCCGGCGCCATGCGCCGGGTAGACGACGGCCTGATCGCCGAGACTCACGATCTTGTTCAAGCTGTCGAACAGCAGGCCCGCGACTTCCCGCGCCCGGTCGGGATAGAAGTCGGTCCTGCCGACATCGCCGATGAACAGGGCATCGCCGGTGAATACCGCGACCGGGTCGTCGCCGAAGGCCGGGTCCGTCAACACGAACGACAGGCTGTCGTCGGTGTGACCCGGCGTCTCGAGCACGGAGAGTTGGGCTTTGCCGATGGCGAACGAATCGCCCTCCCGAGCCGTGCGCGCGTAAGCCACGTCCCCCGCCGCATTCGGCCCGTGGAAAACCGTCGCTCCGGTCGCATCGGCCAGAATACCGGAGCCGGACACGAGGTCCTCATTGCGATGCGTCTCGAACACGTGGCCGATCCGGCACCCGTGGTTGCGGGCTGTCTCGATATAGACGTCGACGTCTCTGCGCGGGTCGATCACGGCGGCGTGGCCGGCGCTGCCGACGACATAGGAAAGGTGAGCCAGTCCCGGGGTTTTGATCTTCTCGACGAACATTCGATCACTCCTTGGCTGCAGGTTTGGCATGGGGCGTAGTGACCAGCCCGACGCTGCTGGCCGCTTCTCGTCAGCCCCCTCTGTCTCTGTCGACCTCCAAAGATCGAGATGCAAAGATCGAGCCTGCCGCGGCCACCACCTCGGGGTGGGCTATCCGCCGGATCCGCATGCCCGCCGGAAACTCGCTCTCTGCCGCATGCAGATCCGAGCCCTCACAGCAGAATGGGCAGCGTCGTGAACCCACGGAAGAACGGCAGATCCCGGCGCACCGGCACGGCGTCGGGGTCGAGGCGCGCCCCGGGAAAGCGGCGCAGCAGCTCCCGGACGGCGATCTGGCTCTCCATGCGCGCCAGCGGCGCGCCGAGGCACACGTGAACGCCGCTGCCGAATCCGAGGTGGGCGTTGTCGCGGCGTTCGATGTCGAATTCGTGGGGATCGGGGAACCGCTCCGGGTCGTGGTTCGCCGCGGCCAGTGAGGCGGTCATCGTCGCCCCGGGGCCCAGCCGCCGACCGGCAACGTTCTCCTCCGCCAGCGTCACCCGGGCGGTTTCCGTGATCGGACAGTCGTAGCGCAACATTTCCTCGACGGCGGAATCGACCAGCTCCGGGGCCCGCAGCAGCCGCGCATGCTGTTCCGGATGGGACAACAGCGCATGCATGCCGTTGCCGATCAGATCCGTGGTGGTCACGTTGCCGGCCACCATGAGCTGGGTGCACAGGCTGATGATCTCCAGATCGCTCAGTCGGTCGTCCAGCTCCTGGGCCCGCACCATCTCGGAGATCAGGTCGTTTCGGGGCGACGCCCTGCGCTCGGCGACCACCCGGCGGAACTCGCGGCCCATGCCGACGTAGCCGTCCCGCAGTCGCTGCTGCTGCACCGCGTCGCGCTCCGGGTCGTAGCCGCGCAGCACGTCCTCGGACCAGGTCTTGAAGGACGCCCAGTCGGCATCCGCCATGCCCATCATCTCGAGAATCACACGGGTGGGCAGCGGGCCGGCGAAATCCTGGATGAGGTCCGCACGCTCACGCCCGGCCAGGGCATCGAGCAGTTCGGCGGTGATGGCCTCGACCCGCGGCCGCATGGCCGCCACCGTGCGCGGATTGAACGCCTTGCTCACCAGGGAACGGATACGCCGGTGCGCGGGGTCGTCCAGCAGCACCAGCGGCGGCTCGTAGGCGGTATCGCCCGTGGACTCGTTGACGCCGGTGCCGGCGATGCGACGCAGATAGGAGTCCGCCAGGGTGCGCCGTGCGTCGACGCTCAGGGATTTGTGCCGCAGCACGGCGCGGACGTCTCGGTAGCGGGTGAGCAGGGTCCGGCCGTAGTCCGCGTCGTCGAAGGCCGGGGCCCCGGCGCGCAGGCGGTCGTAAACGGCATCCGGGTCGCCGCGGAAATCCTCGTCGCGGGCGGTGAGCCGCCTGCCTGTCGGCCAGTCACTGTTCATCGCTGTCTCTCCCCCCGGCGAGCCCGTCCACCGAGCGCAGCCATCGGCTGCCGAGTCAATATTGATCGTCACCCGTTCACGCCAGTATATAGAACCTGTTTTAATTAACCGAATTCTGCGGCAACCGGTGGGGAGCGGGCGATCGCGAAGGACACCACAGGACCCGGTGCGATCCGGGCGAGGCAGGCGGGCTCGGGGCGGCTGCGGCACGTCGTGCTGGTGGCGGCGCTGATCATCGTCTGTGCCGCCTGCGGCCCCCAGCCGCCCCAGGTGCCACCGGACGCCACCCCGGACCCGGAGGCCACCGCGCGCTTCGCCCTGGCCACCGGCGTGACCCGCTTCGATCCTCATCGCGCCACCTCCAGCTACGACAACACCTGGCTGTTTCCGGTCTACGACCGGCTGATCCACATGGACCCCGCCGGCGACGCGGTGCCGGGGCTGGCGACATCCTGGCATTACGGCGATGACGGCGCCTATCTGGAACTGGTGCTGCGCGAGGGCGTGACCTTCCACGACGGCGAGCCCTTCGACGCCCGGGCGGTGGCGGCGAACCTCGAGCGCGCCAGAACCATCACCGGGTCGTCCATCGGCGCGGAACTCGAGAAGATCGTCCGTACCGAGATCGTCGGCGACCATCGCATCCGTCTGCACCTGAGTGCTCCGGACGCGGCGCTGCCGCTGATCCTCTCCGATCGCGCCGGCATGATGATCAGCCCGGCGGCCTTCGACGACCCGAGCCTCGACCGGCGCGGCGTCGGTGCCGGCCCGTTCCGCCACGTCGAGTTCAAGCTCGGCAACCGCTCCGTCTATCAGCGCAATGAGGACTACTGGCGCCCGGAAGACGCCGGCGTCGCCCGGCTCGAGCTGCTGCTGATTCCGGACGAGACCACCCGGCTCAACGCCATCCGCAGCGGCCAGATCCAGGGTGCCACCATCGGCACCCTGCAGATCGAGCAGGCCCGGCTGTCCGGGCTGAACGTGCAGACCGGCGTCGGCCTCGAGGTGCTGCACATGCAGATCAACCGCGCCCGCTCCCACTTCGGCGACCGCCGGGTACGCCAGGCGATGAACCATGCCATCCGCCGGGAAGCCATCGTCCGGGCGCTGGGCCTCGGCTACGGCGAGCCGTCGGTGCAGCCGTTTCCCGAGGGCTACGTCGCCCATGCCGACGATCTGGGCCGCCTCTACTACGCCTACGATCCCGAGCGCGCCCGGGCGCTGCTGGCCGAGGCAGGGCTCGCAAACGGTTTCGAGTTCGAGCTGATCGTGCCGAACATCCCCGCTTACCTGCCGCTGTTCGAAGCCGTGCACGATCAGCTCGCCGCGGTGGGCATCGAGGCGGTGCCGCGGGTGCTGGAAGGCGCCCAGATCAGCGAGCGCTTCTACGGCGCCACCGAGAGCGACGCGGCGCTGGTGACCTGGGGCGGCCGGCCCGATCCGTCCCAGACCATCGATCTGCTGTTCACCCCGGGCGCCCTGCCGAACCCCGGCGACCACAGTACCCCGGAGGTGATGCGCCTGGCCGCCGCCGCCCGCCGGGAGATCGACCCCGGCCGCCGGGCCGAGCTGCTCGAGGCCGCCACGGCGGAGATCACCCGGGAGGCCCTGGACGTGGTGCTGTCGCTGCCCTCGTCCACCTTCGCCAGCCGTCCCAGCGTCCGGGGCATGCGGGTGTGGGCTTCGGGCAACAAGCCCGAGTTCCGCGGCGTGACGGTGCTGCGCTGAGATGCTGCGCTTCGTCCTGCAACGGCTGCTGGCGACGATTCCGCTGCTGCTGATCGTCTCGCTGCTGGTGTTCTCCCTGGTGCTGCTGATTCCCGGCGATCCGGCGTTCCAGCTCGCCGGCGAAGACGCCACCCCGGAGGAGGTGGAGGAGATCCGCGAGGCCATGGGCCTGAACGACCCCGTCATGGTGCGCTACGTCCGCTGGCTCGGCGGCGTGATCCAGGGCGATCTCGGCACCTCCCTGTTCTCAGACCAGCCGGTGCTGGACGTGCTGCTGGAACGTCTGCCCGTCACCCTGTCGCTGGCCGTCACCGCCATCCTGATCTCGCTCGCCATCGCCATCCCCGCCGGCATCATCGCCGGCACCCGGCCCGGCAGCCTGGCGGACCGGGTCGTCACCGTCGGCTCGTCGGTGGGCCTGGCGGTCCCCAACTTCTGGCTGGGGCTGATGCTGGTGCTGCTGCTGGCCATCCGCCACGCCTGGTTCCCGGCCACGGGCTACGTGCCGATCAGCGACAGCGTGTCCGGCTGGTGGGCCCACATCGTGCTGCCGGCGTTCACTCTGGGACTCGCAGCCGCGGCGATCCTGACGCGCCAGCTCCGCGGCGCCATGGTGGACGTGATGGATCAGGACTACGTCCGCACGGCCCGGGCCAAGGGATTGCCCGAGCGGGCCGTGACCGTGAAGCACGCCTTCAAGAACGCGGCGATTCCCATGGTCACCATCCTCGGCGTGCAGACCAACTCGCTGCTCGGCGGCACCATCATCGTCGAGCAGATCTTCGGCATGCCCGGCATCGGCCAGCTCGCCGTGGCATCGGTGTTCACCCGCGACCTGCCGATGATCCAGGGCGTGGTGATCATGGCCGTGCTGGTGGCGGTGCTGGTGAACCTGCTCGTGGACGTCTCCTACGGCTACTTCAACCCCAAGGTGCGACCGAAATGAGCGACGTCGCTGCAGCCCCTTCCCAGAGCGGCACGGTGCGCTTCCTGCGGCGCTTCCGCCGCCAGACGCTCAGCCTGTGGGCGCTGGGCTTTCTGATCGTGCTGACGCTGCTGGCGGTGTTCGCGCCGTGGGTGGCGCCCTACGATCCCCTGCAGCAGGACCTGGATCATGTGCTGGAAGGCCCGAGCGCCGAGCACTGGTTCGGCACCGACGAACTCGGCCGGGACGTGCTGAGCCGGGTGCTGTTCGCCTCCAGGGTGTCCCTGCTGGCCGCGGTGCAGGCGGTGCTGATCGCGCTCGTCATCGGCGTGCCGCCGGGGCTCGTCGCCGGCATGTGGGGCGGCTGGGTGGACGCCCTGATCATGCGCGCCACCGACGCGCTGATGAGCTTCCCGCCGCTGATCCTGGCCGTGGCCATCATCGCCGTGCTGGGGCCGAGCCTCACCAACGCCATGATCGCCGTGGGCGTGCTGCTCTCCCCCACGTTCCTGAGGCTGATGCGAGCCACCACCCTCAGCGTGGCCCAGGAGACCTACGTGGAAGCGGCACAGAGTATCGGCTGCACCCGGGGCTGGATCATCCGCAAGCACGTGCTGCCCAACGTGGTCTCCCCGCTGTTCGTGCAGATCTCGGTGTTCGCCGGCGTGGCCATGCTCGCCGAAGCCGGGCTCAGCTTTCTCGGCCTCGGCACCCAGCCGCCGGAATCGAGCTGGGGCGCCATGGTCGGACGCGGCTTCCGCTACATCGCCCACGCGCCGTCGCTGATCGTGTTCCCGGGACTCGCCATCGCCGTCACCGTGCTCGCCCTGTACGTGCTCGGTGACGGGCTGCGCGACTCCCTGGGCCGCGAAACCCGGCAGGAGAGCTGACCGTGGCCGGGCCGCTGCTGGACATCGAAGGGCTCAACGTGGATTTCCTCACCGACCAGGGGTGGGTCACCGTGGTCCGGGACGTATCCCTGTCGGTCGCGCCGGGCGAGACCGTGGGCCTGGTGGGAGAGTCGGGCTCGGGCAAGACCATCACGTCGCTGTCGGTGATGCGGCTGGTCCCCGATCCGCCGGGCCGAATCACCGGCGGCAGCATCCGCTTCGACGGCCGCGACCTGCTGACCCTGCCGGAGCGGGCCATGCGCCAGGTGCGCGGCAACGACATCGCGATGGTGTTCCAGGAGTCCATGACCAGCCTGAATCCGGCGTTCACCATCGGCGACCAGATCGCCGAGGTGGTGCGCCACCATCTGGGGCTCGGCCGTCGGGCCGCCGTGGACCGGGCGGTGGAGGTGCTGGATCTGGTGGGCATCCCCGCGCCCCGGGACCGGGTGGACCACTATCCCCACGAGTTCTCCGGCGGCATGCGCCAGCGGGCCGCCATCGCCATGGCGCTGGCCTGCGAGCCCCGGCTGCTGATCGCCGACGAGCCCACCACGGCGCTGGACGTCACCGTGCAGGCGCAGGTGCTGGAGCTGCTGCGCAGTCTGCAGCAGCGGCTCGGCATGGCCATGCTGTTCATCACCCACAACCTCGGCGTGGTCGCCGACGTGTGCGACCGGGTGAGCGTCATGTACGCCGGCCAGGTGGTCGAGGTCGCGGACGTGGTGGACCTGTTCGAGGCGCCGGCGCACCCGTACACCGAGGGGCTGCTGCGCGCCATGCCCCAGCTCGGCGTCCGCGGCGAGCCGCTGGCCACCATCCCCGGCAACCCGCCGCTGCCCTGGGCGATGCCCGAGGGCTGCCGGTTCCACCCGCGCTGCCCTTATGCCACGGACGCCTGCCGCGCCGGGCCACCGGCCCTGGCAGACCGGGGCGACGGCCACTTCAGCCGCTGCCTGCGCCTCACCGAGATCGACCTGGCGGGGGTGGTATGAGCGACCGGCCGCTGCTCGAGGTGCGCGATCTGAGCGTCGAGTTCCGCCTCGGCGGCGGCCTGTTCAGCGGGAAACGCACGCTCACCGCGGTGAACGGGGTGAGCTTCGAGGTGAGTCGCGGCGAGACGCTGGCCATCGTCGGCGAGTCGGGTTCCGGCAAGTCCACCATCGCCCGGGCGGTGATGCGCCTGCTCGAGCCCGCGGCGGGTACGGTGCATCTGGACGGCGAGGACATCACCGCCCTGTCGGGCTCCGCGCTGCGCGCCGTGCGGCCCAAGCTGCAGATGGTGTT
>MRWG01001807.1_pt1 | contig 12265 bp, 5 predicted proteins | sample 1013341 | NCBI WGS metagenome assembly MRWG01 (sample SAMN06117577, study PRJNA244670) | biofilm metagenome | biome: Water; feature: Cathode Biofilm; material: Biofilm; isolation source: microbial consortium enriched at the cathode of a solar microbial fuel cell | place: USA: District of Columbia ... | reverse complement strand
AGGCGTTCCGGCGACGACCCCGCTGGTCGTCGACGGCCTGGCCTTCGGCGCGCTGACGCCCGCCGGCGTCGCGGCGATCCGGGCGCCGATCGTCGCCCTGACCCACCATCCGCTGGCGCTCGAAAGCGGCATCGACCCCGCGCTCGCTGCCCGGCTGGCCGAGACCGAGCGCGCGCAGTTCCGCCATCAGCCGCTTGTCGTAGATGTAGCCGCCGGTCCGGGCGTCGGGGTCGCCGGGAATCGCGAAGACGACGGTTGTTTCCTCGGCGGTCTCCCGGGTTCCGGGCATCGCTCAGCCGCCCGTCAGCGCCGCCTCGTACCAGCCCCGCGCCACGTGGCTTTCGTTCAGCGTGACCTTCAGCCGCTCGATGCCGGCGGCGTCCGCGCCAAGCCGGCCCGCCTTGATCTCTGCGGCCATCGCGTCGAAGACGTACTTCGCCAGCACTTCGGTCGTGGTCCGCTTGCCGCCGAAGCGGTCGATCTCGTCCAGATTGGCGTAGTTGATCGGCTTCAGGATGCGCTCCAGCGCCTCCGACGCGAGGCCGATGTCGACGACGATGTCGTTCTCGGTGAGTTCGGGTCTGAAGAATGCCACGTCGATCACGAAGGTGGCGCCGTGCATCTTCTGGGCCGGGCCGAAGGCCTCGCCCGGCAGGGAATGGGCGATCATGACGTGGCTGCGGACTTCGACGGCGTACATGGGTTCAGGCTGCTCCGGCTTCGTAACGGATGGCGACGCAAAGGGCGCCCGGGTCGGTTTCGATCAATGCAGGTAGGCGGGCGGGCGCGTCGGACAATGGGACGTCGTGCGTGATCAGCGCCTCCGCCTCCGGCATCGCCGCCAGGAGGTCGAGCGCCTTGGCGAGGCGGCGCCGGTGCGTCCAGCGCGGCGCGCGCCGCGCCGGGATGCGGCCGACCTGGGAGGAGACGATCGAAAGCCGCCGGGCGTGGAAGGCGGCGCCCAGGGGCAGCGTCGCCGGCGCGTCGCCATGCCAGCTCGCTTCGACGACCTTCGCTTCGACGCCGGCGCGCTCCAGCAGGTGGCGCAACGCCTCCGGCGCGCCGGAGGCGTTGATCGCGACGTCGACGTCCTCTTCCGCGCCCGCCGGGCGGTCGGACGGCGCGCGGAAAGCCGCGCCGAGCTGCTCCGCTATGCCGCGCTTCGCCGGGTTGATGTCGGCCAGGGTGACCTCGACCCCCGGAATCCGCGCCGCCAGTGCGGCGATCAGCAGGCCGACGACGCCGGCGCCGGCGATCAGGACACGGTCGCCCGCCGCAACCTCCGCGTCCCAGAGCACGTTGAGCGCCGTTTCCATGTTGGCCGCCAGGACCGCTCGCCGGGGCGGCAGGCCCGCCGGCAGGGGCAGGACGGCGTCGCGCGGCAGGCGCGCATATTCCTGGTGCGGCGAAAGCGCCATGCAGGCTTTGCCCAGCAGCGCGGCCGGACCGTCGACGACTTCGCCGACGAAGCCGTAGCCGTACTTCACGGGAAACGGAAAATCGCCCTCCTGGAACGGGCAGCGCATCCGGTCATACTCGCTCGGCGGCACCGCGCCTTGCAGCACGAGACGCTCGGTGCCGCGGCTGACGCCGGAAAAAAGGCCGCGCAAGAGAACGTTATCGCTCCCGACAGGCGTTGAACTCTCGGCTCGGAGTTCCATTTCGCCGACTGATATCGTCCAGAGAGCTCGCGATGTCGTCATCGGCGGAATGGGCGTCCGGTTGAGATTGGCAAAGGCATTATCGATATGCGTTCGGTTGACAAGACTAATCTCCTGGGCGGCCGTGTGGAGGCGCCCGCGGTCGATTTGGCGGCGGGCGCGCCCGTCCGGGACCGGCCCGCGCTGCCGCCGCCCTTGGTCGCCCGCGACCCGGCGGACGCCGCCGGTCTCGCGCGACGTCGCCGTCGCTTCCTCGCCCTGAACCTTCTGACCATGGCCGCGTTGCTGGGTGGCATGACCTACATGCTCTCGCTTGGCGGGCTGTCCTTTGCGGAAGGCCTGATGCTGTTGGCCTACGCGGCGACGACGCCGTGGCTCTCGATCGGTTTCTGGAACGCGGTGATCGGCTTCGCGATCTCGCTTCGCGCGAAGAATCCGGCGGCCTACGTCAACCCGGCCGTGGCGCGGGAGCGGGCGGATGCGCCGGTCACGTCCCGGGTCGCGATCGCGCTCGCGATCCGGCATGAGCAGGTGGAGCCGATCTTCGCGCGGCTGGAGGCGATGCACCGGGATATCGCCGCATCGCCCTACGCGGACCGGTTCGCCTTCCATGTGCTGAGCGATTCCTCGGACCCAGAAATCGCGCGGGCGGAGGAAGCGGCCGTCGCGGCGCTTCGGGCGCGGGCGCCCAAGTCCGTGCCGATCCACTATCGCCGCCGGCGGGAGAACATCGGCTTCAAGGCCGGCAATATCGAGGAGTTCTGCGACCGCTGGCGGGACGCCTACGACTACTTCATCCCGCTCGACGCCGACAGCCGGATGACCGCGGCGGCGGTGGCGCGCCTCGTGCGCATCATGGAGGCGTCGCCGGAGATCGGGATTCTGCAGGGCCTGGTCGTCGGCGAGGCGTCGGATTCGCTGTTCACCCGCATCTTCCAGTTCGGCATGCGGAACGGCATGCGCTCCTACACGCTGGGATCCGCCTGGTGGCAGGGGGATTGCGGGCCGTTCTGGGGCCACAACGCGGTGATCCGGATGGTTCCGTTCCAGCGCCACTGCAAGCTGCCGACGCTCTCCGGCAAGGGTCCGCTTTCCGGCCCGATCATGAGCCACGACCAGGTCGAGGCCGCCCTGATGCGCCGTGCGGGCTACGAGGTCCGGGTGCTGGCCGAGGAGGACGAGAGCTTCGAGATCAATCCGCCGAGCCTGCCGGCGTTCATCAAGCGGGAATCCCGCTGGTGCCAGGGCAACATGCAGTATTTCCGGCTGCTCGGCATGCCGGGCCTGCCGCCCGCGACGCGGGTGCAGCTTCTGCTCGCGATCCTGATGTATCTGAACGCGCCGGCCTGGATCCTGTTCATCAGCGTCGGCGCCGCGACCGCGGTCGCGTCGACGGACTTCGGCGCGATTCCGCTGACGCTCGGCCTCGCGCAGTTCGCCGTGGTGATGGCGATGAACCTGATGCCGAAGATCATGGGCGTCGGCCAATCGTTGAGCCGGAACCGGTCAGCCGCGAGCTATGGCGGCCGGGCGCGTATCGTCGCCGGCGCGATCCTGGAGTTCCTGTTCTCCATGCTGATCGCCCCCTGCGTGGCCTTCGCGCTGACGATCTGCTGCATCGGCCTTGTCTTCGGCCACAAGATCCGCTGGGGATCGCAGCGGCGCGCCAGCGCCTATCTGAGCTTGCGGGAAGCGGCGCGAACGCTCTGGCCGCAGACGCTGTTCGGCGTCGGGCTCGCGGCCGTCCTGGCCGTCTATGCGCCTTGGGCGCTGGCCTTCGGCGCGTTGATCGTAACGCCGCTGGCGCTCGCCATTCCGCTCGCCAGCTTCAGCACCTGGCCCGCCTTCGGCCAATGGACGCAGCGCGTCGGCCTGTTCGGCATCCCGGAGGAGATGTCCGCGTAGTCGAGGCCGTGTCCTCGAAGCGGGCGCGCCGCGTCAGATCGGCCACATGCGGCGAAATACCTGATCACGCTTCAGAATCAGGTGTCGGAGCGCCCCGCCGATGTGCAGGCCGAGCAGGCCGACGATGGCCCAGCCAAGCGTTTCGTGGACTTCGTAGAGCAGATTTCCGGCCGATTCCGACTTCGGGATCGCCTGGGGCAGGTCCCAGGAAAAGAACTCGACCGGGTAGTCGAGCGCGTCCGTCGCCGCCCATCCGATCACCGGCATGGCGACCAGGGCTGCATAGAGCGCGTATTGGACCCAGCCGCTCAACCGCCGCTCCCAGTCCGCGATCGGCGGGTCGTAGGCCGGCTTGCCGTGGCGTCGGCGGAAAAAGATGCGCAGCAGCATCAGCGCGAATATGATCAGGCCGCCGGTCTTGTGATACTCGTAGATCGCGTCCCTTCCGGCGGCGCCGAACGCGTCCGTCACGCCCTCGAACCCGAGCAGACCCAACGTCAAGCCGCCCAGTAGCGTCGCGCCGACGACCAGGGCCACGATCCAATGCATCGCCTTCACGGGCCGCGCATACGTCTTCATGCGTCATTCCTTCAAGCGGCTTAGCCGACCGTCCGCCAAAAGAAACACAAGCGTCGATTTCCGACAACGCTTCCGAGAGGCGGTGATGGCCGACCGCCGCCGCGACGCTCGCGTCGATGTCGGACCGGAAGAGGCAAGACATTTTTTGATAGAAGCAATAATAGCAGCACGTGTTTTAATTGTATCGGCAATGCAGCTTTTTACATTGACTCTCGCATAGAGCGTTTTGTTTTGAGCGGGCGCAATTATTTACTGCATCGCTTCCATGTTTCCGCGGCTGCGCTTGTTGACTGGTTTCCGCTTCGCGCGTCTAATTTTTTGGCAGCAACGTTCTTCAGGCAGGCTTCGAACGCGTTGCAGGCATCTTGAGTCCAGCGGGGGCAGAGACTCATGGCGCACCCATTTTCACGGAGAAACTTGCGACGCGGCCGTGAACGCGTTGATTCGCCGGGCTTTATTAATTCGGGCCCGCCGTCCGGACGCAGCGGCGCCGGCGCTGGCGACACAGCGCTGTCGAGCCTTTGGGAAGCCCATTCCGGCGCATTTCGGCGACGCTATCGTCGCGGCGCGGCGCGGCCCCGGCGCCAGCTCGTCTTCGAACCGCTTGAGCCCCGCTTGCTGCTGGCCGCCGATTTCGGCGTCGATCTGGCCGGTCACAACAATGTGACATTGCGTGCGCTCGATGAGGGCGGCACGGCCGTTCTTGAGCTGTTCGACAATGACGCCAGCATGCGCATCGCCGACGCTTTTACGGAAAGCGGCTCGGCGTTCGACACCGTCGCCCTCGACGATGTCGCGTCGCTGTTCATCGCCGGCACGGCCCTGGCCGAAGACCTGATCATTGATGCGGTCTCGTTCGAGACCTTCCTCGCCGGTCTGCCGGATACGCTCTTCGGCATAACTTTCGATGCGGGCGACGGTTCCGACTCGCTGCAAATTTCGAGCGGCCCGACGATCGCGACCGATTGGGCGATCGTCGACGCCGATGCGGGCGTCGCCGACGGCACGGCCGCGACCGCCTATTTCGACGCGTTCGGCGACGCGACGAACACCCTCGACGTCGCGTTCTTCTCGCTCGAGAATCTGGTCGGCGGCGCCGGGACGGATTCCCTGACCGGCCCGGTCGGCGAGAACGTCTGGCAGGTCACGGGCGACGGGACGGGCGTGCTCGAAGGCGTGGCCTTTTCGGGCGTCGACCGGCTGATCGGACGACAGGACACGGAAGCCGCGACCGGCGACCCGCTGAGCGACACGCTGGTCAACGCCGTCGGCGCAAGCGCGACCGTAACGCTGACCGACGTGCTGGCGGGCGTCTTCGACGGCGGCGCCTTCAGCTTCGACTTCGAGGGCTTCGACGCCTATGCGGGCGATACGACCGTCGGCGACGACACGCTGGCCGGCCCCGACACGGACAACACCTGGCTGATCTACGGCGCGAACAGCGGCTATGTCGCCGGCGTCGCCTTCAGCAATGTCGCCAACCTGGTCGGCGGCGACGCGGCCGATCGCTTCGCCATCGACTTCGCCGACGACGGCGACATCGCCGGTCTGACCGGCGGCCTCGACGGCGGCCTCGGCGCGGACTCGCTGTTCGTGCCGGAAGATCCGGCGAACGGCGTCACCGCGTCCCGCGTCGTTTTCGACATTCCGGGCGGCACGGTGACCTACACCGATGGCGCGGCGACGCCGGCGGCGCTTTCGACGATCGCGTTCACCGGGCTGGAGACGGCCGCGCCGATCACGATTTCCGGCACGGCGGACCTCGTCGTCAACGCGACCGAGTTCTCCGACAACCTGATCCTCGATTTCAACGAGACGACCGGCGAGTACACCCTCAGCACGGACGACCTCTTCCTCCGCGCGTTGATGGGCGGCGACCAGACGTTCGCGGCCCCCGCCGATTCGCTGACCATCAATCTCGGCGCCGGCGCCGACACGCTGCTGATCAACAGCGCGGCGGCGCGCACCGGCCACGATTTCACGGTGAACGCGGACGCCGGCGTGCTGACCCAGGGCGCCGACGCCTTCAGCGACTTCCTCCAGACCGTGACGAGTTCGGCCGCGAACCTCGGCAACCTGCTCCTCTTCGACGACATGATCACGGTCGCCGACGGCGCGACCATCTCGACACGCCAACTCGCGCCCGGCGACGATTTCCTGACAGGCGTCTCGCTTGGCGATTCCGGCGCGATCTCCCTGGCTGCCGAGCGCATCGTCGTCGGCGACGGCGCCCGCCTGCTCGCCCATGTCGACGCCGGCGGCGCCGGGGCGGCTGGCGACGTGTCGGTCCGCGCGACCAAGATCAGCCTGCAGGACTTGAACAACCTGCTGCCGGCGCTCGTCGATTTCCGCACGGCCGAGGTGTCGCTCGGCTCGGACGTCGTGTTGCAGGGCGACAACATCACCGTCACGGCGACGACGACCGACCGGACGTTGCAGCGCCTGCTCGGCACGAACGCCATCGCCAACAACTTCGTCATCGACCCGCTGCTCGACCAGGTGAACGGCCTGTTGACGCTGCCGTTCAAGGTGCTGGTCAAGCGGTCGGAATCGACCGTCACGATCGGCGAAGACGCCACGTTGACTGGCGAAGGCCATGTCCGGGTCTCGGCCAGCGCGTCCACGGATTCCAGCGGCAAGGCCGCCAGCAAGCTGATCGGCGTCGGCTACTCCGAAGCCGTCGCCAACGCGACGGTCGATATCGCGACCGGCGTCGACATCGACGCCGGCCTCACGGTCAGGATCGATTCGAGCGCCAGCCCGACGGCCTCCCTCGAAGCCGAGAACAAGCGGGACCTGGGCGACCTGCCGTCGGACGCGCCCAACGTCGCTTTCGCGCTCGCCATTTCCCGTGCGGTGGCGACGTCCCACACGCTCATCGCGGAAGGTGCGACGGTCAATGCGGGCCAGACGGCGAACATAATCGCGACCGGCAGTCCGTCCTCGACGGCCACGGCGACGTCCGGCCTGAAGCAGGACGGCCTGACCGGCTTGGCGTTCGCGGTCGAGCTTTCGGACGCCGATGTCCTGACCCGGGTCGACGGCGCGGTGACCTCGAACCAGGCGCCGGGCTCGGTCGTCAAGCTGGAGTTCGACCCGACCGTCACGGACCCGAACGCCATCGGCTACATCGACGGCGCCAACGACCGCATCCGCGTCGGCGCGAATGCGCTGCAGACCGGCGACACGGTCACCTATGAGAACCGCCGCGGCAACAGCATCGGCCCCTCGATACCCGACGGCAATCCGCTGACGACGGAAGGGCTGGTCGACGGCACGACCTATTTCGTCGTCAAGGACCCGGCGGAGCCGGAGTTCATCCAGCTCGCGACGACCTTCGCCCGCGCCTCCGCGGGCGACGTGATCAACCTGGAGTTCGAGGACAATTCGACCGGTTTCCCGGATTTCCCGGCGCTCAACTCAAAGACCTTCGACGCCGGCGACCGGGTCGACTACGACGCCAATTCGATCACGCTCGACAATGACGCCTTCACCGGATCCGGCGTCGATTTCGCATTGCTCGGTTCGACCTTCGAACTCGGCCAGTCCGTCAAGTACGATCCCGGCGGGAACACGCCGATCGGCGGCCTGACGCCCGGCGCCACCTACTACGTCATCACCGGCACCAATCAGTTCAACCTGCAGGGCGACAATCGCTTCGTCCAGAGCCAGGTGATCCAGCTGGCGGAGACGGAGAACGAGGCCCGCGCCGGCGTCGCCATCGACCTGACGGACACGGGCGCGGACGGCGACCAGACGTTCTCGGCCCTCCAGGTGCTCGATTCCGGTTACGTCACCGGCCTCGGCGTGCTCGCCAATATCGACGCGACGGACGCCGTCTCCGCAAGCTCCGGCATCGCCGTCGAGATGCCGGACGACGACGACGACAACGACGAGATGGACGCCGCTGGCTTCGATTTCGACAGTTCGATCGTCGACAATCTCTTCACCGCGCTGTCCTCGGACTATTCGTCCAACGCGGATTCGGGCGGGTCCGGCGCCACGCCGAGCCTGCAGATCGCCGCCGCGCTGAGCTTCATGAAGGCCGACCATACCGCTGAAGCGATCGTCGGCGGCGCGGCGGACCTCAATTCGAACGAGGACCTGGAAGTCCGCGGCGAGATTTCCCAGAACCTCACCATCAGCACCGAAGCGACGTCTGCCGCGCCGGAGGACAGCCAGTCCGTCGGCCTGAGCGCCGCGGTCTCGATCGGCATCATCGACAATGTCGCCCACGCGACGATCGGCGAGGGCGCGGAACTCGACGCGCTGCGCGCGACCCGCGTCATCAGCGACATCTCCTATCCGTTCCTGACCCGGCCGGACGAGTTCATCCCAACCAATCTCGGCGAATTGGCGGACGTCCTGAAGGGCGACAATTCGGGCGAGTTGATCAACGTCATCAACGGCGACGTGTTCGATTCGTTCAACCAATACCTGGACGGCACGCTCGGCCTGCGCTCCGGCCTGTTCAATCTCTGGACGCGGGCGACCGGCAATGCCGGCAGCGTCTCGGTCGCCGGGTCGGCCGTCGCGCTGGTGATCAACAACGATTCGAAGGCGGTGGTGCTTTCGGGCGCGCAGATCAATCAGGATCCGCTGTTTCGCAGCGTCGATCCGATGGCGCCGGACCAGCACACCGTCTCGATCGAGGCGACCAACTACCTCCAGATGGTCAACGTCACGGGCATCTTTCAGTTCTCGTTCCTGAAGGGCGAGCTTGGCGACATCGAGAACCTCGACCCGAGCCTGATGATCGACCCGGTCGCATCGAGCGGCTCCAAGGGCGGCGTCGGCGGCACGATCTATCTCTCGTTCCTCGACAACACGACCTACGCGATCGTCGAGGAGGGCGCCGCGATCTTCTCCGGCGCCAGCGGCGGCTTCAACATGAAGGCGGAGGAGGCGATCGCCGACTTCAGCCTGAACCAGGCCGGCGCTCAGTCCGGCCAATACGCCTTCGCCGGCACATTCGCCTATGCGCAGCAGGATAGCGACACGCTGGTCCGGCTTTCCAACGACGCGATCGTGACCGGCCGCAACGCGGTGCTCTATGCCGGCAATCTCGAGACCAAGGTCACGTTGAGCGGCGGCGTCGCGCAGGGCCAGAATCTCGGTTTCGGCGTTTCGATCGGCGTCAACAATATCGACCGGCGCACCCGCGCGATCATCGGCGATCCCGACCTTGCCACAGCGGACGGCCGGACCTTCGGCGCGGACCTGACCAATATCGACGTCGACGAGGACATCTCGATCCTTGCCCGCAACGACGGCGAGCTCTGGGCGCTGTCGCTCGCCGCGGCGATCGCCTCCGACATGCCGATGTCGATGTCCGACGAGACGGCCGACAACGTCCAGGACACGGACGACAATGGCGACGTCGATCCGGACGATCCGCTCGACGGCATCTCCCTGCCGCTGCTGTTCGGCGAGGAGCCGGCGGGCACGGAAACCCAGGACGCGATGATGCAGGGCCGGGCCAGCGTGGCCGTGGCCGGCGATGCGTCGGTCAACCTGGTCGACGACGAGGTGATCGCCGCGATCAACGACGCGGGCGTGATCCGCGCCGGCGGCGCGCTCGACGTTGCTGCCGAGAACCGCAGCGAATTGGTCGTCGCGGCGGGCGCGGCGGCGTTCGCCGAAGCACAGGAAGGGTCGCGCTCGGTCGGCATCGCGGGCTCGTTCAGCCTGAACCTCGTCGACGGCCGAACCGACGCCCTGATCGTCGGCGCGCCGTCGCTCCGCGTCGCCGCGCTCGACGTGAGCGCCGAGCGCACGGGCGGCATGTTCACGCTGACGGCCGGCGGCGCGGCCGCGCCGAAGCGGGACGGCATCACCGTCGCCGGCTCTGCCTCGTTCAACCGCATCGGTAACGACACCCGCGCGTTGGTCGAGAACGTCGACATCCGGGGCGCGGACGGCCTAGCGGTCGCGGGCGACATCGGCGTTTCGGCCAGCGACGATTCCAACATCATCGCCATCGCCGGCGCGATCTCGATCGCGGGCGACGTCGGCGTCGGCGCGGCGCTCGGCATCAATCTGATCGACGTGCAGACCGAAAGCGCGCTTCGCGATGCGGCGCTGGACCGGGCCGGCGCGCTCAGCGTATCGGCGACGAACGATTCCGACATCTTCTCGCTCACCGGTTCCGGCAGCGTCGCCGGCGGCATGGATTCGACCTTCGCCGGCAGCGGCACGATCTCCGTCAACGTCATCGGCGACCTGATCGGCCGCGACAACGAGGTGACGGCCGAGGTCGAAAACGTCCTCGACGAAAGCGAAGGCGGCGCCGTCTCGGTCCTGGCGCGCGACGACCGGGAAATCATTTCCATCGCCGGCGCTCGGGCGGTGACCGACGGCAACGCGGCCTTCGGCGTCTCCGGCGCCTACAATGGCGGCTTCGGATCGATCACCGCGCGGATCGCCGACTCCAGCCTCCGGTCGAACGACGGCGTATCGGTTCGGGCGCAGTCCTCGGCGAACATCGTCAGCGTTTCGATCGCGGCCGCGGTCGCCGCGACCAGCAATTTCGCCGGCGCCGGCGCCGTGTCCGTCAACGAGATCGAGAGCGACGTCGACGCCGAAATCGTCGGCAGCGTGCTCGACGTCTCGGCGGGCGAGATTTCGGTCACCGCGGAGGACGATTCCTTCATCAACGCCGACGCGGGCGGCGTCGCGGTCGCGGTCGGCAACAGCGGCGGCACGCAGGCCTCCTTCGGCATTTCGATCGCCGCCAATCTGATCACGTCGTCGGCGACGGCGCTGGTCGATGCGTCCGACCTGACCGCGCCCGGCCGGATCGAAGTCGCGGCCATGTCGGACGCCGAGATCATCGCGATCACGATCGCCGGTTCGGTCGCGACGACGGGCGGCGGCGGCGATCCGGACAGCCAGGGCGGCGGCGCGAGCCTTTCGATCGCCGGCGCGGGCGCGGGCTCCGGCAACTTCATCCTCGACGCATCGGCCGAGGCGCTGGTTACCGGCGGCAGCAATCTCACGTCGACCGGCGACGACGTCGATGTCTTGGCCGACGCCTCGGCGCGCATCATCGCCGCGTCCGGCGCGGCGGCGATCGCCTTCGCGGGCGGCATGAACGGCGGCAACGCGGTCGGCGTCGGCGTTTCGCTCGCGGTAAACTCGATCGCCGGCCGTTCGACGGCCCGGCTCTCCGGCTCTACGGCGTCCGCCGGGGGCGCGATCACGATCGATGCGAAGTCGACCGGCGATATCGTCGCCGTCAGCGTGGCGGGCGCAGTCGGCGGCTCTGGCGGCCAGGGCGGCGGTTTCAGCTTCAGCGGCGCCGCGGCCGGCGCCGGCAATGTCATCGGCATCGACACGACGGCCGAAATCGTCGGCGGTTCGGCGACGGCCGCCGGCGGCGACGTCGCCGTCGGCGCGGCCGACATGTCGACGATCAACGCGGCGGTCGGCGCCGCGGCGATTTCGGTCGCCGCCGGTCAGGGCGGCGGGACGGCCGCCGCGATCGGCGCCGCGATCGCCGTGAACGAGATTTCCGGCGACATCGCCGCGCGCATCGACGGCGCGGACGTCGCCGCGTCCGGCGGCGTTACGGTTTCGGCCGGCTCTGAGGCGGACATCTTCGCGCTGACGGTTTCGGCCGCGGCCGGCGGCGGCGGCGGACAGAGCGGCGGCCTCGCCATCACCGGGGCCGGCGCCGGGTCCGGCAACATCATCACCGGCGACACGACCGCCGAAATCGTCGGCGGCGCCGATGTCGATGCGAATGGCGGCGACCTTTCGGTCACGGCCTCCAACGCTTCGGAGATCATCGCCGCCGCGGGCGCCGTCGGCCTTTCGTTCGCGGGCGGCCAGGGCGGCGGCAACGCCGTCGGCGTCGGCCTTTCGATCGCCGTCAACGACATTGGCTCCGATGTGCTGGCGCAGATCAGCGCTTCGGATGCGACGGCGTCCGGCGCGGTCATGGTCGATGCGTCATCGACCGCCGAAATCTTCGCGTTGACCGTCGCGGGCGCGGTCGCCGGCGGCGGCGGCCAGGGCGGCGCGCTGCTGTTCTCCGGCGCGGGCGCGGCCTCCGGCAACACCATCGGCGGTTCGATCGAAGCGCTGATTTAGGACGGCGCGATCGTCGTCGCCAATGG
>MRWG01001806.1_pt1 | contig 12278 bp, 15 predicted proteins | sample 1013341 | NCBI WGS metagenome assembly MRWG01 (sample SAMN06117577, study PRJNA244670) | biofilm metagenome | biome: Water; feature: Cathode Biofilm; material: Biofilm; isolation source: microbial consortium enriched at the cathode of a solar microbial fuel cell | place: USA: District of Columbia ... | reverse complement strand
GTCGGCGCACTCCATGAGGACGCCGAGGCGGAGGGGGGCGGCGCCGGAGGGGGCTGAGCCGCGCCGGGGCATGAGTTCGATGACGCCCGCGCCGGCCCAGGCGTTGTAGAGCTTGAGCTGGCGCATGCCGGCGCGGTAGGCGGCGTCGGCGTCGCCGAGGGCGTAGACATGAGCGCCCGTCTCGGCGTTGGCGGCGGCCGGGTCTTCGACGCCCTCGGTGAAGAGCGTGCCGAGGCAGGCGGTCACGCCCCCGTCCCGGAGGGAGGGGAGGGTGATCGAGGCGGGCTGGAGCGGGCCGCGGCAGTCGTCGAGGGGCGCGTGCATGTCGCGTCCCTTCTCGGCGAGGTAGGCCAGGTCGAGGTGGGCGTCGAACCACGGTGCGTCGGCTTCGGGGGGCATGCGTCACTCGCTGGGGGGGGGAGGAATCCGCGTGTTCGGAATCCGAAGTAGGATGGTAGGAAAGGCTCGGCCTCGCTGGTGGCGCGGTCAGGGGAGTACACGCATGTCTCATGGTCTGAAGCGGTACGCACACCGGCGCGGCGGCGCGCTGGCGGGGTGCTTGATCGTCCTCGGTATTCTGGTCGTGATCGCGATCATCGGGGTTGTGGTCGTCGTCATGAACTGGAAGAGCTGGGCCGCCTCGGGGTTCCGGGCCGCGGCGGAGCAGGCCGTGCAGGAGATCCAGCTCCCCGAGGAGGAGCGTGTGGAGGTGATGGCGCAGATCGACCGCCTCGCGACGGGCTTCAAGGAGGGGGACATCTCCGTCGAACGGTTCACGGAGATCATCCAGGAGGTCGCGCAGGGCCCGCTGCTTCCCGCGGCGGCGATGGGGATCTTCGAGGCGCAGTACATCCGCCCCTCGGGGCTCAGCGACGCCGAGAAGGACGCGGGCGGGATGCACATGTCGCGCGTGGCGCAGGCGTTCGCCGATGACCAGATCGGCGCCGATCCGCTCGCGGACGTCTTCGACCCGATCCAGACGGTGAGCACCACCGGGTCGGGCGTGCACATCAGCCATCCGAAGTTCACGCTTCACCTGAAAGCGCCCGAGGAGTGCACGGACGACGAGCTGCGCGAGGTGATCGCCAACGCGAAGAGCACGGCGGACGAGGCGGGGATCGCGGAAGAGCGGATGTCCTTCGACGCGTCCGAGGCGATCAAGCAGGCGATCGATCGGGCGATGGGGCTGACCGAGGATTCGCCCGACGCGCCCGAGCCCGAGGCGCCGTGACCAAACCCGGCAGCGCATGAAAGAGCCGCCCCGAGGGTCATCCTCGGGGCGGCTTTCGTTGAGGCGTTGGGCGCCCGATTAGTACTGCAGGGCGCGCTCGAGCGTCTTGGCGTGGTCGATCCAGCCGGAGACGACCTTCTCGCTCGGGACGGCCCGGGTGAGCTTCTTGGCGTCGTTGACCTCGATCATCTTCGCGGCGAGGTTCGCGGCGTTGCGGGTCGCCAGCTCGGGCACGGTGTCCACGCCGGACGCCTCGAGCAGCTCGGAGTACTCGCTCCCGATGCCCTTGACGCGGTAGAGGTCCACCATGTTGGCCCACTTGAGGATCTGCTTGTCGCTGATGCCGGTCTTCTCGGCGAGGGCCTTGCGGTCGGCGGGCGTTTTGCAGGCGTTGAGGAGTGAGTCGGTGTCCTTGATGCCCGCTTCTTCGAGCTTGGCGCCGTTCACGGGGCCGATGCCCTCGACGTCCTGGATGGGGTAGTTGGCCATGGTGTCGTTCTCCGATAAGTGTGGCGTGATGCAGTCCTCGCCCCCTCGGGCGCCGCGGGTAAAGCGTAGCGGGCTCCGGGCGCCCTCACGCGATCGGAGGGCTCAGGCTTTCGGGAGAAACAGCTCGGCGATCATGCAGCGGGCCGATCCGCCGCCGAATCGCTCGATGGTGGGGAGCGGGGCGTGGGCGAGGATCAGGCCCTGACGGCGCAGCGTTTGGGCGGATGTCCCCAGTGCGTCCAGCGCAGTGTCGGAGAGGGCGAGGACGCGCGAGCCGGATGCTGCGCGGAGTTCGATGACGTTGGCGGCAAAGCCCGCGGCCTGCTCACGCGTGACGTCGATGATCTCGTGTCCGGTGGATTCGAGTCGCGTGCGCACCAGGTTGCGCTGGGCGGCGTCGATGGACTCGAGGCAGACCACGGCGAAGTCGGCGCCGACCGAGAGCATGACGTTGGTGTGGTAGTACGCTCGCCCCTCGGCGTCGGTCGCGTCGAAGAGCACGGGCTCGAACCCGAGCAGCGAGCAGAGTCGGTGGAAGACGCCTTCGTCCGTGCGCGCCGAGCGGCAGGCGTACGCGATGGAGTTCACACGGTCGAAGACCATCGAGCCGGTGCCTTCGAGGAACCGCCCCTTGCCCTCGAACTCACGGACGAGGGTGGAGTCGATGGTTCTGAGATCGAGCCCGGCGTCGTGGGCGGCGCGTTCGAGCGCGTCGGGGCGGCGCTCCAGGCGGCGCGAGGCGCCGAGCATGGGGTAGAGGATCGCCCGCCCGTCGGGGTGGGTGGTGAACCAGTTGTTGGGGTAGACCGCGTCGGGCTTGGGGGGGAACGGCGTGTCGTCGATGACCACGACATTCACACCCGCGTTGCGGATGGCGATGACGAGCGCGTCGAACTCGCGGGCCGCGTCGGCGCGGATCTGCTCGGGGTCCCCCACTGTTTCGCGTTGGAAGGCGTTGGAGGCGAGGGTGGTCGGGTTGGACCCGAACGCCGCGGGGCGGACCATGAGGATGGTGTTGGTGGTCTGGTCGTTTCGCATCATCTCTCAGAACTGCGGCAACCCGAGAACCAGAAACAAGGCGAACCATGTCATCGCATTGCCAATCAGGACACCAAGCGCGATCGTGATGTAGGGGTGCTTGATGATGAGCGACTCTTCGACCTTGCTCAGCCGCGACGACATGCCCTGAGGGCTTGAAGGCGCGGAGTTCGTTGGCACACCGATGAGCTCCGCTCCTTCCGGAACCTCTGAAGCTCGCACGGGAACGGCGGAGACCGCCTGGAGTTTCCGGCGCGCGACCGCGTTCCTCGCCACGGCTTCGGACTCGGACGCGACGTACAGCGTTCGCCCCTGGCTCGTCTCAACGCGGAAGAAGCTCGGATCGGGCTCGGGCGGCATCGATCATACGCTCATCTCGACCGGCTCGCGGTCCGTCAGGATCTGGGCGGTCGTCTTGGACTTGACCTCGTCAACGGTGACGCCGGGCGCCAGTTCGGTCAGGCGGAAGCGGCCCGCGTCGTGGTCGAACTCGAGGACGCACAGGTCGGTGATGATCATGTCGATGCAGGCCTGGCCCGTGAGCGGGAGGCTGCACTGGGGGACGATCTTGGGGTCGCCCTTCTTGGAGCAGTGGTCCATGGTGACGACGACCTTCTTGACGCCGGCGACCAGGTCCATGGCGCCTCCCATGCCCTTGATCATTTTGCCGGGGATCATCCAGTTGGCGATGTCGCCGGCCTGGCTGATCTCCATGGCGCCGAGGATGCACATGTCGATGTGCCCGCCGCGGATCATGGCGAAGGAGTCGGCGCTGGAGAAGTAGCTGGCGCCGGGCCGGGCGGTGATGGTCTGCTTGCCGGCGTTGATGAGGTCGGCGTCCACGTCGGCGTCCTTGGGGAAGGGGCCGATGCCGAGCAGGCCGTTCTCGCTCTGGAGCCAGACGTCCATCCCCTCGGGGATGTGGTTGGCCACGAGGGTGGGCATGCCGATGCCGAGGTTGACGATGTAGCCGTCGCGGAGTTCCTTGGCGGCACGCTTGGTGATCTGATCGCGGGTGAGGGGCATGGGAAGATCATACCAGCGGGAGGGGTTAGGCTCAGACCATGAGAACGAGCAAAGTCAGCTTCGAGGGGCACGCCGGGCCGGTCGCGGGTGTGCTGGACCTGCCCGACGGCGAGGCGCGCGGGATCGCAATTTTCGCGCACTGCTTCACCTGCTCGAAGGACCTGCGGGTGGTGCGGGAGATCGCCCGTCAGCTCACGGGCGAGGGGATCGGGGTGCTGCGGTTCGACTTCACGGGCCTGGGCGAGAGCGAGGGGGCGTTCCACGAGACGAGCTTCGCGACGAACCTGGACGACCTGCGGGCGGCCGCGGCGTTCCTGAAACGCGAGCACCAGCCCGCGGGGATGCTCATCGGGCACTCGCTGGGCGGGGCGGCGGTGCTGCGGATCGCGGGCGAGATGGAGCGCGTGAAGTGTGTCGCGACGATCGGCGCGCCCGCGGAGGCGGCCCATGTGCAGCACCTGCTCACGGGCGCGGAGTTCATGGACGACGAGACGGCGGAGGTCAGTATCGGCGGGCGCCCCTTCCGGATCGGCCGGAAGTTCGTCGAGGACCTGGAGCAGCGCGACAGCGTGGCCCACATCCGCGAGATCAACGCGGCGCTCATGGTGATGCACTCGCCCGTGGATCAGGTTGTGGGGATCGACAACGCGGAGCGGATCTACGTCGCGGCGCGGCACCCCAAGAGCTTCGTGTCGCTCGACAAGGCCGATCACCTGCTGAGTGAGGCTCGCGACGCGCGGTTCGCCGGGCACGTGCTCAGCGCGTGGGCGGGGTACTACCTGGGCGAGTGAAGGGGGGTGCTCAGTCCCTGGGCTTCTGGGGGCGGCGGAGCGCCATGAGCAGCCCCGCGGCGAAGCCGAGGGCGGCGGTGATGAACAGCAGCACGGCCCGGGGCATCTCGATCGTCGCGAAGAGAATCCTCGTCTCGACCTGCTGCGTGTTCTGCAGGATCAGCACGACGACGATGATCAGGGCCAGCCCGATGCCCACGAGCTTGACGTGTTTCATGGTCATGCGCCGAGTCTACCGGCGACTGACCGATCAGGGGTCGGGCTTGGAGGGCGCGGAGACCGTCAGGGTCGTCCGCTTGCCTCGGGGGCGCCGGGGCGCCAGCGAGCGGACGAGAAACGCCGCGCCCACGAGGACGAGCAGCGTCGCGACCCAGAACTGCCAGTCGGTGATCGGGAAGCTCATGCGACCCCCATCGCCAGCAGCGTCTGGCGGACGATCAGGGCCAGGATGTACGCCAGGCCGGACATCCAGGCGAGCTGGAGGAGGGCCCACCGGGCGCCCCCGGCCTCGCGCGCGGTGACGACGAGCGTGGGCAGGCACTGCATCGCCAGGACGTAGTACACGAGCAGCGACCAGCTCGTCGAAGGCGTGAAGACGGGGGAGCCGTCGTCGCGCTTGGCGCTCCGGAGCGCGTCGAAGACGCCCTCGCCGTCATCCTCGACGCCGACGACCTGGACGGCCATCGTCGTGACGAAGACCTCCCGGGCGGCGAAGCTGGCGAGCACCCCCACCGTCAGTTGGCGGTCATACCCGAGGGGGGCGAAGACGGGGGAGAGGCCCTCGCCGAGGCGCCCGAGAAAGCTGTACCGGGCCGAGTGACGCGCCTCGAGCCGGTCCGCCTCGGTCATCATCAGCGTTGCGCCCTCCGGGTCGGTCGGCTCAAGCTCGCTGGCCTGCTGGCGAAGCTCGACCGCGCTCGCGGGCGTCCGGGCGTGCGGGTACTCCCCCATCCACCAGAGGACGATCGAGATCGCGAGGATCAGCGTGCCGGCCTTGCGCACGAAGACGCGGGCGCGGTCGTACGTGGTGAGCAGGGCGGTGCGGAGGCTGGGGAGGCGGTAGGCGGGCAACTCGAGGGCCATGGGCCGCGAGGCGCCGCGCAGGATCGTGCGCCGGGCGACGAGCGAGCTGATGAGCCCGGCGAGGATGCCCAGGACGTAGCACCCGGTGAAGGCGAGGGCCTGGAGCGCCGGGCGAGCGGGAAAGAGGAGCGTGGTGAGCAGGACGTAGACGGGGATGCGGGCCGTGCAGCTCATGAACGGGGCGACGAGGATGGTGGCGAGGCGGTCGCGTCGGTCCGGCACGGCCCTGGCCGCCATGATGCCCGGGAGCGCGCAGGCGTGCGAGCTGAGCAGGGGGACGAACGCGTGCCCGGAGAGGCCGAAGGGGCGCAGCAAGCGGTCGATCACGAACGCGGCCCGGGCGAGGTACCCCGTGTCTTCGAGCAGGGAGATGAGGAAGAAGAGCAGGCAGATCTGCGGGAGGAAGATGAGCGTGGCGCCCACGCCCGCGATGACGCCGTTGACGACCAGGTCGCGCAGGATGCCCGCGGGCATCACGCCCTCGACGACGCTTCCCAGGGTGGCGAAGAGCAGATCGATCCAGTCCATCGGGTATGCGGCGAGGCTGAAGATCACCCAGAACAGACCGGTCATGATCAGGGCAAAGAGCGAGACGCCGAGCACCGGGTGTGTGAAGGCGCGGTCGAGGCGGTCGGTCAGGCGGTCGGCGCGGGAGGTCTCGCGGGCGCTGCCGACCATGGCGTAGACCTCGTCGGCCCAGCGTTCGAGTTCGTCGAGCGACTCGGGCGGGGTGCGCGACGGGATCGCGGGGGCGGCCATCGCGCGACGCAGGGCGTCGAATCCCTCCCCTGTGCGTGCGCTGGTGAGCACCACCGGGACACCGAGGAAGTCGCTGAGCTGGTCGGCGTCCACGTGAACGCCGCGCCGGCGGGCGCTGTCGATCATGTTCACAACCACGAGACTCGGCAGCCGGCGGCGGAGCGCCTGACCGGCGAGCACGAGGTTGCGCACGAGATTCGACGCGTCCACGACGATGACCTGCGCCTCGGGGGCGAGGGCGGCGTGCGGGATCGTCTCCCCGTTGAGCACGCGTCGGCAGAGGGCCGACTCGTTCAGGTCGAGTTCGAGCGAGTAGACGCCGGGGAGGTCAATCAGGCAGGTCTCGTCTTCAGCGCCCAGGGCGACCCAGCCGAGGCGGGCCTCCTGGGTCGTGCCCGGGAAGTTGGAGGTCTTCTGACGCAGCGCACAGAGCCGGTTGAAGAGCGTCGTCTTGCCGACGTTGGGGTTGCCCAACAGGGCGATGGAGCGCGGCGGCGTGGTCGCTGGAGCGGGAGGGACCGGAGGCGAGGTTGTGGGCACGGGCATGGCGTCGGCCGATCAAGCGCCGGGGGAGACGAGCACCCGCTCGGCCAGGCGCCGGGCAAGACCGATGCGGCAGGAGGACCCCCCCGGGCCCTGGACGCAGACGATGCAGGGTTCGCCGAGGCGGCAGAGTTCAAGCTGCGCGTCGGGGCGGATGCCCATGGCGCGGAGGACCTGGGCGTCCTTGGGTTCGAGGGTCGAGCCGCTCACGCGGGCGCGGCCGCCGCGGGGGAGCTGGGTGAGCGAGATTCGATCGTCGGTCACAGTCTGGCTGACCATGGTGGCTGGCGCTCCCGGGGCTCGACCGGGCTTCGATCGAGGGGGCGCATCATAGAGCCATTGAGACTGAGTCTCAATGCTTGGCGATATTGTGGATATTCCGGGGTGGAAATCCGCCCGTTTACTCCGGGGCGTGATCGATGTAGTCCAGGCTCATGCAGTAGCCGGCACGCCAGATCGGATACTCGACCTCGCACCGGAACCCGACCATCTCCGCCGGGTCCCATCCCATCCGTTCGAAGAGGTGGGCGGTGAGTTCGCTCTGGCGGGGGTAGAACGGGGAGCCGGAGGCGCCGACCCCGACGCCGAGCAGCTGGAGTTTCGGCTGGGCGGGGAAGCGGGTGAGCCAGGGGGCGCCCGCGGGGTTTTTCAGGCTGGGGTACCAGAGTTGGGCGTCGATGGAGGGCCGGAAGCGGCGTTCCATGTCGCGGTGGAAGTAGACGTCGAAGAGGAGGCGCTGGGTGGGGCAGTTGACCAGGCTCCAGACCGCATCGAGGGCGGGGGTGGAGTCGGGGTTCTCGCTCGGGTGGACGAAGCGGCGCGCGGTGACGATGTCGAAGAGCGTGCCGGGCTCGACCCGCTCGGGATCGACGACCTGGATGAGCTGCGAGCCCGAGCCGCGGGTGGTGACGAGGGGGAGTGGAGAAGAAGAGAACGCGGAGAGGATGGAGGAGGGCGTCGCGCCCCGCGTCGGCTCGTTGTCGAGCGTGACGGGGGAGGGCTGCGGCTCCTCGGCGGGGTCGAGCGTGTCCCCGGCAAGGATGGAGGCGGGGATGCCGCCGGGGGTGACACTCGACCGGATCAGCCCGTTGACGACCGCACGCTCGATCTTGGCGCGGTCTTCCGGGTGCGGGCGGTAGGCCTCGATGCTGATGGCCACCTCGCAGGAGCGACCGGTGACCCCGACCGCGGCTTGATAGAGGTGCGCCCGCGCTTCAAGGTCGCAGAGCCGGGGGACGGGCGCTCCCGGGCGGGCGGTGGAGGCGATGCGTTCGGCGAGCTTCGACTGGCTCCCCGCGTTCTCCTTGATGAAGCGTTCAAAGTCGCGCACGGCGGCGCGGGCAAGCTCGACGGCGTCGGCGTCGGCGCCGCTGCGCACCGCTCCGTCCAGGAACTGGTCTAGCCCCTTCACCCCCGGGAGACGGATGAGGGTCTCGGCGTCGGGATGGGTTTCCTGGAGGACGGAGACGACGCGCTGGCAGGTGTTGCGGACGACGTCGATGTGACGGGCCATGCCCGAGGCGCCCTGCGCGTGCGCGGGGAAGGTCTGGACGATCGAGCGGAGTTCCCCCTGGAGGCGGGAGGCGAGGCGCTCGGCTCTTCCGAACTGTTCTGAGGACAGGGGATCGGTCTGGACGGAAGCGATCGAGACGGGCATCACGTGGACCATACCGGAACGGGCGGGCTTTCGGGTCCGCGGGGGGGCGAGGGGAGGGTGTCGTGCGTCTGGCTGGTCCATCTGAGAAATCTGCCTTGAATCCCTTCCTTGCCCCTTGACGCCAAATCTGTCCTCAGGTTATCTTCAGGACAGCATTGATGTCAATGCGGAATGTGTGAAGTTCGGAACAGCCCCGAGTGGCGGGGCGAACGACGGATGGCGCTCCCCACCGGCCCTCGCTGAGGGCCGCGCCTCCGTAAATCAGGAGATCACATGATGCGAGCCCGGTCGATGACTCACTGTTCAGCCCTCACCCTTCTGCTGGTGTGCGGCGGCGCCATGGGTGGCGAGGTCATTCGCCTGCCCTCGCTGGGCGGAACGAGCTGCCAGGCGTGGGACATCAACGATCACGGCCAGATCGTCGGGACGTCGGAGGTGACGGGGAACGCGAACGCCCACGGGGTGTTGTGGGAGAACGGGACACCGACGGACCTCGGGGTCTGGGGCGCGCCCGGCGAGCACCACTCGCACGCCGAGTCGATCAACAACGCGGGCCAGATCGTGGGGTACAACGAGGTTGCGGCGAGCGGATACCGGGACGCGCTGTTCTGGGACTCGGACCTGACGATGCGCAACCTGGGTCAGGAGATGGGGGCCCTGGGCAACTCGGTCGGCTGGGACATCAACGACCAGGGTCTGGTCTGCGGGCAGGCGCCGCTGAGCGCGGGGTTTGCCAAGGGCTTCGTCTGGGACGCGGTGAACGGGGGACGGACCGAGGGCACGGTCCCCGGGTACATGGGGGGCTCGAACAAGGGCGTGAACAACGCGGGCGTGGTGGTCGGGCACGGTTTCTTCTTCGGTGATCCGGACTCGGCGATGCTGGCCACGCCGGACGGACGCGGGGGCTGGGACGAGTTCGAGATCGGCCCGAGCGGGTTCAACCTGAGCATCGCCAGCGCGATCAACGACAAGGGCGAGGTGGCCGGGTTCACGAACGCGGGGGCGCCCGGCCCGTGGACGGCGTGCATCTACACGCAGGAGGCGCCCGGCTTTGTGTCGCTGGGGACCCTGCCGCGGCTGGAGAACTCCGAGTCGTACGACATCAACGAGGCGGGGGTGGTGGTCGGCTGGGCGTGGGACAACGAGCTGCAGTACGACCCCCGGGCGTGGGCGTACGTCGATGGCACGATGTACGACCTGAACGACCTGCTGGACGAGCGGGGCGAATCCGGGTTCACGCAGTTGTTTGCGGCGACGGGGATCAACGAGAGCAACGACATCGTCGGGTACGGCCTGACGACCGACGGGGCGCTGGCGGGTTTCCTGATCGAGGGGTTCATGGCCGACGCGTGCGTCGCGGACCTGGCCGAGCCGTTTGGCGTGCTGGACTTCAGCGACGTGACGGCCTTCCTGGCGGCGTTCAGCGCCGGGTCGGGCGAGGCGGATCTGGCCGAGCCGTTCGGCGTGTTTGATTTCAGTGATGTGACGGCGTTCCTCGGCGCGTTCGGCGCGGGGTGCCCGTGATTGACAGGACCGGTTTGAGAGATTCACCATTCAAGAGGAGATTGAGATGCGAGCAGCGATGATGATGATCGGCCTGGGCGCCCTTGCGGGCGTGGCGGGCGCGAACGTGGCGGACTTCGACGCGGAGGTCGAGGGCTTCAAGGGCTCCTCGTTCACGAGCGGCGGGATCACGTTCTTCGACCTGAACACCCACGCCGGGATGAACGTGGACGGCTCGAGCTTCGTGCCCGGCGAGTACGGGACGGACCTGATCGTCGAGCGTGCGTTGCCGCTGGCGGCCGACTTCCCGGGCCAGGTCAGCTCGCCCAACGTGCTGGGTTGGGGCAACGCGTTCGTGCCGGGCGACAACCTGACGATCAACATCTTCTCCGACGTGGCGATGACCACGGGCTCGGTGGAGAACTTCGTCAGCCTGGACATGTTCTACTACGAGAACGGTCCGTGGGGCGGCATCGAGCTGCACCTGGACGCGATGCTGAACGGGTCGGTGGTCGGCAGCGATGGTTTCACGATCGCCGACGGTGGCGGGCGTGACAACATCACCTCCGCCACGCTCACGATCGACGGCGTGATGTTCGACGAGCTGCGTCTGTACGCGACGCTCTCCGACGGGACCTTCACGGCGATGACGGGTGTGCTGGACAACGTGACGATCACGCCGGCGCCCTCGGGCGTGGCGCTGCTGGGCCTGGGTGGCCTGGCGATGACGCGTCGTCGGCGCTGAATCAGACTCTCCCCCTCTGTGTGCCGGTGCTCAACTCGGGCCATCGGCGCCACCAGGGCGGCCCTGTCGTGTGACAGGGCCGTCGCTGGTTTTCAAGACCGCCAGGCGCGGATGAAGGCGAGCAGGAGCAGGCAGGCCGCCCCGATCGCCAGGCCGATCGCCAGCGGGGAGTCGAGGGCGGCGCGCTGGGCGTGCTCGGCCCCGGCGCGGGCGGCGAGCCAGGTGAAGAGGCGATCGAGCAGGCCCATCCGCTGGGCGGAACGGTCGAGCACGACCGCGACGGCGAGGACGAGCATGGAGCCCGCGGCGAGGACGATGAGCCACTGCGAGGCGCCGGCGCCGCGCCTCGCCCGGCCCCGGCGTCTGGAGATTCGACGCCTGGTCACGACGGGCTCGTGGTCCGCTGCTCGATGCGCTTCTCGCTGACGGTCTGGACGATCCGGTCCACGAAGGCGCCGGAGAGGTGGACCTGGTCGGGGTCGATCGACCCGGTGGGGACGATCTGTTCGACCTCGGCGACGGTGAAGGCGGCGGCGGTGGCCATCATGGGGTTGAAGTTGCGGGCGGTCTTGCGGAAGACGAGGTTGCCGAACTCGTCGGCCTTCCACGCCTTGACGAGCGCCAGGTCGCCGAAGAGGCCCGTCTCCATGATGTAGTCGCGTTGGCGCCGGAACTCGGCGTTGACGCCGGCGCTGGACATCGGGGGGAAGAAGGGGCGGGTGTCCTTGCCCTCGGCGATCTGGGTGCCGGCGCCGGAGGCGGTGTAGAAGGCGGGGATGCCGGCGCCCCCGGCCCGGACGCGCTCGGCGAGGGTGCCCTGGGGGTTGAACTCGACCTCAAGCTCACCGGCGAGGAACTGGCGGGCGAACTCGTCGTTCTCGCCGACATAGCTGGAGATCATTTTCTTGATCTGCTTGGTCTGGAGGAGGAGGCCGAGGCCCCAGTCATCCACGCCGGCGTTGTTGGACACGCAGGTGATGTCCTTCACGCCGGTGTCGCGCAGGGCGAGGATGAGTTGCTCGGGGATGCCGCAGAGGCCGAACCCCCCCACCATGCACATCATGCCGTCGTGGATGACGCCCTTGTCGCGGAGGTCGGCGAGGGCGAGTTCGGCGGTCGCGTAGCTCTTGTCGATCATGCGCAGACTGTATCAGGGGAGTCAGCGGGGATCGTCACAGCTGACGAGCACGTAGCCGCGCAGGCGACCGGCGCCGAGGGACTGGACGGTGGTCCGCTCGTAGGTGACGCCCTTGGGATCGGCGCCGAGGCGACGGCGGAGTTCGCGGAGGCCGTTCTCGACCGCGGATTGGCGCGCGGATCGGAGGTTCTTTCCCTCGCCGGAGGCGACGATGCGGATGCGACCGGGCACGGGCGGGGGGTTGACGGTCCACCAGTCGGGGGCCACCTCGGTGG
>MRWG01001805.1_pt1 | contig 12280 bp, 12 predicted proteins | sample 1013341 | NCBI WGS metagenome assembly MRWG01 (sample SAMN06117577, study PRJNA244670) | biofilm metagenome | biome: Water; feature: Cathode Biofilm; material: Biofilm; isolation source: microbial consortium enriched at the cathode of a solar microbial fuel cell | place: USA: District of Columbia ... | reverse complement strand
CCGGAGGCAATTGATCAGGGCGCTGCAGGCCGACGGGCATGCCATGTTGCTGGGGTCCGATGCCCCTCAGCTATTCAATGTACCCGGTTTTTCTATACACCATGAGGTAGCGGGCATGGCCCGGGCAGGGCTTACCCCCCTCCAAATCCTGCAATCGGGCACCGTGAACCCGGCCCGCTTTTTTGGGATGGAACAACAGTTTGGCAGCATCGCAGAAGGCATGGCCGCCGACCTGCTACTGCTGGATGCCAACCCCCTGCAGGATCTCCAGGCCCTGAAGACACCCTCAGGCGTTATGGTGCGGGGTGTTTGGCTGGACAGGAAAACCATTGATTCAAAACTCCAGGAAATTGCCAGGCATGCGAAAAACCAGTAAACCCCTTATTGCTTTAGTATGTACGATACTTTTCTTCCTGCTTCCCGTTCCTTCGGGAGCACAGGCCACCGGAGAATCGCAATTGGGTTCCTGGTGGATGTATTTTGGCACCAACAAGGTTTCGGAGCGGTTTAGTATCCATACGGAAGCCCAGTTCCGCTATTACGAAATGGCCGATAACTTCAACCAGCTCTTATTGCGGACGGGGCTGAACCTGCATATCAACCCCACGGCCATTGCCACATTCGGATACGGGTATATCGGGACAGACGGTACGTTTGAGGAAGCCCCTGGCGACCTGGACTCCAGGGAACACCGGATATTTGAGCAATTTATCCTGAAAAACGTCCTCGGGAAACTGGGCATAGAACACCGGTACCGGCTCGAACAGCGATTCCTGCAGACAGGTTTGGTTTCCGACACCGAGCACCGTGCGCGATACCGGTTGCAACTTACGGTCCCGTTGGGGAACACGCTTTTTTTAAATTTTTACGATGAAGTTTTCCTGAACCTGCAGAAGGAAGTATTTGGGCAAAACCGGGCCTATGCTGCCCTGGGGGTCAGGTTCTCTTCCAACAGCAGCGTACAGTTGGGGTACCTGAAGAACCATTTTCCACGGGCCCATTTTGACAGGCTGCAGTTAGGATTCTTCTTTAACCCCGACTTAAGTACCCTATTTAAAAAACCCTGAAGCCTGCGGGCCCTGCCCGCGCTGCAGTCCAAAACCAGACCTATGAACCAGCAGAAGATCCTTTTTGAGAACCGGGAGGGAATACGCCTTGCGGGGCGACTGGAATTTCCCATAGACCAGCACCCCCACAACTATGTGCTGTTTGCCCATTGTTTTACCTGTTCCAAAAACCTTACAGCAGTCCGGAACATCAGCAATGCCTTGGTAGACAAAGGGTTCGCTGTTTTTCGTTTTGATTTTACCGGCCTTGGCGAAAGTGACGGTGATTTTGCCGACACCAACTTTTCGGGCAATGTAGAAGACCTGGTAGACGCAGCCCGTTTCCTGGAGGAGTCGTACCAGGCACCTACCCTGCTTATCGGGCATTCGCTGGGCGGGGCAGCGGCTATCTTCGCCGCTGAACGTATCGGGTCCGTCAGGGCCCTGGCGACGATCGCAGCACCTTCGGACCCTACCCACGTAAAGCACCTGGTACAAAGCCACCTGGAAGAGATCCAAAGCCAGGGGGCTGCCAGGGTAACCCTGGGGGGCAGGGAATTCACGATCAAAAAACAATTCCTGGAAGACCTCGAAAGGAATGAATTGAAAACCGTGGCCAATCGATTGCGGAAACCACTCCTTATCCTGCACGCCCCACAGGATACTACCGTAGGAATAAAAAACGCAGAGATGCTATACCAGGCAGCCCACCACCCCAAAAGCTTTGTGTCCCTGGATGGGGCAGACCACCTTTTAAACCAAAAAAAAGATTCCCTCTATGCAGGTGAGGTGATCGCCAGCTGGGCCTTGCGGTACCTCCAACTTCCCGAGCCCGCGCGCCTCAAGACCAGGCACCAGGTAGTGGCAGGTCTGGCGTCTTCTGACGGATTTACCACCCGAATGAAAGCAGGCAGGCACTATCTCACGGCAGATGAACCGGCCTCGGTAGGCGGGAATGATTTTGGCCCCTCGCCCTATGAATTGGTTTCTGCCGGCCTGGCGGCCTGCACTGCCATGACGCTACACATGTACGCCCGAAGGAAAGGCTGGCCCCTTGAAGATGTCAAGGTGCATACCTCCCATGGTAAGAACCATGCCCAGGACTGCGAACAATGCGAAACCGGCCAGGGCAGGATTGATACCTTCCAACGCCAGATTGCCCTGACCGGGGCGCTGGACACAAAACAGCGGGAAAGGCTGCTGGAAATAGCCAACAAATGCCCGGTACACCGTACCCTGCATACTGAGGTACAGGTGATCACGACACTCGTTGAAGATGCAGGCTAGCCGGGCTGAAAAGCCCAAAACTTTCCAAACGCGCCACTCCCTGGCGGCGTTCAGCCTTTACGCAGGCAACAGGAAAAGATTACCAGGTACACCCGCTCCCGCCATGCCGGTGCCCGGCCCTGCATTGGTAAGTCCCTGTCACGCTGAGAGAACCCGGAATCCGGAGTGCGCGAAACCACCGCCCTGCGAAAAATCCTTCCTGGAATCGGTTGACTGCGCCCTTAATAATTGCTACCTTTATCCTTCACTTAAAAACCAATAGCAATGAAAAAAATAAACGCAATGGTCGTGGGTCTCCTGCTGATCCTTTCCTACCAGTGCAAAGAAGCTAAAAAAGAGATGAAGGAAGGGGCCGAAGCGGTGGAAGAAACCATGGAAGCGGCCACAGAAGAAATCATGGAAGAACACATTTCATTTTCCATGCAGCCCAAAAGCAGTAGTAATGTCAATGGGCAGGTAACCTTCACGGAAGAAGGCGGGGTGGTCCACATGACCGCCAAACTCACAGGCCTGACGCCGGGGGAGCACGCCATCCACCTTCATGAAAAAGCCGATTGTTCCGCGGAAGATGGCACCTCTACCGGCGGCCACTGGAACCCGACCAGCGAGCCCCATGGAAAGTGGGGCGATGCAGCGGGTTACCACAAAGGGGACATAGGGAACTTTACGGCTGATGCGGAAGGCAATGCCACCGTGGAGTTTTCTACGGACCAGTGGTGTATCGGGTGTGAGGATGCCACTAAAAACATCCGCGGCAAGGCCGTTATCGTACATGAAGGGTTTGACGACTTTACCTCCCAGCCCAGTGGGGCTGCCGGGACCCGTGTAAGCTGTACCGGTATTATCGAATAACTTCAAAAAAATTGTTTTTTAAAGAAAGCTGCATTCCCTGCAGCTTTCTTTATATTTAGGATCAAAACAAATGCTATGGAATTGGAATTGTTGGTGCAACGTTTCCAAAAAAAAGACATCATTGCCTTTGAAAAGCTGTACGACATGTATAGTGACAATATCCGTGGCGTTATCACTACGATCGTGCGCGACAAGGAACTGGCGGAAGAGCTCGCCCAGGACGTCTTTGTTAAAATCTGGAACAATTCCGACAGTTATAACCCTTCCAAAGGGAGGTTTTTTACCTGGATCCTTAACATTGCACGGAATACAGCGATAGACAAAGTGCGTTCTAAATCCTATAAGGATCAAAAAAAGAACCTCCCTGCCGATTACTTCGTAGGTATATTGGAACAGGCCGATACCGACGCGGAATCCCTGGACACCACCGGCCTTAAAAAATTGTTGATGAATCTTAAGAAAAAGTGCGTTCAAATCATCGAACTGCTCTATTTCAAAGGCTATACCCAGAAACAAGCCGCTGAGGAACTGGGCATCCCGCTCGGGACGGTCAAAACGAGAAACCGGAACTGTATCGGTCAATTAAGAGACAACATGACACTGGAATGGACGTAGATAAATACATAGCGTCAGGAGTGCTGGAACTCTATGTGGCGGGCCTTTTAAACGAGGACGAAAACCTGGAGGTGCATCGTAATGCGGAAGAACACCCCAGGATCAAGGAAGAAATACGATCTATAGAAGCGGCTATACTGGCCCTGAGCAAATCAGCGGCTTACAAGGACTCCGGTTCCCGGGATTTCCAGGATGTCATAAGGAGGATTGGCGATAAAAATGAAGCCAGGGTAGTCCCGCTACCCCGGAAACGTGCTACCTGGATCCAGTATACGGGCTGGGCCGCTGCCCTTGTCCTGGGGCTTGGTTTAGGATGGGTATACCTGCAGAATACGGAACTGAAGAATCAAATAAACCTCAGAAGCCATGAAATACAGGTTTTGGAGGATCAAATTTTCGAAGCCCGGAATTCGTTGGATAAAACGAGGGAACTGCTGGGAACCCTCAGGGACCGGGAAATTACCGTAATTGCCCTGGGAGGGCAGGAAGCGGCCCCTTCGGCCTATGCCAAGGCGTACTGGAACAGGGCGGAAGAAAAGGTATTCATAGACGCCCAGGGCCTTCCTGAACCTCCCCCGGGGATGGTCTACCAGGTATGGTCCTTAAAGCTTTCGCCACTCACCCCTACCAGTATCGGGCTGTTGGAAGATTTCACCACCGATGCGAATAGGGTATTCGCCCTCTCCAATCCCAACGACACAGAGGCTTTTGGAATTACCCTGGAGCCGGCCGGAGGGAGCGAAACCCCTACCCTGGAACAGTTGTTTACGCTGGGCGTAGTGGCCTCCTGAGGACAGCGCCGGGTGCAAGGCGGTCACAGACACTTTATCCTAAGGTGGTTCAGGGGCAATTTCGGCGGGAGAACGGGCGTGAAGGAAAAGCAAGGGACCTCAAAATCTGCCCCGGTGCTGACACGACCGGCCCCACCATCAAAAAAACATGACGACGGAGGACAGACCTGCATCGGTTTGCCCGCCTATAGCAAGGCAACGCAGGGGCCAGGAGCGGCCCCAGGTCTTTGGATTCATAAGAACAACTGGAATAGTGTAATTGTTACTCTATAGCTTCAGCGTTTTTTTAGTGAATTTTGCAGGGCCCTGTTGGCAAACCAAATTTTAAGGCATACAAACAACATCAGGGCAAACCATATACAAAAAAGGAAGTATTCCATAACATATCAGATTTGGGTTATCGTCTTTGGAATCAAGTCTTAACTTCCCTTAGGCAGCTTAAAAGAGAACGACATTCCTGCTTTAAACGTGCCTTTGGACGATAAAAATAGGTATTTCATCTAAGAAATCCTAATAAAAAGTTAAAATCATCGTGGAAAACGGGCTGAGGCTGAGCGCGCCAGGACGCGGGGCCCCGGCACGCTACTGATATAAATACCCCAACCTCAACCCAAGCCCCCGGCAGGGAACGCAGCCTTACAAACTTTTGATACGCGCCTCACTGGAGGGGCCCAATTCGTAAAGGGCTCCCAGCAATTCGGGCTTTAGGGTACGGATCTTTTCGGTATTCCCCGCGGCCTTGTAAACTTCCGCTACATGCAGCAGGATCCCCGGCTCAAAGGTTTTTCCCAGGATGTGTTCTTCTATGATGGCTTCGGCCTTCTGTTGCTCGCCTTTTTTAAAATAGCTGTAGGCCAACAGGTCATAGGAGGCAGGTGTGGGACGGTTGTCCACTTCTTTTTGGGCCAGTTCCAGTGCCTGGTCATATTGTACGGTTTCCTCCAGGTATAAGCTGATATTGTGCGCATGGTACATAGCGCCATAGGCGGGGTTTTTAACCGCTTTGAAATACTGGTCCAGATTCGCCAGGCGATCTTTTTCAGTCCCCATGTAGCCTGCTATTTCGGCCTTGAGCAGGAAATAATCCGGAGCCTGGTAATCCCGGGTCACGGCGTCCAGGATGCGCATGGCCTCACCGGGGTTCTTTTCATGGGAAAACACCAGCCAGGCAATTCCCTTTTTGGCATAGGCGTTGGCAGGATCCAGGGCCAGGGATTTCAGGTAATAGGCATAGGCATCGGCAATCCTGCCAGCATGCCCGTAATAGTCGGCCAGATTCGTATAGGACCATGTCATTAGCTTCGGGTTACCCGTGCTTTCTGCCTTACGGGCCGCTTTCTCCATAAAGGCAATGGTTGTCCCCAGTTTACCCAGATGGTCATTCCATTTGGCCAGGCGGATGAGGTACCCAAAATCCGAAAAGTTCGTGATACTGTCCAGGTATTTTTCAGCCGGCCCATACTGCCCCAGTTCCATATGGAGGTCAAACAGCAGGTATTGGGATTCCGTTACCCCACTGCCCAGGGCCCTGGCAGCCTCTGCCAGTTCCAGGGCCTCGCGGAAGCGATGCTGGGATATATAGTTCCGCGCCAATGCCCTTTGGTAGTCGGCCTTCCCTATGGCTGCTATGGCCACGGCCTTTTCCAGTGCCTGTTCGGCCCTTTTCAGGAAATCAATTTGGCCTGTGGCCTGGAAGTACCTGTGGTACTCGCCCGCCACATGCCCAAAACTGGTAAGCTGTGTGCTGTCTTGGGTGATCTTGGAATTCCAGAGCTCAAAATATTTGGAGGTCGTCGCGACCGGGCCTGTCATTAGAAAATGGTTGTAGTCTGCCGGGTTGCTTACGGTGGGTGCTCCCTGTGGCTGACAGGACAGCAGGGCCAGTATCCCCAGAAGTAGAAAGAGGTAAGGTTTCATCGTGTTGTCTTCTTTAGTTGCTATTATTTTTTAGAAAGGGGCCTTACCGGCCCCTTTTCTTCCTTTTCTGCAATTTAATTCCCAAGGGATGCGGGATGCAGGCGCCTTGCCAGGGGTGGAACCGCAAAGGCGATGCACGGCGCATTTCCGAAAAGCCCTTATTCGGGCGACCCTATGTAGGGAAAGGTGTCCGTGATATTATCCGCGGTCAGGCTGACACCATCGGAGGTTAGCCTGGGTAGGTCGGCCATTCCGTCTCCGTCCAGGTCCTGCCCGCTGAAGCGGTCGCCTTCTGTACCACCAAACAACAGGATCAGTGAGATATCGATAATATCATCCTGAAGCTTCCTGCCGGTAAGGCCGATTTCATCCCCGTCCGGTACCAGGACCCGGCCATCATTGTCATTATCTGTTCCCGGGTCAAAATAGGTGGTGGGGGCATCCGGGGCTACTTCCAGCACATCCGCTGCCAGGACCGTGGTCAGCGTAGCCACATCAAGCCCCAAAATATTGGTTTGATAGTCCACATCCGAGGGATCCAGGCCCAATTTGTTGGCATAAACATCGTGGTACTGTTCTACCCTGGCTTCAAAACCGGCCTGGAAGGTGGCCACCATTTCCGAGGGGATGGTCACATTAAACGCGTCTTTCACACTGGCCTGCCCCTGCATATCAGAGCTCAGCACGGTATTGATCCCGGGCCTTCCCATATGGTCGGCCTGGCTATAGGTGCCCGAAAAATCAGGGTCCATGGGCATTCCCATACCATCTTCACAAGGCATACAGGAGGCGCCTCCACAGTCGATCCCTGTTTCTGATCCGTTCATAATGCCATCGCTACAGGAGGCTTGCGGATTTTCCGCGATACTGTTGTCGTCATTACTGCAGGCGCTCAACGCGGCCAGTGCCAGGAACGACAGGAACATATATTTGATGCTATCTGCTTTCATTTTGTTGTATGTATAAGGGTTGTTATTGTTTTCTGTTGGTAGTTACCCATGTTTTGTACACCGGGATTCCCAGGGCATTTACTGCAGTGGGTGCGCCCAAAAGGCTGTTGGGCACTTCCACGACGATAGACATGGTATTGGCGCCGTCAAAGGTGTCGGCCGCCTCTTCGGGTGGCAAGAACCCGCCGGGGGCAGCATTCACGTCCGGGTTGATGACGGCATTGAACTGGAAGAAATCGAAGAAAAATGCATCCTGCCTGGGCCCCGCGAACAGGCTGACCCCATCGCCGGTGGTTTCGACAATGGCTGTGGCCCCGGAAATTTCCACATCGCCCAGGGGTGCGTCTGCCATTACCTCGCTATCCAGTCCGGTTTGGGTGGGCGTCCCGAAGAAAAAGTACATCCTCCCCATGCGAGGGATAGCCTGGATAACGTAGTCTTCCACCAGATCGCCATCTGTATCGATGTTGATCTCCGTCAGTACCGCTTCATCAAAAGTCCCGTATGCCAGTTCGGGCAATACGTTTGATTGTAAGTCGACCACAAAGGTGGTAAGGTCTGAACCCTCTGCAGGCTCAAAGGCGTAAAAGTCGGCAATGTCGGCCGTGGTGCCCATGGAAGACGGCGCGTCAATATGGTCGGCCGCAACCAGGATAAGCCCGGTAATCGCGATGCCGGCCAGCCCTGGTAGTAATTTTGAGTTTTTCATTATTTGTATTTTTAAGGTTATACTCACCCTTACCTACGGGATATGGCCCGGGGGGTTTGGTTTGAAGTGTTAAATTCGTGTTAAGGGAGTTTTGTGCCTCTGACAAATGCGGACGGGAGTGTGCTATTTGATGTATATTTTGTGTTACTTTGACGCTTGTAAACAACAGGCAATGAATCCCTCTGGTCCGGGTTGGATTGAAAAGTTTGGGCATCTCGTAAAAGGTGGGGATTCTCCCTACCCGGATTTTAATGCCCTCTATGAAGCGCTCAAAGACGCCGGGTTTATTTACGGGATCAACCTGGGGATCCCGCACTTCATAGAAACGGAGCATCCGCTCTCCGAGGATGAAATGGCAAAAACCAACCTCCTGAGTGGCCTGTACTTCACCTACAAGTTTCACAGGAGCGATTGCAGTTTTAAGAATTTCCTGGATGCCATATTCCGTTTTTACAAGGAACTGGATGTGGGGAGTACCTCTTTTTTGCACAAGATCCTCACCGGCAAGAAAACTTCCGCCCAATTGGAAAAGCTGATCGATACCAGGGTATACCTGGAAGACAACGTCATCAGCAAGACGTTTAACAGCGTCATCACCAATTCGCTTTTGTTTATCGATATCCTCACCTTCAGAAAATTCCTGGAGCGGGAGGGGCCGATTCGGCAGCATGCCCAGAACCTGGAGTATATCACCATCAATATTACCTACCACGCCCTGAGTTCCAAGGAAAAGAACAGGAAGGATGAACGGCTGGCCCAGCTCTTTGCCTCTTCCCTGACCTTTATAGAGAGTACCAAGGAACATTTTGATGCCAGCTACAGGGAAAAACTCATCAACCAGTTTGACAAAGAGGAAAACCAGTATTTTTTAGATGTAGCCTGCCTTACCATATGGGAAGACCAGTCACTGGACTACCTGGAATCTGAATTCATCTACGGCATAGGGAAAGACCTGCGGTTGTCGCCCGAACATATTTCTGATGCCCTGGGCGATGTGACCCGCTTTTTTCACGTACATGCGAACCGTATCCCCCACCTTAAAGATCATAACCTGGCGGTACAATTCTACGACAGCATGTCGAGAATCGTAAACAAACTTATCCTCAGGAACAGCAAGCGGTTACAGAAAGAACTTTCGGAAAGTAAGGAACTCGTTTACCTCCTCTCAAAATCCACCGTAAAGGAACTTAGCCCGGTCGAAAAAAAGAAGGTACAGAGCCAACTGATCGACATCTTCAAAAGTATTCCGTCCCTGGCCATTTTCATGCTCCCGGGCGGGGCGGTACTGCTTCCTATCTTCATTAAACTCATCCCTAAGCTCCTGCCGTCTTCCTTTGACGAAAACCGGGTGGAATAAGGGGGTCCACCACACAAAAAAGGCACTATAAGAAATATTTATAGCGCCTTATGTCAGGCTATATGTTATTGTATTCCAGCTATATATAGTTAACTATTCTAACCATAACTTAAAGTCCTTCACCCGTTCCCTGCTTACGATGATCTCCTGTTCGTCATAGCGGTTTAATTTGATTTTAAGGCGGGAATTGCTATAGGCCACGATGTCTTTTATGTGGTTGATGTTCACATAAAACTTCCTGCTTACCCGGAAAAAGACCGCGGGTTGCAATTCGGTTTCCAACTGTTCCAGGGTAGCATCCAGCAGGTAGTTCCTCCCTTCATCCGTGGCGGCATAGGTACCTTTGTTTTCGCTGTAAAAACATTCGATCTCATCGGTGTTCAGGATTTTGATATGCGGCCCTACCCGCACGGTGAAACGCTTTTTGAATTCGCGCTCCACGGGGTTGACCAGTAATTTTTTGATGTCCTCAAAATCCAGGGTTATGGACGGGGCCCCGGGCTTGAGCTTTTGGTATTTTTTGACAGCAACTTTCAACTCCTCCTCGTCTATGGGTTTAAGAAGGTAGTCGATGCTGTTCAGTTTAAACGCCTGCAGCGCGTATTCGTCATAAGCTGTGGTGAAAACGATGGAACTCTGTATATCGATCAGGTCAAAGATCTCAAAAGATAGCCCGTCCGAAAGCTGGATATCCAGGAAAATGAGGTCGGGGTGCGGGTGGTTCTGGAACCAGTCGACTGCCTCCGCGACCGAGTGCAGCATGGTGGACACCTCAACCCCGATTTCCCGGAGCAGGCGCGAAAGTCTCCGGGCTGCCGGTTTTTCGTCTTCAATGATAATTACATGCATAATGGATGCTGGTTGCTTCTTTGCCGGCCTGTTACGGCCAGGATGCTATTGGTATTTCTTTGATTGCTTTTCATCTTCTTCCAGATACCGCCTGATCTGGCGTTCTTCCCACTTTTTACCAAAGAAGGGGTTGAGGTCAAAGGTATTGGCGGCATGGAAAAGCACGCCCAGCCCCCAGAAAATAGCGGTAAAGAAATGGCTGATCTGCCAGAAGCTTTCGCCATCATCCAGGATGGCCATATATATCACCAGCAGGATGGCCGTATTGATAACCAGGTACACGCTCAGGTGTACATAAAACCCTTTGATGCACTCTACCCGTTTCCGGGCCCTGTTGTATTTATCTTCTTCCAAAGTTGTCATAGGTATCGTTTTTTAGTTTTTGCAGGCCATTATTCCCAGCGCCCCAATTCTTCCTCCTCCTTCATAAACTCCTTTATTTTGCGTTCTTCCCAGTCCCTGCCGAAGAAGGGGTTGAGGTTAAAGACGGCTACCGCATGGAATGCCAACCCGATCCCCCATCCGAAGGCAGCCCAGAGGAACCACATATAGCTCCAGCCGTTGGTCCAGTAGTTGATAAAGCCCAGCAGGCTAATCACCAAAACGTAGGAAGTGAGGTTTCCGTAGAATTTACGGAGTTTTTCTACCCGTTCTTTGGCCCTCAGGTATTTGTGTTCTTTGTTTTCATTTTTCATGTTTCTTGGTCTTAGTGTTTATCATCTGTGGTAAAGGTCTCAAAACAGCGGCGATACTTCAACTTCCATCGACCGAACTGTGAGAATCAGGGGGTGAAATGTGGCACAGGGCCGCCGGGTTCAGAAGTCATCTTTTTCCATGAATTCCCGGATTTTCTTCTCCTCCCATCGTTTGCCCCAAAGGGGGTTATATCCATAGGCTTCAAGGCCGTGCATCAGCACCCCGAAGCCCCAGCCCACGGTGGGGAAGATGGCCCAGGGGAAACTTGTGGTACGGTAATTGAGCCATATCAGGAAGGGGATCACCAGGCTATAGGCGGCAAGGTTGCCGTAAAAGCCTTTGATGGCTTCGACGCGTTCCTTTGCTTTTTGATAACGCTTGTCGCGGATGTAGACTTCTTGTGTTTCCATAGGTATCACTTGTTTTGTCAAAACAGGTAGTTTCACCTCAAAGGTGGTTGCGGATTTTTCTATGATGACCTTTCGGTCCGAAAGGATGTTATAACGCTGTTGGATATTCCTCAACCCCACCCCACTGCCTTTCCTTACCACCTGCTTCTCCTGCAGGTTATTACTGATCACCAGGGTGCTGTCTTCTTCATAGACCCGTATGTGCAGCGGTCTGCCTGAGGTGACTGTATTGTGCTTTACGGCATTCTCTAACAGCAATTGCAGGGAGAGGGGGACAATTTTAGCCTCAGGGTGGCTGCTGGCCTCGGGAATTTCAAAGACAATGCTGTCTTCAAAGCGCATTTTCAGCAATTGCACATAGGTCCTGGCAAATTGCAATTCCTCATCTACGGTAACCAGGTCTTTATTCTTCTGCTCCAGCACATAGCGATAAACCTTGGAAAGGGAGGTCGTGAATTTTTGTGCCTGGCGGGGGTCTTCATCAATCAGGCTGGTGAGTACATTAAGGCTATTGAATAAAAAATGGGGGTCCAGTTGGTTCTTCAGGGCATCAAACTTGGCAGAAGCAGTTCCCGCGATGATCTTTTGTTCCTTAACCTTGCCTTCCTGCCAATGCTTGTAAAAGTAAAATGCATGGAAAAACACCGAAAACCCCAGGGTGATGACCAGGGCTACCACGTAGTACGAAAGCCGTTCGGAGGCCATGAATTCTTCCAGCCCCTCCCCTTTCAGGCCTGTCTCTATGGTGACCCGGATCAGAAAGATTCCCAGCATTGTCAGGGCAACGCCGCCCAGGGCACT
>MRWG01001803.1_pt1 | contig 12288 bp, 12 predicted proteins | sample 1013341 | NCBI WGS metagenome assembly MRWG01 (sample SAMN06117577, study PRJNA244670) | biofilm metagenome | biome: Water; feature: Cathode Biofilm; material: Biofilm; isolation source: microbial consortium enriched at the cathode of a solar microbial fuel cell | place: USA: District of Columbia ... | reverse complement strand
ACGACCATGAAGCCGAAGAACCAGACGCCAAAACCGATCGTGGCCGCGGCGATCACCCATTTCTTCGATGCGTTGAACGCCGCCGCCGAGCCGCCGCGCGCGCCGATCATCGCCAGAGCCCCGACCAGAAACAGCACGAAGGTCGCGCCTTCGCCGAAAATGATCAGCCAATAGCCCGCGTGCCACATCCACGGCGTGGTGATCGCACGGTACATTGCGGCATTGCCCTCGAAGGTCGTATCCATGCTCAGCACATGCTGCACAAAGGCGAAATTGGAGCCGTAATCGGTGATATTGTTGAAGGTGACCATGAACGCAAATGCCGCCAGTGCCAGCGTCATGAGGATTTTTGCATAGCGTGTGGTCATGAAACAGGGCTCCAGTTGATCGTTTTCCGGGCCGCGTCGGCCGTCGGTTGTCATGGTGTCCGTGGACCGGCGCAAGCGCGCGGCGCGTCTTGGAGCCACCGTAACCGGAGTTTTGGTTAAGTCCAGTGACAGGAGCGTTCAGATGAGGTTGTCAACCAAATTAACCAAGACCGCCGAGCGGGAGGCGGTTCGCCGGGGCTTAACCAGCCGGCTCGAAGGATTGGTCCTGGACGCCTGGGTGGCGAGAGGAGATCAGGTCGAACTCGAGACAGCGGATGGCTCTGCGGTCTTCGTCGTTCACGCGCGGCGCATTCGCGTCGCAGCCGACGCCGCGACCGAACTGGTCGTGACGCTCGACTATCCCCTCGGGCCGGGAGGCCGATAAGGAGGGTCCCGTTTCGCTGCCGCTCCCGGCGCGGCCTCTACGTGCTCCGCCGGACGTTGACCGGGAGCGCGCGAGCCCGGTGCAGCCTGGCCTGCCATTTGGCCTCGTTCGCACATGAAGCCCCGGCCTGGCCGAAGAAGGCAAGTCCAAGCCGTGATCGATGTTGTTCATGTGACCCGGGCGGTTGCGGGATGCCGATATCAAGCCGCTCACCTATCGCCTGTTGGAGAGACGACGAGAACGGAGCAGCCTTGGAGGACGTTACGCAGCCGGCAGCAAATCCATCTGCTGGCATTGGAAACTGGTGCCGCTTGCGTGACTCGAACACGCGACCCCATCATTACGAATTGTTTTTCGTAACGATTTCAGCTGGTTAGATGTGATGTCAGTGGGTTGGATGCGCTTGCACAACCCCTTGGGCTGACTCCGCTTTTGCAGAGTGAGAGGTAGCACATCGTGTCACCAAGTTGCCACCCCTTTGACCCCGCGACCCTACTAGGCAAATGCTAATCCCGATTTGCCCGACTAAACGGCAATTTCATCCCTGTTGCCGGACCTCCCCCTATCAACGTGTTTGAGCATTTTGGGTGGGGAAGGGAGCGGGCGGATGTCGGGATGTCGTTGCCATATGAGATTCTCGATGTCCTTCTTTACAAGACTGAACTGCCGTTGTGGCTCATCTATGATATTGGTGCGTGCCAGCTGCTATTGAGTCGGAGAAGGCCATCTCTTGCACAGGGCATGGCACTCCAAAACTGACATGAACCAAAAATAAGCGAAATTGTTAGTTGCACAGTATATCAGTAGGTAATTGAATTGCCTGAGTTGGCCTCGAGGAAAACATGCAGATCGATATCTTAGGTGGCAGACTAGCTGAAAAAGATCGCTATTTTAGAGAATTCTCTATTTGGCCGGTATTCGCTGAATTCAGATCAGAGGAGTGGTTGACCAACTTCTCCCCGGAGGAACGGTATGTCGCTGAACGACTGCTCACCAACTTTACTTATTTCAATGAGCGCATGACGGACGCCTTACTCAGAGCCGCTATTCAGAATTACTTCTGTATCGAAAATTGGAACGGCAAAGAGAACAAAAATAATATTGCGGACTATGTGACTGAAACAGCGTTTGTTGTGTGCGAGGGGGAGAGACCCCATCCAACTGATAGTGGCCACATATTTGCGCGGAAACTTCGCGATCGGCTTTTGGTGCCGGAACGGAACATTGTTTCGCCTCGTGACGCGCTTGTAAATCGTCATTGCTTTCGCAGATTTATCTTTGTTGATGATTTTACTGGCAGCGGAAATCAATTCATTGAGACGTGGAAAAGGAACCATACGATAAATGGGTCCGTGATGTCTTTCGAAACATTTGGCGCGTCGAATAACCTTCCATTCGCCTACTGCGTCTGCGTTGCTTCTTGGAAGGCGAAGCACTCCATCGGCATGACGGCGCCCCAAGTCGGGTTATCTCCTGCTCATCAGCTGTCGGAGCGACATAGTGCTATCCACGCGGATTCTAGCCTTTGGTACAATGTTGACACAACAGCTGCCCTCAAAATCATAAAAGCGGCTTCGCAACGTGCTGGATACGGAGCAGAAGATAATAGCCAACGCGATTGGCGTGGTTTCCATGCTCTCGGCCTTACCTTAGCATTCAATCACGGCATCCCTGATGCGAGTTTGCCTTTGTTCTTCTCTGCACAAAACGGCTGGAAACCGCTGATTGCGAGGAATTGATTATGACGGATGCCAACGCGATTCACGACCTATTTGGAAGCTTCCGTGCTGAGTGGCTGAGGGATGATATCTATAAGCTGTTTAGTGAACCTGCTTATTTTGCCCACCTACTTGGAAACAAGTCCTGCGTGCTGATGGGAGGCCGTGGATCGGGAAAAACCACGGTACTCCGATGCTTATCCTTCGAAGGACAAGATGCCTTAGGACGTCAGGACTGGTCTTCCCCCAATCATGTAGGCGTCTACTATCGAGTCAACACCAATATTGTAACTGCGTTCGAAGGGCCTGAATTAAGTGCCGAGGAGTGGAGACGTCTCTTTGGGCATTTCCTAAATCTCACGGTGTGTGCCGAGTTAGCGAAGTATGTTGTTTGGTACAAAAATAAGAATCGCAGCTGTGACGTTTCGAATGTGTCGTTCGCCAGCGTTGGGCTCGCTCTAGGAATCGGAGAGACGAAAGACCTGCCACATTTGATCGATGGAATATCGCAAGCGTCCACTCAGCTTGAGATTTACATCAACAACCTTGGAAGTGAGCGGCCAATTGTTTCACAGTTGCAGTCGCCGATCACGCAATTCCTTCGACAACTTAAGAAGTTGAATGGACATCAAGATTCCGGATTTCATATCATCCTCGACGAATACGAAAACCTGTTGGACTACCAACAGGAGATAGTGAACACGCTGATCAAACACAGTGGTGACAACTGCTATTTCAAGATCGGTGTACGAGAGCTTGGGTGGCGCATCCACACAACACTAAACGAGAACGAGTCACTTATAAGTCCGGCTGACTACGAACTCATAAGCATCGAGGAAAGATTGAAAGATGATTTTGCGGGATTTGCGCGCAGGGTTTGTGAGTCCCGTCTCGAGAGTAATGATGTCTTAGGTGGCAATTATTTGAGGCTTGACTCGCTTCTGCCGACACTCATGACAGTTGAAGAGGCTGAAAAACTTGGTGTGGGTAAACGCGTTGCGCCGCTTCGCCGTGAGTTGGCGGCTCAATTTCCCGGCAATGAGATTATTAACTCACAACACGATTTCACAATATATGTTTTCTATGAACTTAATCGAGGCGATTTGTCCAAGACTTATTCGGATATCGAAGAATATTCAGGTCGGAATAAAAGAGCGACGGACAAATATCAGAACCACGCTCACGCATTACTTTTTTCTCTTGCTGATAGAGGTGCGCAGATTACCAAGCATTATTGCGGGCATGAGACATTCGCTAGAATTGCTAACCGAAATATCCGCTTCTATATGCAGCTTGTGCACGAATGTATCGTTCAACAAATATCCGAAAGCAAGGACCTCAGCCAGCCAATCGACTGCGCCAGTCAAACTCTCGCGGCTCGCCGTGTCGGTCTTAATTATCTACGTGAACTAGAGGGTGCGACGGCTCGGGGTGGCCAGTTGTCTAAACTCATTCTCGGTTTTGGAAGGTTCTTTCAAATTTTGGCTGCGGCACCCGTTGGGGGCGCTCCCGAATGCAACCAGTTCTATCTCAAAGATGCCGGAGAGTTGTCTCCGAAGGAACAACAGAGTGAAGCTGCTAAGCTGCTAACGGACGCAATTATGCACCTTGCTTTGGTTCGTTCTCCAGGCACAAAGCTCGCGGCCGAGTCGGATATCAGGGCTTGGGATTATTCACCCCATCCTATTTTCGCGCCCTATTTCAACTACAGTACTAGAAGGAAGCGCAAGACGGGTATCTCAGATACAGACTTGATCTCGATGTCAAAATCACCCCAACCGACGATCAAGAAGCTTCTTGGGCAAAGTCGCCAACACCTCGCGGATGACGATCTGCCAGCGCAAATGAGTATGTTCGATGAGTTTTTCCAGTGAACCCATGCTTTGCTTACCCCACCGACAAACTTACATGCGCCGAACAGATATTGCTGTCAGTCCTGGGTCGGTATTACTTTTTGGTGTCTTCGAGCAGCGAAGTGAAATCGATCCTGACTGGATAACGCTGTTTGGAGGGGATAATGCATACGAAATAATTTCCGGGGACAATATTCATTCGGCAACTATACCGAAATACAAAGACCATCCCATATCTCTTCGTGATCAATGGATACTTCTTGATTTTGTGCTGCATCTAAATGCGTCTTCAATATACGTCGATATAACCGGACTACCTCATCACATTTGGATGCCTATTGTGAGAGTATGTTTTGAGTCTGGTATCGAGACTAATTGTATTTACGTAGAACCAAAATCGTATACTTATAACCCAACACCGAAACCAGGTGAATTCTTTGATCTGAGTGATAGAATACAGGGGTTCTCGCCAATCCCGACTTTTGCAAGATTGACCGCTAGGCGTGCTGAAGATTCTACGCTGATGCCCCTTCTGGGCTTCGAAGGTATCCGGTTTCGTCACCTAATTGAACGAACTGAACCTAGCGAACGCGACATCTCCCCTATCATCGGCGTTCCCGGATTCGAGCTTGAGTATCCGTTTCACACAATTGAGGGAAATGCAGCTGTTCTAAGTGCTACTAGGTCATGGCAGCGCGTCAGTTATATCGACGCCGCGTGCCCATTTTCTTTGTTTTCCTACCTGCAGAAATTTCAAAAGAGGTTCGCCGACCGACATTTGCAAATAGCGACAATCGGGACCAAGCCACATGCACTTGGCGCCATGATGTATGCAATGCAAAATGTGAATGTCGAACTGTTGTATGACCACCCCGTCAGGCGAAAAGGCAGGACGGAAGGTATGGCCAAATGCCATCTGTACAAGGTATCAGATTTCTTGCGACCGGCTAGCGGGCATTAAGATGCGTGAATACACGACGGAACAGACTTCAGCCCAGTTGGTAGCTGCCGCAACCTCTGTGAACCCGTTGAAGATTGTTGACTTCTGTGCTGGTCGCGGGAGCTTGCTGGCGGCAGCCCACGCACGTTGGCCTTCAGCGCAACTATACGCTAACGACATCAATGAGGTAGTTTGTGGGGCAATACCGGAATCCCGGTGGATCACTTCAGATTTTCTCAGCAGCGACTATGAGGCGATTTCGTCGGCCCATTTTCCAGATCAATTTGACCTCATACTGTTGAATCCTCCTTTTGCATTTGAACGTACGCAGCAGTGCGTTGCGCGAGGGCGGTTTGCGGGGGTCCCAAGCAGTGTTGCATTCGCCTTTTTGTTCACCTCTCTCGAGTACCTCAGCGCAGATGGTGAGTTACTTGCTGTGATGCCGACTTCAACTCTGCAAAGTGAGAGAGATGCGGGTGCGCGGGCTCGACTGAAATCTCATTTCAGCTGCCGAATAATTTCGCAACCTAGCTACGATAGGTTTCCAGGACTAGATGTATCAACTTATTTGGTGAGTATCCGTAGAAGGCAAACGGTGACGGCGTGGTCCACGGAGTCAAGATCGCGTGACACAGTCGCCTGGAAGGTCTCGCGCGGTGGTGTTTCAATTCGACGACGTGACCGTGTTATTCAGTCTGGTCTTCATGGTTGGATACACACCACGAGCATCAGCTCGTCAAGGATAGTGGCTCGCTATGCATTGCCCGCCGAGGCTAAGGTGCGGGATCAAAAGTTTGTTCCAAAGAATACCCTGATCGTCCCGAGAGTAGGAAAGGTAAAATCCGAAGGTCTTGCTTTGACCAATCGTAGGGAAATTTTGTCGGATTGTTTGCTCGGCGTAGTATTTGACGAGCCGGAAATATCAGGCGCGGTAATGCAGGCGATCAAGAGAAACTTTGATCAGTTTTTGGCAATTTATTCGGGTACTGGAGCGCCGTATACAACCCAAACCAAGGTATCTAATTTTATTGATTGGCTCATTCGTTCGGGCAAACTTGCGAACTACGAGGGCATTCTGGTTCAATGATCACAGTGAAATTTAGGTATACGGAAGATTGTGATCGGGCCATTCCTCCTCCTGTCCGTAGAAGTGATGGGGCGGCGGGATGGGATATTCGAGCTAATCTAGTCTCGGCGTATAGGAAGACTGGGATGATGATCGAACCGCGCAAAGTGGTTCCCATCCCTACCGGCATTGCTATTGAGATTCCGTCTGGTTTCGAATGCCAAATTAGATCAAGGTCTGGCATTGTAAAAAATCACTCTGTTTTTGTGATAAATTCACCCGGTACCGTGGATAGTGATTTTCGAGGCGAGTTGAATGTCCTGCTTGCGAACTTTGGCGATCAAACCTTTCTTGTTGAGCACGGTGATAGGGTCGCCCAGCTCATTTTTTCTGCGGTGCCGGACGTTGAGCTAGTTGAGACAGAGAGATTATCCCAAACCAAACGTGGTGATCGCGGCCTTGGCAGCACCGGCAAGAATTGAAGTCAAATAAGCCTCTGCTTAGCGCAACATATCATCCTGACACTACCGATTCCGATGTTCGTCCGATCGCGCGTGCGCGGGCGTTGGATCGGGTTTCCGGTTCTTTGATAGAGCCTCTTTGTGTGTCATAAGTCTCTGATATCACTAGTAATTATAGATTAGTGGGTTAGGTTGAGTTGAGGCCGAAAGGAGGTCTCAAATGCCAAACCTACGTCTTACGCGTCACGCTGTTGATGCCATTCCTTTTCCCCAAAGCGGTCAGGTTTTTTACCGCGATACTCTGCTCCCCGGTTTCGGATTGCGGGTCGGCACGAAGTCCAAGGTGTATTTCGCCGAGAAACAGGTGCAGCGGCGCACCTGCCGGGTCACCATTGGCCGCGCCGATCTGTTCGCGCCTGAAATCGCCCGCAAAAAGGCGCTCGCCCTCTTGGGCGAGATGGCCGAGGGGCGGAACCCCAATAAAGAAAAGAAGCAGGAAGTCGTGACCAAGCTCACACTGGCCGACGCGTTCGACAGCTTTTTTGCCGCCCGACCGCACCTGTCGCCCCATACGGTCGAAAACTATTCTCGTTCGGCTCGGTTGTATCTGAAGGGCTGGCGCAAGAAGCCGATCAATGAAATTACTCGGCAGATGGTGCTCAAGCGGCATCAGCAGCTTTCCGAGGAAGTGGGCAAGACCAGCGCTAACGGCGTGATGCGGCATCTGCGGTCGGTCTATAACTTTGCTGCCGCGACGCATGATGAGTTCCCGCCAAACCCGGTGCTGATATTGACGCAGGCGCGGGCATGGCACCGCGAGCAGCGGCGGCAGACACTGGTGTCTGCGCAAGACCTGCCGATGTGGTGGAAGGCGGTTATGGCCGAGCCGGACTATTCCCGGGACTTCCTGCTCATGGCGCTGTTCACCGGCATGCGCCGGGGCGAGCTGATGAAACTGCGGTGGGAGAATGTGAATCTCGAAACACGCACCCTCTATCTGCCTAAGACGAAAAACGGCGATCCTCTTATGCTGCCGATGTCCAACTTCCTAACCGACCTGCTGAAGGAACGGCACGCGCGAGCCACAAGCTTCGATTGGGTCTTTCCTGGGCCGGGCAAGGGTGGGCATCTGGTGGAGACCAAGAAGTTCCTGCTCCGCGTCAGTGCCGGGTCGGGTGTGAGCTTCACGCTGCACGATCTGCGGCGCACGTTCATCACCATCGCCGAGAGCCTCGACGTGCCTTATTATGCGTTGAAGCGGTTGCTGAACCACCGCGCCAATAGTGACGTGACGGGCGGATATATCGTCGTGGATGCGGAACGCTTGCGCGGGCCGGTGCAGCGGGTTGCGGACCGGATTTTGGAGTTGGTCGGCAAGGATAAATGATTCAATCTTGCACTGGATTGGATTGTCTTTCACCTGAAAGGCGTGGTGGTTTGTTGGTCTTGCCAGCCATCACAAAGTTATCTAGCGTTGGGCTTGCTTGGTGGTGCGTTCACTCAAAGCGGATTTGACACCCCGCTAGACCGGTAGCAGTCCGGAGCCAAGTCGGCGAGACCAATTAACGTTGGAGGTCTCGTAAGCAAACGGGAGTGTCCGCCTTGGGCGGACCGCGCCAGCGCCGAAGTCACTCACCCTGAAAATCAATCAAGCACGTCTGCCGACCATCGGCGGTGCTTTATGATGGAGTGGCGCAATGGCACACCCAAATGAACAAACACGTCCGCAAACGGACGAATGGCTCTGCACCAAAGAAGTCGCCCGGCTGACCAAGCTCAGCACGTCACTGTTTGAAAAGGCACGTCTTCCCGGTCGATGGAACGGCTTGCCTTGGTACAAGATCGGGGGACGGGTTCTTTACCGCAAATCCGAGGTCCTGGCCTGGATGGCCTCCTTCCGTGTTGAAGGGGGTGTCTGCCAAGTCTGACTTAGATCGCCGTTTCGGGGCGGTAAAACGGGAAGCAGGTAGAGGCCCAATATAGTGATGCGCCCGCGCCGGCGAAGTGTGCTAAGTTACTGTATTATATACATATATTATATATATTATTAGTATATAATAATACGGGTACTTGGCTTTACACAAAACGCCACTGCGGCCCACGCGCCACTTTTACCGGCCCGCCCGTTTTACCCTCCGACTGCAACGCTGTGGTGCCAAGGGTTTGCAAACCCCTATCGCCTAGCGGTCAGAAAAACCCCCGTAATTACAAGCTGCTACGGGCCTATTTGTTTAAGCCTGTAGCACTCATTGGCTTCACTTTGGATTCATGGAAAGGACATTCACATGTTTGAATTCAAACGCCCACGAGTGACATCAGATGGGCAAAAACTGTTCTACCTGTCGGACTATGACAGCAGTAACCCGCGCTTTCGCTTGGCCGACCCGCAAAACATCCTGATTCAGCTTAAGCTCCGTCAGTGGTGCATGAGTGACCAGTATCACTCTCCTGTCGGCAAAGATAAGTTGGTGCGCTCGCTCTTTGGGCAGATCGCGCCAGACATTACCACCAACGCTGTTGGCCGGGTCATGGCAAAGCTGGTGACCTACAAACCCCATAAGCAGATCAATAAGACCGAGGGTGGATTTATCAGAATCAAAATGCACTGGCGGTTTTTCCACCAGCTCGACATGCGTTTTGGGCTCGAATATCTGATCTATCTCTGGTTGCCCAGGCTTATGGCCATGGAAGGCGATTCCGTCGAGACATGGGATGAGTTCGAGGAAGAGCTGGAAATCATAATCCATGCCTCGGACGACGACCTGATGACCAATTACGTTCGACCGTCGATCCAGCGCCAACTGAGTTTCTACCAGTTTTAAGCGTGAAGCCGTGGCGGGGCTGTTTGCGGCCCCGCTGCCTTGTCCGAGGGCTGCGCCGTGCATTTTGGCGGCATTGCCAAAGCTACCGCCTAAAACGCGCTTCAGACGCGCTCTGAGGGCCAGCGCGGTGGGGTTATGTGCGGCGGTTTGGGTTTTGCGGCGCGTGAGCGTCGCGGTTGGGCGGGTCGAGCAACAGCAAGGTCGGTTGGCCCCCGATTTCCCGGTCGTGGGCGACGATGTGGAACTGGTCTTCCTCGTCGCGGTGGATCGAGTAGATCAGCTTGCCGGTGAAACCGTGATCGGCCTGTTTCAGGTCGATCCGCATGCGCATCACCAGCGCGATCAGCCCCAGGACGAAAGCGGGTGGAACGATCAGCCATAGCATCTTCATCCAGTCCGATAGCGACTGGTATGTATCGAAGAAATCCTGCCAGAAGTTGTAGGGTTCCATCGCCTGCGCTCCCACATGCCCCGCTAGACTATGAGCAAAACCTTACTCATAGTCTATGGCATTCTCATAGGGTTCATTGCGCTTTAATGCAATGAATCTTGAGAAGAAATTTGGTCAAAACGTCCGGTATTGGCGCAAGAAGCGCGGGCTCTCGCAGGAAGAGTTTGCGGATAGGGCGCAATTGCATCCTACATATGTCAGCGGGATTGAGACTGGTTACCGGAATCCAACTGTGAAAATCATAGGAAGGATTGCGGTGGCGCTTGATATCGAGCCAGCCCGCCTCTTTGAAGACAGTAACTAGTTAAATCGTTGTTACGATTGTACATTTGATGGGCGTATGAATAGAACCTATGAACAACTAATTCCGCGATTAGAGCGCGAGAAGTTGGAGAAGGCCTTGGAAATGGAGGCGGGATACCTCCTCGACTTTTCGGACCGGACCTTCAATGACTTCTTTTTTGAAATATTAAAAATTGATCCTCAAACCGAAGGACGTTTGTTCAATGGTCGTGGCACCTCGAAGGCGAAGCGTTTTAGATCGTTTGTTGAGCGAGCTTCAGCCGGAGTAGTGGCTAAGCTTCTGCGGGAGCTTTGGGAATACCGAGGTTCAACTAGAACTCGGCCATCTACGCCAACGGAGCAAGACCTACAGGCCAGCTATTTCGCCACCGTCGCCCGTTTCGAGGGGGCGAGCCAGGATATTGACAGCTCAGCGTTTGAAGCGTTTGAGCCGAGCGAAACTCTTGAGGAGCTTGTTGCAGCAATCCGTCGCGATCTCGACGCGAAACGCCCGCAGGCTGGGCTAGATAGGCTTCATACTTACTGCATGAAGCGGTTTGCTTCCCTAGTCCGAAAACATGGCGGTGGTGAGTGCAGCGAGAATGATCCACTTCACTCTCGGGTAGGTAGATACGTCAGACTAATGAGTGCGCAGCGGAACCTCACTCAGATGTCTGAGCGCATCGTCAAAAGCTCCATTAGTATCTTCGAAGCAATGAATGACATCCGCAACAACAAATCTTTAGCTCACGACAATCCGAATCTAGTCGATCCGGAAGAGGCTCGCTTTATCTTTGACAGCGTGACCGCAATTCTGCGCTACATCAAGGCAATAGATGGACGGTCGTTCGAAGATTGACTCTGCACGCCCTATCCGCGATTGGGGTTCTTTCTCGTGCCGGGCAAGGAGTTGGCTGGTGCCGCATAGGTGACTCGAACACCTGACCCCATCATTACGAATGATGTGCTCTACCAACTGAGCTAATGCGGCTTACCAAACGCAGGGCGAACCCTACTATAGACGTACTAATACTCTACCCACTTCGCCAACTCTTTGACTTCGAACCTCATTCTCTAGCGGACCCGCTAATTACGAATGATGTGCTCTACCAACTGAGCTAAAGCGGCCCTATGCCGGCGTCTGGACGAGCCGACGATACGGTGTGCGGGTGATATCGACAATGACGGCCGATTTCAAGCGTCCTGTCGCGACAAATCCGCGTCGCGCCGGAGCGCCCGCTGCCGATCGCGTTGCCGAGGGCGGGCCGTTGTCGCGCGCCGTTGTCGTCGGTGGACCCATGCGATCAAATTCTTGGCGCGCGCACGGGAAAAACAGTGCTGTGCCAATGGACTCTGCGGGCCGCTGCGTTAATCTCCGCATCAGCCTTTCTGCACTACAGATCGCGCGGTTTTCAAAAACGAAGCGCATTGGAGGAGGATCGATGTCTGAAGTTTCGATGAGTGTGAACGGTCGCGAGGTGTCCGCGACGGTCGAGGGCCGAACGCTGTTGGTTCATTTCCTGCGCGAGCATCTCGGCCTGACCGGCACGCATGTCGGCTGCGACACCTCGCAATGCGGCGCCTGCGTGGTCCATGTCGACGGCAAGGCGGTCAAGAGCTGCTCGATGCTGGCCGCCCAGGCTGCCGGCAGCCAGATCACAACGATCGAGGGACTGGCCGACGGCAACGATCTGCATCCGGTGCAGGCGGCCTTCAAGGAGCATCATGGGCTCCAGTGCGGGTTCTGCACGCCCGGCATGATCATGGCCGCGACCGACATGATCGACCGCCACGGGCCCGGCAATCTCGACGAGGCCACGGTGCGCGCCGAGCTCGAAGGCAATATCTGCCGCTGCACCGGCTACCACAATATCGTCAAGGCGATCCTGGCCGCGTCGAACACGATGGCCAAGGGCAAGGGCAAGGCGAAGAAGGCGGCATG
>MRWG01001802.1_pt1 | contig 12300 bp, 18 predicted proteins | sample 1013341 | NCBI WGS metagenome assembly MRWG01 (sample SAMN06117577, study PRJNA244670) | biofilm metagenome | biome: Water; feature: Cathode Biofilm; material: Biofilm; isolation source: microbial consortium enriched at the cathode of a solar microbial fuel cell | place: USA: District of Columbia ... | reverse complement strand
GCCAATGAGGCCTATGAAGCCGAGGCCTCGGCCTGATCGCAGCCGAAGCCTCGGGAATGCCACAGTTTCCGGGCAGTTGATCGATCAGGCGAACCCTTCCATTTCAGAGGGATCGGAATCGTTTCGAGGGCGTTGATCCCTCAGGAAAGGCGGCAGATTTGCGCAAACCGATGACAGGCTGGCTGGGAGCGGTTGGCGCCGGTTTGCTGGCGGCGGGCCTGTCGGCTTGTGACCTGCCGGTCCGCAATGAGGCCGGCGACCATTGCCGCGAGCTAACCTACAGATCGAACCCCTATGTCGTGTGCAGTTTCGACGCGGCGCGCGAGGATATCCGCCTGTTCTATACCGGCGATGACGGCGTGCCCTACCTGCAGTTCGACGCCCTGGCCGAGGCCGTCGAAGCCGATGGCGGCACGCTCGTCTTCGCGATGAATGGCGGCATGTACCATGATGACCGCCGCCCGGTCGGATACCTGCGTACCGGCTCCGGCGACACCGCCACGGTCAATACGAATGACGGGCCCGGCAATTTCCACATGAAGCCGAACGGCGTGTTCTGGATCGATGAGGGCAAGGCGGGCGTCAGCGTATCGGAGGCCTATCTCGAGGCCGGCATTGACCCCGACTATGCGACCCAGTCCGGCCCGATGCTGGTCATTGATGGCGATATCCACCCCTCGATCAATGCCGACGGCACATCCCGCAAGCGGCGCAATGGCGTCGGCGTCAGCGAGGATGGCGAGACGGTGTATTTCGCGATTTCCGACGGCGCGGTCACCTTCCACGAATTTGCGAGCCTGTTCCGCGACAGGCTGGATGCGCCGAACGCCCTCTTCCTCGACGGGCAGGTCTCGCGCCTCTATGCTCCGATGATCGGACGAAACGAGCCCGGGCTCGATATGGGTCCGATTGTCGGGGTGGTGGAATGAAGCAGATCCAGCTCAGTGACGAACGCCGCGACGCGCTGATCGGCCATCTGCAGACGCTGTTCTCGACAGAATTCGACGAAACCCTCAGCGATTTCCGGGCAGGTGAAATCCTCGACCGGATGCTCAAGACGCTTGGCCCCACCGTCTACAACCAGGCGGTCGAGGATGTCCGCGCGCACCTCCAGACCAAGCTCGATGATCTGGGCGGCGAGGTCTATGTCGATGAAAACTAATTGCAGAATGTAACCTTGACGTTACTTTCAGAAGCGCCCATTGTGTAACGCGAAGGTTACACAGAGGCATGCTCATGACAAATACGGAAAAACTCTCGGTCCGCCGGCGCTGGCTGCTCATCCTGCTGGGGCTGTCTTTTGCCATCTGGACGCTGGCCGATCTTGAGGTTGCGGAAGCCTATGCCGCAGACGGTCATGGCTGGATGGCGCTGCTTGGCGCGGCGGCCGGTCTGGTCTGGGTTGCCGGGCTTTTGTTTTTTACGATCTCCTTTGCCCGCTCCAAGCTCGATCCTGCGTCGAAAGCCGCGCTTGAGGACGAACTTGTCGAGCAGAACCGCAAGACGTCCTTCTCGATTTCATACAGCGTACTGATCCTGCTGACGGTGACGTTCTTTCTCCTCTCGCGGATGACGGAACTCAACGCGAAGGACACTGTGACCGTCCTGCTGACCGCAGGCATCGTGACGCCGATGTTCACTTTCGCCTGGCTGGAGGGAAAGGGTGCCTGACCATCCAGACCTTGCCACGTCGCTGAAGGATTATCGACAGGCCGCCGGCCTCACCCAGGCAGATCTTGCCGCAAAGGTTTCAGTCAGCCGCAAGACGATCAACACGATCGAAAATGGCGTCTTTGTCCCGACAACCGTGCTCGCCCTCAAACTGGCGCGTGCCCTCGGCTGCAGGGTCGAGGACCTGTTCAGCCTGAGAGACTAGTCGCCATCGTTCAGGTCGCGGATGGCCTCGTCGGTCTCACGAGCCATCTCCTCGGCAGCCTGGCTGGTCTCCTCGGCCGCAACACCCATGATCCGGTCCATGCGGGCCCCGGCTTCGGCAAAGGAGCCTTCGGTGATCCGGAAGAAGATCAGCAGGATGAGAAAGACGGAAGCGAAAAGGACGATAAGTCCGTACAGAAATTTGCCCATGGCGTGATGTTCCCTTGGTCTGGCCGGCTGCCTTGAGCGGCCGGCTTCCTTGCCATGGTTAACCCGCAAGGCGCCGACGCGTTCCGCGCTGACGCTTGGCAAGACCGGCAAATGACCCGATATCCCCCGTCAGATATCCGGAACACGAGATGAGGAGCGCGCAATGGCAAACCTGACGCTTTACGGCCTGAAGAACTGCGACACCTGCAAGAAGGCGATGAGCGAACTCGACAAGGCCGGCCATGATGTGGCGATGGTCGATATCCGCGCCGATACCGACCTCGCCTCGAAGGTCCCGCAATGGCTGAAGGCCGTCGGCCCGGACGCGCTGGTCAACAAACGCTCGACGACCTGGCGGGGCCTGTCGGAGGCCGAGAAGGCCGCCGTCGAACAGGGCAAGGCCGAAAAGCTGCTGATCGCCAATCCGACACTGATCAAGCGCCCCGTCATCGAGACAGGCGCCGATGTTCATGTCGGCTGGACCAAGGATGTGCAGGCGGTCTTCTGAGCTAGACCACCACATACCACAGGCAGGCGATAACGGTCGCGAGCATCACGACCAGCGAGAGGAGCGTGCCCCACATACGCCCGGGCGATCCGCCGGACGAGCCGCCAAGGCCGACGGCATGCAGCACCCGCGCGAGGAATAGAGTTGCGCCGAGCGCATGCACCAGCCAGACCGGTGCACTGAGCAGGGCAAGGCCGACAAGCCCAACGAGCGTCACCGGCACGTCTTCGACGGCATTACCCTGCACACGCTGGGCACGCTGGACAGGCTCCTTGCCGCCATCGCCGAACATCACTTTCTCTTTCGCGCGCACGCGCCCGACATTCATTTTCAGAGCCAGCATCAGGAGCAGGCAGAGCGCCGTGTAGAGTACGGCGGCTTCAATCGCGGTCATGGATCAGTCCTCCCTTTATTGCCGTAGAGCTTCACCGGCTTCGCAGCGCGCCGTCAATTCAAATCACAAGCGCCAGGGTGGACTTCGCGCGGCGCGGCCTATCTACTTTCCACCAAGGACGGACATCAGAATCCGGGAAACGAGGCACGATGTTAAGAGGGCCGATCAGGGAGGCGATCGACACCGGCCAGCCGCTCGCCGCGAGCGCGCTGGAGCGCGTCAGTACGCAGTTTGGCCATCGAGACGACTATGCCGACACGCTGATCGTGCTGGCCGCGGACGCAACGGACAATGTCTCGGCGGCGGCAACCTGGCTCATCAAGCATCACCTTGAGCAGGGAAAGACACTCTCACCGGCGCAGACCGGCAAGCTGATCGAGAGCCTTGTCGCGGTCACGGCCTGGGCCGCGCAGCTGCATGTCTGCCAGTCCATCCGGTTTCTCGACATCCCGCCGAACTATGCGACCACGCTCATCGCCTGGCTGCGGCCCCTGCGCAGCCATCAGCGGCCATTCCTGCGCGCCTGGGCGCTCGATGCGACCTGCCAGGTGGCGCGCCAGAGGGAGAATGCCATGCCCGAAGCGCGCGCGGCGCTTGAGGCTGCGCTGACCGATCCTGCCGCGTCGGTGAAAGCGCGGGCGCGCGCAATCAACCGCCAGTTCGAGGCCTGACCGGCTTGCGCGTAGGCCTGGCGGCTGACTAAACTCGCCGGGATCAGGTGGAGGACGCATTCTATGCGGATCGGAATCATTGCTGCGCTGGCGGCGCTGGGCGGGCTGGTGCAGCCCGTCGCTCACGCGGACGAGACAGCAGCAGACGCGGCCACGCCGCCGGCCTGCCCGGATGATGCCGTGCAGCAGATGTTCAATGTCCAGATGGCCGTCCTAGCCGGGCAGCTGACGGACGTCCAGCAACTCTACAATATCGCGGAAAACGCGTCAGCGGCCTGCCCCGAAAACAGCGCTGTCCAATCCTATGCCAGCCTCTTCTACGGTATGGTGAGCAAGTCGCTTTCTGGTGAGACTGAGAAGCTCATGGTCCTGTCGAAGGCCTATGACAGCGCCATCGCGGCCGAAGCCCATATTGGTGCATCGTCGGCGGAACCAGTCACCCTGCCGGACGGGACGACGCAGACGGTCTATCCCTACGGACAGGCTTTTGGCGCCCTGAAGAAGGAAGTCTTCCCGGATCTGGCCAAGCTGGCGGCAGCCGGACATGTACACCCGATCTTCGAAACGGAAACGCTTGAGGCCTGCCCCTATGTGACGGCCTATAATTCGAGCGTCCAGTTTGAGATTGACGGCTTTGCCTGGACCTCGCCCTACGAAGCCGCCGATTTCGTGACGACGCGGCTGGAGGCGCTCAAGGGCGCCTGCCCGCACAAGACGACCAACATTGTCGCCGCGCTCGGCCGTGTGAATGAGCGGGCCGCGCGTTCGGCCCGCGAGGCCGGCGACGAGGCAAAGGCTCTCACCTACGCCCAGGCCGCCTTCGACTATACCGAGGAATTCGCGGCGCTGCCATCTTCGGGCAGCGAATGGGAAGGACTTCACATCGCGATGGGTAACATCCGCGCCACAATGAAAGCGGACTTCCTCAAAGATGCCCAAACGGCCCAATAGGGCCTTCCGGGCCGGGCGGACCTGAGAAAACTCGGAACACAACCAACCCCCTTCCCGTTGTTTGGGTAAGCAGACAACAGGAAAGGAAAGCCATGAAACGTATCATGACTGCACTCGCCGCAACGACCGCATTTGCCGCCGCGCCGGCCCTTGCCGACTATCACATGGACAAGAAGGATGACCATGCCGAGATGGACATGAAGGGCGACCATATGGACGTCTCCCAGAAGGACTGGACGAAGGCGCAGATGAACTCCGAGGTCACGGCCCTGAAGGCCAGCCAGGTCTTCCTCGCCATTGATGACGAGAATGACGGTGTGATTTCGAAAGCCGAGTGGAGCGACTGGCAGAACCGCTCCAAGGACAGCACCAAGCAGTTCTCGGACTATGATGCCGACTCCGATGGCGATATCGAGCTCAGCGAATACCTCGCGACCTTTGACATGTCGTAGGATGAGCTGATTGCTGGAAAGCAACCGGAAGCCCGCCAGAAAGGCGGGCTTTCTTGTGTGCGCCGGTGAGGGCGTACGGCAAAGAAGCTTGATGCTTCGGCGGCCCCGGGGCACACCCGGCCCATGCTGATCGCCTTCAACAAGCCCTATGGCGTGCTTTCGCAGTTTACCGACAAGGGCACGGCGGGCTCCACCCGCCCGACCCTGTCAGCCTATATCGACGTGCCCGGCGTCTATCCGGCCGGGCGTCTCGACCGGGACAGTGAGGGCCTCCTCCTGCTGACCGACGACGGCAAGCTGCAGGCCCGGATCGCCGAGCCGAAGCACAAGATGGAAAAGACCTACTGGGCGCAGGTCGAGGGCCTTCCCGACGAAGCCGCGCTACAGGCCTTCCGCACCGGTCTCGACCTCAAGGACGGACGCACCCGTCCCGCCCGCGTGGCGCTGATCGATGAGCCGCCCGGCCTCTGGGAGCGCGACCCGCCGATCCGCTATCGCAAGTCGGTGCCCGATTGCTGGCTGGAGATCAGTATCAGCGAGGGCAAGAACCGCCAGGTCCGCCGCATGACCGCAGCCATCGGGCATCCGACGCTGCGCCTCATCCGCTGTTCGATCGGCGACTGGACGCTGGACGGACTGAAGCCGGGGAGTGGCGGGCGGTCGATGTTTCATGATCGTGATTTGGAACGCCGCGCCGACGCGCTAGGTTAACCTTCAGGACGCCCGGAACAGCACCATCAGGGAAGGAAACCACCATGCGCCGTACGCTTTTCACCACGCTTACCGCCGCCGCCGCGCTCGCCCTCTCAGCGCAGGCCGGCGAGGCCGTCACCTATGATGTCGATGGCATGACCTATGAAGGCTATCTCGCCGAGGCGACACGCGAGGCGAAGGGGCTTGTCATCATCATCCATGACTGGGGCGGCCTCGATGACTACGAAAAGACCCGCGCCGAAATGCTCGCCGATGAAGGCTACGATGCCTTCGCCGTCGATCTCTACGGCGCCGGCAACCGCCCGGACACGACCGAAGCGCGTAAGGAACTGGTCGGCCAGCTCTATGGTGATCGCGACATGATGCGCGCCCGCATTCTCGGCGGCATCGCCAAGGCCCGCGAAGCGTCTGGCGAGAATGAGGCCATTGTCATGGGCTATTGCTTCGGCGGCGGGGCGACGCTGGAACTTGCCCGCTCCGGCGAAGGCGAGGGCATTGCCGGCTATGCGACCTTCCATGGCAGCCTCGATGCGCCCGAAGGCGCCGACTATTCGAAGACGGACGCCCCCATACTGGTCATGCATGGCGGGGCCGATGCGGGCATCCCGAACGCGCTCGCCGCGCAGGCGGCCGACGCAATGGAAGCGGCTGGTGTGACGTATGAGGTGCAGATCTATTCCGGCGCACCGCACGCCTGGACGGTGTTCGGCTCCGACCGCTACCGCGAGCATGCCGACCAGCAGTCCTGGGACGCCTTCCTCGACTTCACAGCCCACAACCTGCAGGGCGGCTGAGCAGACACTTGGCCCGGCGGGACAGCCCATGCGTCACGCCACGGATAATTGTCACGGCAGCCAGCGCCTGAAACGTCTTCTCGCGCACCAATTCTGGTCTAACGAGGGACATGAAGACGCAAATGCCGCGTTTAAAGGCAGATTGGCCCGGATACAGCACACATAGCGATTGAGTGTCGCCGTCAAACGTAATAAGCCCGATGGTACAAATGTAGCAAAGGGATGGGGACATCACGCATGACGGACGACAAGGCGCCGACGCGCAAGGGTGAGGCGTTCAACCGCCTGCTGACGGCACTGGCCGCAATCATGCCGAGGCGGCCTGAACGGTCCGAATTCGTCGATTCCGCTGAACTGGCCATTGCGCATTCCTCAAGACTGCGGCTGGCGCGCTACATCGATCATCCGCGCGGCGATGCACAGGCCAGCCTGCCGGAGTCCCGCAAGCGCAACGCCGCCAAGGCGGTCGGACGGATGATCTCGGCGGGCGCGTTCAAGGAAGTGATCGTCCCGAACGGCGACCACAAGAATATCAACCTGCCCGAATCCGGCATGATCGCAGTATCGATCAGCCTGGCGGAACTGAACGTTCAGTACAATCGCTGGGTCGAGGGCGGAAAGGTTGGCCCCAAGCCGTCACAGGAAGTGATTGCCGACAATATCCGCAAGCAGTCCCTGCTCTGGTCGCTGGAAAGATCGGAGACGCAGGACCTGCCGATCCTGCTCCGGGATATCTGGATCGTGCACGGGTCCGGATCCTTCGACATGCTGGTCCTCGTCATGTACCGCAAGTCGGATGACTTCATGACCTATGTCCGCGATGTCGTGCAGCGCACCGAAGGCGTCCTCAACACGCATACGATGCAGATTTCGACGATGTTGTCGGAGGATCAAGGCCCCGCCTGATCAGCGATACTTGCGCGGATTGTGGTAGAGATTGGCCTCGTGATGGTCGAGTGCGCGCGCCGTCTTGCCATTGCGGATATCGCGCACCTGACGCTTCACGTGTTTGCGCACATCGTGATTGTAGCGCAGCATGGTGCAGAACAGCTGGATCACGGTTTCGAGCGGGCCGTAGGTTTCCGAATCCCGGATCTTCACCTTCCATGAGCCGCCGAGATTGATGACCCGGTGATCCAGCACGCCGATCTTCCGGCCCTGCCAGTCATACAGCACATAATCGGCCCCGATCGCGAAGACCTTGCGGCGCAGGCTGTAGAATTTCGGGCCGTCGCGCGTCTCCAGGAAGAAGGAAAAATACTCCGGCAGGAAAGGCCACTTCAGGGCTGACCGCTCAAGCTGGACGAGCTGGTCGTGCCGCGCAAGGTTGATCGTGTAGGCACAGACCGGCAGCCCGCGCGCGCCCATGGAGAGCTGCATCGAGCGGCCCATCATCAGCTCCATCGATGCCTTCCAGTTCATCGAATCAGTGAACTGCTTGATGACCAGCCGGCGCTTCAGGCCGCCCTCTTGCTTCCAGGCTTCCTTGCGATAGGCGAGCACGCCCGTCCGCTCGCCGCCATCGCGGACCTGGCCGATGATTTCCATGTCATGGCTGAACTGGTCGGACGCGGCCTCATGCTGGGTATGCTTCATGATGCCCAGCTCGGTGAGGTTCATGTCGGTCAGCCAGAGATCGACCTTGAATCGGCGCCATTTCGTCTTCGCCTGGCTCTTCGAGCTGGCGTTTTCTGCGGTCGCTATGGCCATGGGTTGTCTCCAGATCTGCTTCGCAAGTGCGGGCAAGCTCGCGCATCGAGGTCGACAGAAGGTTAATGGAAGGCGGGTTTCCGTTAAGCCTGACAGACCGGCGGCGTTTGACGGGGATCAAGGACCGGCGGCGCGATCCCTGCAAAATGGGCGCTATTGTCAGCATGGGAGCCCGCACATGAAGGACACACTGCGAACCAAGGCCGTCGATATCATGGAGGCCTGCCAGGACCTCGCCATTGCGACCTTGCGCGAGGACGGCTTTCCCCAGAACACCACGGTGTCCTTCGTCCATGATGGCCTCGAAATCTTCTTCGGTGTCGGCACCGACAGCCAGAAGGCCAGGAACATGCGGCGCGACCCGCGGGTCTCGATCAGCATGACACCGCCCTACAAGGACTGGTCCCACATTCGCGGCCTGTCGCTGGCCGGACAGGCGCGCGAGGTGACCAGCGATGAAGAGACCTATGAGATTGCACGCCTGATGGTCCGGCGCTTCCCCCAGCTTGCCGGCATGGAGCTACCCGAAGTGAGCGGCGCGGCTTTCTTCCGCGTGATGCCGACGGTTATTTCCGTCCTCGACTATGAGAAGGGTTTCGGTCACGCCGACACAGTCCGCGTCCAGGACAATGACATTGCCGAAAGCCTTGAGAGCATGAAGCATAAATGGCTGATCCCGGTGAGCTGAGCCGGGGCAAGCGGCTACCTGGCCGTCAGCTGCTTTTCTGTTAGAGCTGATGATCGGGAGGGCGCGACGCCTCGAATCGCGAAAGGAGAAAAGCATACGATGCAGAATATGTTCCGCACGCTGGTCAGCATAATCGCATATCTTGGACTGGTATTAGCCGTCGTCCCAAGCGCCATGTCTCAGCAAGGTGGAATGGAAACGCCGGAGCCCTGTCCCGAAGGGGCCGAAAAGGTGCTTCTGACGACGATGATCGGCCTCTCCACGGGTCAGTATGAAAACCTCGGGCAGCCATACGGCGTTGCGACGGCCGCGGTCGGACAGTGCCCGGATAACGGGATCGCCCTGAGCCTCGCTGCGAGCCTGATCGCCGATATCGGCATGCGTCTCGGCAATGCCCAGTCCGACCAGGCGCCCCGCGTGCTCGCAGAAGCCTTCGATACCATAATCGCGCAGGATAATGCGCCCGCGCAGGCGCCCGTAACGGTTCAGGTCGGCCAGTACGACCCGATTACCTACACGACCGAGAATACGCGGACGAATGTCGACGAGATGCTGAAGAAGCAACTCCTGCCCGTTCTGGTCGGGGCCTCCAGGCAATATGAGATCAGTTCCCGGTTCAATGCCGATGTGGAGGCTTGTCCCTATTCGAGCCGGGGCCAGATTCGCGCCCTTCGCGAGGCTGAAGGGATCGTGTCGGCCCTTGGAACCCGGGCTGACGGGTTCAATCACGAAGCTCCACTCTCGCGGCTCGAGACACTTCGTATCAACTGCCAGGAACAGACACGTCCGCTTGCCATGCAGGAAATGAAGGCGCTCATGGACATGTCCGAGAAACTCACCGACCTCGACAAGGACAGCGATGCGGCCTGCCTTGCCGACAAGGGACGCGCCCTGATCGAAGAGTACCGCGCCAATGCGGGCGCCGAGGAGTCTGAAGCTGCTAATCTCAGGAAACTGGAGGCGTGGGACAGCGTGATGAAATCCAATAGTCTCGTCGTCTGCCCAGAAGAGGACTGAAGCCTTCATACGCGGCTTCACAAACCGGGACGCAGCGCATAAACCGCGCGCATGTCTCTTGTCGGCCTGATCGGCGGGGTGAGCCCCGAAGCTACGAAGATCTATTTCGATCTCTTGAACGCGCATGCGCGCACCCGCTTGGGCGGCCAGCACTCGGCGCGCTGCGTCTTCTTCATGCTCGATTATGGCGTGATGATCGGCCACTATCATAACGACGCCTGGGACGCCTTCAGAGCGGAGGTCGTCAAAGGGGCGAATGCGCTGAAGGCCGCCGGCGCGACAGCGATCGCCATCACCTCCGGCACCACCCATGTCGCGGCCGAGGCCGTCGCGGAAGAGACCGGCCTGCCGGTGATCCACATGCTCGACAGCCTCACCGAGGCGATGCAGGCGAAGGGCGTCGCCCGCCCGCTGCTGCTTGGCACGCCCTGGGTGATGAGCGGCGACTTTTTCCGCCCGGCCCTGCTCCAGCGCTATGACGGCGACCCGGTCGTGCCCAGCCAGACCGACCGCGACATCATTGGCCGGATCATCTTCGACGAACTCGTGAATGGCGTGGTGAAGGACAGCTCGCGCAAGGAGATGCAGGCCCTCGTCGCGCGCTACGATGTCGATGGCGTGATCCTCGGCTGCACGGAGCTGTGCATGATCCTCGAAGACGGCGACTGCGATGTGCCGGTCTTCTCGACGACCCATATTCACGCCGATGCCATAAACGACTGGATTGGAGACGGCCTCGCATGACGACCATTACCATCCCGCCCGCTTTCAATGGCCCGCCCGGCAGCGGCAATGGCGGCTATTCGGCCGGCCTGCTCGCCGCTCACCTCGACGGCCCGCACACGATCCGGATCAATGCACCGATCCCGCTCAATCGCCCGCTGGCGATGCGGCGCGAGGACGGCGTCACCACGCTGCATGATGGCGACGCGGTGATCATGACGGCCCGGCCCGAAGCCCCGTCCATTGCGCCGCGCCCGGCGCCCTCCTTCGAGGCAGCGAAAGACGCCAGCGAACACCCCCGGCCTTTCGGCGCCGGTGAGCAGTCGGTCTGCTTTGTCTGCGGCCGCAACCGGGCAGAGGGCGAGGGCCTGCGAATCTTCTGCGGGCAGCTCGAAGACGGAGAAACTGCAGCCACGGTCTGGACCCCGCACGAGACCTTTGGCGCCGAAGACGGGCTGGTGCAGCCGGAAATCCTCTGGAGCGCGCTCGACTGTCCGGGCGGCTTCTCCCTGCCGGATGTCGACCGCGCGTTGCTGGGTGAGATGAATGCCGAAATCCTCGAGCGCCCGCCTGTTGGCGAGCCACTGATCATCCAGGCCTGGCGCACAGGCGGAAAGGGCCGCAAGCACTTTGCCGGCACCGCGCTCTACCGCCCGGACGGCACGCTGCTCGCCCATGCCGATACGGTCTGGTTTGCCGTGGATACGGCGCAGTTCGAGGCCAATGCCTGAGCCGGCGGCCCCCTTGCAGCGCCCGGCTTGAGGCCATGCGGGCATCGCCCTACCCTCTTTGAAACGCATTGAGGGGACGCCCATGATCAGACCGCTCGCCATCGCCCTGGCACTCGCAGGCCTGCCGTTCGCCGCCGCGGCGCAGGCCGCTGAAACGACCTGTCCAGACGATGCCTTCCAGCAGGTCAAAACCCTGCTCGACCGGATCGACGCCTTGCCAGCAGACAGTGGCCCGCCCGAGGCACTGAACGCCGACGTCCAGTCGCTCCATTCGGCCTGTACCGGCAATATCGAGGTCCAGCTGCGTGTTGCCATGGCGGCCTGGCTGCTCATCGATTTCGAACCGGACAGCGACGGCGTCGCGCAACAGGCTGTCTTCGCGTCGAACGCCCTTCGCAATGTCGAACGCCGCTGGATGTCTGACGATGCGGCCGAAAGCTGGCCCTATGCCAAGGGGACGCCCCCGGAAAAGCGGGCCGAAGCACAGGCCAAGGCGCGTTCGTCGCAGATCGACCTCGCCAAGCAGATCCTCCAGGGATTTGTCGTGAAAACCATGTTCGAGCGGATGCTTGAGGGCATTTACGATACCGGGTTTGACGGCCCGGACGAGACGGCCTGTCCGTATGCCTCGTCCGATCTACTAGCCGCAGAAGTGGAGACACATTACGAATTCATTGCTCAGCTTGCACAGCAGGTCGACCAGCAAGGCGCCGTCATTCCCAGCCTACCGAATGTCTACCGGCTGAACCTGCTGCGTGACCGCTGTGAGGCGGCCGGCCGCCCGATCGCAGAAGGCGTCGCGGAATACTATGTGCAGCTCGCCGACTTCGCGCAGGCCTATTCTGGCCGCCCCCTGCCAGAC
>MRWG01001801.1_pt1 | contig 12310 bp, 11 predicted proteins | sample 1013341 | NCBI WGS metagenome assembly MRWG01 (sample SAMN06117577, study PRJNA244670) | biofilm metagenome | biome: Water; feature: Cathode Biofilm; material: Biofilm; isolation source: microbial consortium enriched at the cathode of a solar microbial fuel cell | place: USA: District of Columbia ... | reverse complement strand
CCATTTCATCATGCCGCAAGCCTAGCCGCCCGTGAGGTTTCCGCCTAGGTGGTATCCTGTATCATTCTTTCTCGTAATGGAAAGAGCGGAACTCCCTATTCCAAGGCCTTGCGAACACCTTGCCTAAGTTGCGCTAGCGCCATGATGTCTACCGCTCGCTCTTGGATTCACTGGAAAGCCGGGATTCCACCCACAGGCGGTAGATAAGAAGCGCTGCAGGAAGGAAAAAGAAGTAGAATATGACCGCATGGACTATGCTAAAGAACGCAAAAGCTACCCATTTCAACTGACAATAGAAACCTTCCTTCGGATTGTCCCCCGGGATCGAGAGGTCGTGAGGCTCTCCGTAGTAGACGATCGTACACATATCCGCCACCAACTCGCCGTTCGTGGCGTAAAACAAAAATAGGGTGAAGGCGCAGCCAAGAAGGTAACAGAAAAAAAAGCCGCCACCGAAAAGATAGGCCCGGTCCACCGGCTTTCGCCAGATCATTCGCTGCCTCTAGTCACAAGCACTTGAAAGTTATGGGCTATCAGGGTCGAAATCCGTTCGAGCCCAGGGTTTCTCTTCATAAATCTTCCGCACACGTGCACCGAACTCGCTGACCTCTTCTTTCGCCATAGAGTTCCATAAGGTAGCAATTTTTGCAACTGATGCGTCAGGAATACGCTCCGCTAGATCTTTTATTAGGCGAGCGCCCGCACGGATATTGGCCTCGGGATCGCTTGCCTTCGAAGGGTCGCCGTCAAAATAGTGGGACCACTTCTTCGGGTTTATGTTCATTGGGAGAATTGTATCGGAGACATCTAATGCCTCCCCGAGATGTCCATACCAGCCACGCGCGTTCTCGGTATAGATGACGGCGGTCAGAAGGGTTGGATCGACTCCCACCTCCTTAGCGATCTTTCCGATGGTCATTCCATACCGCTTAACAGTTTCGATGCCCTGCAATTCGATTTCGTAAATGGCCGGCCCAGAATTGGCGGATTGATTCTCTGCAATTGGAAACTCGGCGGACAAGCCGTCCCGCATAGCGCGCTCACGCGGTCCGCTGTTGTAAAGGGTGATTGCGCCATTTCGTTGCCCTGTTGCAGCTTGATCAAGGATGGCGTGCTCCACGAGGGTTCGCTGATGGTTGTCGGATTCACTATCGACACCTTCCTCGCGCATCTTGCCAATTTGTTTTGTCAGTTCCAGGTGCTGAGTATCGAGCCAGTCTGGTGACTGCGCCGCCAAACTGGCTTGGCGCTTGGCGAGTTCACCAGAGGGGGACGGTGTCTGCGGACCAGCCGCGCCATCGCGCGACAAAAATTCTTCGCGGGCAGCCCTTGTGAGCTCTGGAGCAGTCTCTTCCAGCTTTCCTACAAGGGCGGTCCGGCTCTCTGCTCCTGTGCCCTGAATCAGGGCGGACTCAACTTTTTGCCGTTGGTCCGCAAGCGGATTTGGCGCAAGCAATTCTGGCCCGGCATCGCTTTGAATGCCGGTGTCGGCGCTGGTGATCTGGATACCCTCTGCGGAGCCCGCTTGGCGCGCGTGCTCCACCCCTTCCAACAGAGCTTCGGTCGCTGAAGTATCCTCCTCCTCACCCTTCGAGACGCCACTGCGTGGCTCCTCATCCTGAGGAGGTGACGCAGTCACCATCTCGAAGGATGAGGAGGGCACGGAGGTTTCACGGATGGTTTTCTCGCGGGCGAAGTCGGTTTCCATCTCGCTCAGGTCTTCTTCCATGATGTCCAGACCCTTGCGCTCCAGCCCGTCGTTGGATGCGGCCCTGCGACCGCGCAAAGCCGTCATGCCTTCGTCCAGGAGCTTTCCGGTCGCCTCGAACTCGGCCTCATCGGCCTGGCTCAGCCCCTGCCGGAAGGCGGCCTTGCGGGCCAGGCGCTCACGGCTGTTCGGGGTGAAGCGCGCGCCTGCGTCCTTGGCCAAGCCTGAGAGGATGCCCGGTTGCGCACCGCCCGCCCGCAGGCCCCGGCCCGGGGTCAGGTTAAGCGGGTTTTGTCTTGTCCCTGTCGGGGCTGCGCCCCTCCGCGCCTCTTGTTGCTCCTCCTCAGGGTGAGGATTTCGAGTTCCGCCGCCACCCTCATCCTGAGGAGAGGCCGGATCGAAGAGCAAAGCCCCGCGGGGCCCGAAGGCAAAGCCGTCACGGGCCAGCGCGGGTCGTCGCGCAACAGCGCATAAAGCAGGTGGTCGTGCCAGGAGCCGTTGATCTTCAGGTAGGCGCGGGCGCCGCCTTTTCTTACTTATGAACACCTACACCTTTCAACGGTGGGTCGCTCTTGCCAAGGTGGTGGCTAGACGTTATAACCCGGCTCTCCAAAGCAACGGCGGGCTTGAAAAAGGGCATGCCCGGTCGTTTTGCTGTTGGTTCATCAAACGCTCTAAATCTAAAGAGGATGACAAAATGCCCAAGATGAAGACAAACAGCAGCGCCAAAAAGCGCTTCCGTTTGACAGCGACCGGTAAGGTTCGCATGAACGTCGCCTTCAAGCGGCACAATCTTCGCAAGCGTTCGCAGAAAATGAAGCGCCATGCGCGCGGGACGACCATCATGGCCGAGACCGACGCAAAATTCGTGCGCAAGCATTTCCTACCGAACGGCTAAGCAAGCCAAACAGCTAAGCAAGAAGGAGTGTCGTAATGGCTCGTGTCAAGAGAGGCGTTACCGCCCGCGCCAGTCACAGTAAGGTCCTGAAGGCAGCCAAGGGCTACCGGGGCCGCAATTCAACCGTTTATCGCGTCGCGAAGGAAAAGGTCGAGAAAGGCCTGCAGTATGCCTATCGCGATCGCCGCGTCCGCAAGCGCAATTTCCGCGCCTTGTGGATTCAGCGCATCAATGCCGGTGTGCGTGAGCATGGCATCACCTACTCGCAGTTCATTGACGGCATGAACAAGGCCGGCATCGAACTTGATCGTAAGGTTCTGTCGGACCTCGCGATCCGCGAGCCGGAGGCCTTCAAGGCTCTGGTCGATCAGGCCCAGGCCGCCCGCGCCGCTGCTCAGAAGTAATCGCTGACTGCGGGCTCTGCCAGAACCTTCCCGCCCGGGGTGCGTTCCGGCTGGCCTGCGGTGGCGTTTCACGGAAAGCGAGCGATCATGACCGTTTCAACGATCAGCCGAAATCTGCTGTTCGCCGGGATTTTGCTCTTGGCGGCCTGCGGCGGTTATTCGAGCGATATCGATGCGGTCAAGCGTGCCCAGAGCCTGACCGGCCAAACCAACGAGGAGCTGGTCAAGGAAATTGCAGGCGCGCGCGGTACCTTCGATTGGTCAGCCCGCGATTATGTCGCAGGCAAGGACGAGATCATTCTGGTCGAAGCGCGGATTGAAAAGACCGATAACAAGGGCAGCGATCATGTGATCCAGTTGCAATGGATCCACAATCGCCAGACGGGCAAGATTGCGTCCGAGGATGTCATTGTTGATGGTCGTGCCCGCGGTATTCTGCAGGGTGCGCTTGATCTCATGCTTTTGGAGCTGGAGTGACGGGTTGAAGGCTTGCTGATCGGAACGGCGAAGTGCTTGACGAAGGAACTGGGATGAGTGAGCTGGAAAAGCTGAGGGCCGAACTTGGTAAGCGTATAGAAGGCGCAGGCGATCTTCAGTCGCTCGAGCAACTTCGGATTGAGGCCTTGGGTAAGAAGGGCCTGATAACCCAGCAGATGAAAAGCCTGGGCCAACTGGACGCGGAAGAACGTCGTCTGCGCGGTCAACAACTCAACGCCCTGAAGGACGAGATCGCAGAGGCCCTGGAGGGTCGAAAGGGTGCGCTGGAAGGAGCGGAGTTAGATGCCCGCCTGCAGGCAGAGCGTATCGACGTAACCCTTCCGGCGCGACCGGCCGAACTGGGACGTCTTCACCCGATCAGTCGCACAGTCGATGAACTGGTCGCGATCTTCGGCGAGATGGGGTTCTCGGTGGCAAACGGCCCCCACATCGAGGACGATTTCCACAATTTCACCGCCTTGAACATTCCCGAAGAGCATCCGGCCCGGCAGGAGCACGATACCTTTTATCTGCCCGAGCGTGAGGACGGTTCGCGGCTGGTGCTGCGGACCCACACCTCTCCGGTGCAGATTCGCACCATGCAGAAAACCACGCCGCCGCTGCGCATCATCGCACCCGGGCGCACCTTCCGATCGGATTCCGACGCCACCCACAGTCCGATGTTTCATCAGATCGAAGGCTTGGTGATCGACGAGAAGACCCACATGGGGCATCTGAAAGGAACGTTGATCGATTTCTGCAGGACGTTCTTCGACGTGGACGATTTGCCGGTGCGTTTCCGGCCCAGCTACTTTCCCTTCACCGAACCTAGCGCCGAGGTCGATATCGGCTGCTCCCGCGAAGGCGGTCAGTTGAAGATCGGCGCGGGTAAGGATTGGTTGGAGATTCTGGGAAGCGGGATGGTGCACCCTAAGGTTCTGGAACACTGCGGCATCGACCCACGCAAGTATCAGGGCTTTGCTTTTGGCATGGGAATCGAGCGTATCGCCATGTTGAAATACGGCATTCCGGATCTGAGAACCTTCTATGACAGCGATCTGCGTTGGCTGCGGCACTACGGCTTTCTGCCGCTTGAGACGCCGTCCATGGTAAGGGGGCTCTGAGCGCCATGAAGTTCACGCTTTCCTGGTTGAAGGATCACCTGGATACCGACGCCACGCTTGAGGATATCGTCAAAACTCTCTCGATGGTCGGCCTGGAGGTCGAGGGGGTCGAAGATCGCAGCGCCGAACTGGCGCCCTTTACAGTCGCACGGGTGAAGGAAGCTAAACCTCACCCGGATGCCGACCGGTTGCGCGTTTGCATTGTCGAAACCATTGAGGGCGAGGTCCAGGTTGTCTGTGGCGCACCCAACGCGCGTACCGGCATGGTCGGCGTTTTCGCACCCGCCGGCACGCATGTGCCAGGCACGGGTGTCGATCTGAAGAAGGGCGTGATTCGGGGCGTCGAGTCCAATGGCATGCTCGTTTCCGAACGGGAAATGGGTCTGTCGGACGAGCACAGCGGCATTATCGAGTTGCCCGATAATACCCCCTTCGGTGCGCCCTTCGCCAAGGTCATGGGTCTTGACGATCCGGTGATCGACATAGCGATCACGCCGAACCGTGGTGATTGTCTGGGGGTGCGCGGTGTGGCACGCGATCTGGCCGCCGCTGGCCTGGGAACACTCAAGCCCCTGAAGGCAGCTTCCATCGGCGGCAGTTTCGAAAGCCCCATCAAATGGCGTCGCGATCTTCCCGCGGAGGCCGAGGACGCTTGTCCCTACGTCGCAGGGCGCAGCTTCCGTGGCGTCAAGAACGGTTCCAGCCCCGCTTGGATGCAGCGTCGCCTCAAGGCGATTGGATTGCGTCCGATTTCCGCGCTGGTGGATATCACCAACTATGTGACCTTTGACCTTGGCCGCCCCTTGCACGTCTTTGACGCAGGCAAACTCAAGGGTGACCTCACTATGCGCTTGGCGCGTGGTGATGAAGAAATCCTGGCATTGGACGAGCGCAGCTATCGCCCTGATAGCGAGACGGTGGTTATTGCCGACGAGACCGGCGGCACGCTGGAGGGAATCGGCGGTATCATGGGCGGCGAGGCTTCCGGCTGTACGCTGGAAACGAACGAAGTCTTTCTGGAGGTCGCGCTTTTCGATCCAGTAAGGGTCGCAACCTCCGGGCGGAGGCTGGGAATCCTGTCAGACGCGCGCTATCGCTTCGAGCGCGGTTTGGACCCACAGTCAGCCGACTGGGGTGTTCAGGTGGCGACAAGGTGGATTCTGGAGCTCTGCGGCGGCGAGGCGAGCCATCCGGTGAGTGCCGGGGCAATTCCCGATGTTTCGCGGAATATCAGCTTGCGGCCGGAGCGTCTTTCGACCCTCGGCGGTCTGGATTTGCCGAAAACCGAACAGGCACGCATTCTGGGCGATCTTGGTTTCGAGGTAACCGACGAGGGCACCACGCTGACGGCGACCGTGCCCTCCTGGCGGACGGATATCGAAGGCGAAGCCTGTCTGGTGGAGGAGGTTCTGCGCATCCATGGATTTGACGCCATCCCGGTGGTGTCCCTGGCGCGCGATACGGATTTGCCCGAACCGGCGTTGGATCTGCTTGACCGTCGCACGAGCCTCGCCCGGACCGCGCTTGCCTGGCGCGGCCTCAATGAAACGGTGACCTTCTCTTTCATGCCGTCGAAACTTGCCAAGCTCTTCCAGCCGGTGCCGGACAACCTGATGCTGGTCAATCCTATTTCCAGCGACCTCGACGCAATGCGCCCAACGCTGATCGGCAACCTTGTCGAGGCTGCTGCTCGCAACAGTGACCGCGGCTTGACCGATGTCGCGCTGTTCGAGATCGGGGGGGCTTACCAGGGCGACGGCCCGGAAGATCAGCAAGAAGTCGCGGCCGGTCTGCGTTCCGGCCAGGCTGTCGGTCGCCATTGGAATATGGCGTCACGCGCTTTGGACGCCTTCGATGCCAAGGGTGATGCCCTTGCGGCGCTGGAGGCTTGCGGCGCGCCAACGGAGAATCTCCAGGTCACGACCGATGCGCCGGGTTGGTATCATCCGGGACGCTCCGGCAGCTTACGGCTCGGACCGAAGGTTCTAGCTGTCTTTGGCGAGGTGCACCCAAAGATATTGAAGGCCGTCGGATTGCGCGGTCCAGCCGTGGCTTTCGAGGTTTATCTGCAGGAAATACCGGTACCAAAGAAAAGCACCAATCTGCGTCCGGCACTCGAGGCGTCAGCGTTCCAGCCGGTCCGTCGCGATTTCGCCTTCGTCGTCGATGCGGAGATTACCGCCGAGAAGCTGTTGCGTGCGGCAAAGGGTGCGGATCGTGCGTTGATTGCCGAGGTTAAGCTGTTTGACCACTACGTCGGCAAGGGCGTGCCGGATGGCAGCAAGTCGTTGGCCATCGAGGTGACACTGCAACCACGCGACAAGACCTTGACCGATGCGGAGATCGAGGCTGTGTCCGCTAAGATCATCGCACAGGTCGGCAAGGCCACCGGCGGCACACTGCGGGGATAGGCGCTAAATTGCTATAGATTCCCATCCTTCAGCATAACTGTAATCTCTGAGAACCATTTCTGTAATCTGAAGATGTTGCAACAACGAAAGGCCCGACCAAAACCTAGGCGCCTTTGCTTCCTGTCGACCGTCCGCAACTTTGCAGATTTCGCGTTCTGCCCTACCAAACGATTCACCTCGGAACTCTTCAGATGTGAGGATTGCTCTGCTGAGCTCTGAATATTGCGCACGGTTCACATTTGGATTTGGGTCACCGCGCGCAACTAAATAGTTCGCTTCGGAGGTGTATCGGATAGTGCCCCGATGTAGCTTTGGTGGCGGAGCATGTTCACCGAAGGAGGGGTTTTTTGCCCCAAAATCGCCAAAGTGAAAATGAGGCCCTGCTTTGGCGGCTAGCTCTTTAAATAGAGCTAATTCATGCCTCGGGAACCTCATGAGTCGCTTCTCGCCCATTTCCTTGCCAAGCGATTTAGGAAATGCTGCACCATGAAGAATTATCTCACTGCTGCGCGATACAGAACGTATCCATTCAATAATGGCACTAGATTTGGCCCGCGCGTATTCGCGCTGCTTGCTTTGAGAAATATCCCCTACATCTACAATATAAACTACCGGTGCGCTCGTTCTAGAGCAGGCCAAAACGGTGTCCGAAAAGTAATCATGTCGATTAGCGTCAAGATGATACCGAAAACCGATCTTTCCCGAGGTTTTGCAAATGTTGACAAATGAGGAAGTTCCAACGATCGGAAGCATGTTTGTATCAAAGACAGGAAGAACTCGATGTTTCCCGAACTTCAGTTTTGTAGAAAAAGACAAAAATGCTTTTGCTGATTCATAAGTCCATTTATGAGGTTCTGAGTCGATAATGAAAGGAGGCCCGGACCTGGGGATTATCGAAAGGCCCCCGAAAAATTGATTAATTTTATCTTCTATTTTCTCTCTATCCTTATTCTCCAAAAGTTTATCTGGCTTGATTATCAGACGCGGCTCGATGAACTGCCAAGTCTGCAGAGGGATCGAATTCAAAAAGCGTAGTTCGGTTTCTAGAAGTCGGATAGTTGGAAAATACATCATCGGGGTTCCTTCTTAACGCACTCCAGTCATTGTCACCTCCCACTTTCTAAAGTTTCTTAGCAGAGAAGATCTTGTGCCTCCTCCAATGCAACACACAAGATATAGCAACTGATAAGGGAAATCAAGGTGTTTTAGACTCGCCATAAACGAGTCTTCCTCGGCTCATGCAGGCTTGTGTTCGCTGTTGATTGAGGTGAGAAACCTGAACACCTGAAAATCTCATGAAGTTTCCAGAGGCGATCGCTCCAGGCGTTGTACTGCACTGATCAGTTTAGGCGTCCCTGACAAAGCCACCGGCGGTACACTGCGGGGATAGGCGCTAAATTGCAGCCCGTTGCAGGTGCTTTACCTGGGCCACCTCACATTTTCGGGCATAGGCTCTCAAGACGTTGCTTTGCGTTGCGTTCGGCCTTATGTTCCGGGGCGAATTTTCCTCGCATCTTTAAGAGGCTATACGGGCAGCGGGCATGACCGACCTGACGCACATACGCAACTTCGCGATCATCGCGCACATTGATCACGGTAAGTCGACGCTCGCCGATCGCTTGATCCAGCGCTGCGAGGCCGTGTCGCTGCGCGAGATGAAAGAGCAGCTGCTGGATTCGATGGATATCGAGCGCGAGCGCGGTATCACCATCAAGGCGCAGACGGTTCGTCTCAGCTACAAGGCGCGCGATGGCCAGACCTATGTCTTGAACCTGATCGACACGCCGGGTCACGTGGACTTCTCCTATGAGGTCAGCCGCTCGCTGAAAGCCTGTGAGGGCTCAATCCTGCTGGTTGACGCCAGCCAGGGCGTCGAGGCGCAAACCTTGGCCAATGTTTATCTGGCGATCGAGCACGACCACGAGATTGTCCCGGTTCTCAATAAGATTGACCTGCCGGCCGCCGAGCCTGAGCGCATCAAGGAGCAGATCGAGGAGGTCATTGGCCTGGATACCAGCGAGACCGTGGCGATCTCCGCCAAGACCGGCATGGGGATCGATGACGTTCTTGAATCTCTGGTTAAGCGCCTGCCCTCTCCCAAAGGCGAACGCAATGCGCCGCTAAAGGCCCTGGTCATCGATTCCTGGTATGACAGTTATCTGGGCGTGGTCTCGATCCTGCGGATCATCGACGGGGTTCTAAAACCCGGCATGAAGGCCAGGTTCATGGGTTCGCGTGCGCTCCATGACGTACAGGAAGTCGGCGTCTTCGGCCCGGCGCGCCGTAAATGCGCTGACCTGGGGCCGGGCGAGATCGGCTATCTCGTTGCCGGGATCAAGGACATCAACGACGCCAAGGTCGGCGACACCGTCACAGACGAGCGCAATCCCACGGACAAGCCGCTTTCGGGTTTTAAACCCAGCGTACCGGTGGTCTTTTGCGGCCTCTTTCCGGTTGACGCGGGCGAATACGAGAACCTGCGCGATGCGTTAGGTAAATTGGCCTTGAACGACTCATCCTTTGCCTTCGAGCCGGAAAGCTCGACGGCTCTTGGATTTGGTTTCCGCTGCGGCTTCCTGGGTCTCTTGCACCTGGAGATCGTGCAGGAGAGATTGGAGCGTGAGTTCAATCTGGATTTGATCACAACGGCTCCCAGCGTCGTCTATCGCCTTTCGATGACCGACGGTCGGACGATCGAGCTTCACAATCCGGTGGATATGCCGGAGGTGACTCGGATCAGATCCATCGAGGAGCCCTGGATCCGCGCCACGATCCTGGTTCCAGACGATTACCTCGGTGCCGTCTTGAAGCTTTGCGAGGAGCGGCGCGGCGAACAGGTCGAACTCACCTATGCCGGAACCCGGGCCATGGTGGTTTACAAGCTACCGCTAAACGAGGTGGTTTACGATTTCTACGACCGGCTCAAATCGGTGTCTCGCGGCTACGCGTCCTTTGATTACCACATGGAGGAGTACCGCGAGGGCGATCTCGTGAAAGTCAGCGTCCTGGTCAATCAAGAGCCGGTGGAGGCGCTTTCGATCATCGTCCACCGTGGTCAAGCGGAATCCCGGGGTCGGGCGCTCTGCGTTCGCCTCAAGGATTTGATCCCACGCCAGCTCTTCAAGATCGCGGTGCAAGCGGCAATCGGCGGCAAGGTTGTCGCCCGCGAAACCATCTCGGCCATGCGCAAGGATGTGACCGCGAAGTGTTACGGCGGCGATATCAGCCGCAAGCGGAAACTGTTGGAAAAGCAGAAAGCGGGCAAAAAGCGTATGCGGCAGTTCGGTAATGTGGAGATTCCGCAGTCCGCCTTCCTGGCCGCCTTGAAAACGGATGGCGATTGACCGTCGCTTTCGGGTGGTCCGGTCAACGCCGCCGGTGGCGGCGGCCTTTCCAGGTGACCAGCAGCAACAAGCCTCCGAACCCTAGCAGGGGCAGGAATGCCGGCAACTGAAGGATCGGGAAGATAACCCCCTCCCAAAGTGCCGGATCTATATAACGCTCGACGCCTGCCTGCAGACCGTTCAGCGAGCCGGGGTCAATCTGGATCCATAGGTCGCCGCCGGCGCGCAGCTTGACTTCTCCGCTGGTGAGAACCGGCCACAAATCCCGGCCCAACAGCGCCGCGGCCAACAGCACGAACACCCACCCGATGAGCCGTAATACCTTTCGCATTGCCTCTTCCCTTTCTCAGCCTCCTCAAGGTGCAGTTCCCTAATTTGGCGCCTAGCGGCTCATCGTTGCAGTCATAGGGCCGCTTTCGGGCGCTGCGGAGGCGTTTATGGAGCTTCACATATATACGCTTTTCAGCCCGGCCTGACATCCCTCACGCAAAGAGCGGCCCAAGACGCGCTTCTTCGATTGCATTGGCCTTACGGCTCGGTTAGGTTCTGCGCCGTTCCTGGATCGTTGCGATCAGCGGAGAGGTGGCCGAGAGGCTGAAGGCGCACGCTTGGAAAGCGTGTAGGCGGGAAACCGTCTCGTGGGTTCGAATCCCACCCTCTCCGCCACGCAGTCAGCCCCAATATTGCCAGAATCGACGTGCGCTGAAGTCTATCCGCAATCTCAATGGCTTATGGGGATAGTGAGCGGTGAGTTTTACCGCTTTCTCTGAGCAGTGGCTGCTCTTCTAGGCGGTAAAGAGCCGTCTTTCTCTACGATGGCAGTGTCAGACCAATGCGATCTGATCACAAAAGCATCCGACGTCACGACGCTCAGGCTGCCAATTCCCGCCACTCGGCTAAGGCAGCTGAGCGGTTTTGCTTGAATTTGGAGCGGCGGTTGAGGTGTCGATCGAGGTTGAAGTGGTTGTGGATCGAGGCGTGAACCGCAGCGAATTTCTGCAGGGTCTTGATGTCCCTGAACTTCGCCATCGCTCCCTCACGTCGTCGGAACGGTTGATGCGAGTTTTCGGCCCGGTTGTTGAGCCAGCGCCCACAGACCTGGCGCTCCGCGATGCCAATGACCTTCATCGCAGCGGCGTAAGACCGAAGCCGGTCCGTCACGAGTGCCTGAGGCCGGCCATAGCGTTTCATCGCCCTTTTGATAAATTTCAGCGCAGCCTTGCGATCCCGTCGTTTCGTGGCAAAAACCTCAAAGACCCCACCCTCGTGGTCGACCGCCCGCCAAAGGTAATGCGTCTGGCCGTTGATCCGCACGAACACCTCGTCGAGGTGCCATCGCCATTGGGAAAACGACCGGTGTCGGACGCGCCTCTTTCTGATCTCCGCGGCGAACATCGGACCGAAGCGGTTCCACCAGAACCGAACCGTCTCGTGGCAAATATCTATGTCCCGCTCAAACAACAGATCCTCGACCTGGCGCAGCGACAGCGGATAACGGATGTACATCATCACCGTGAGGCGGATCACCTCGGGCGAGCTGTTGAAACAACGGAATGGGTTTCGCATCCGCCGAGGTTACGGACTGCCCCTGCCCGCCTCAAGCCAATTTAATCTGACAAAGCCGGTCTGACAGCTCCCTGCATGGGGCTCATAACCTGAAGGTCGTAGGTTCAAATCCTACCCCAGAAGCCACCGACAATCGACCCCTGAGGCCAAAAACCCGGGGGTCTTTTGCTTTTGTTGATGCGCGTGGTTGTGAACGCCGCTAGTTAGCGTTCGCGGAAGGCCCGTGCAAACTGATCCTTGAGCGGCTTCACCAGATATGAGAGGACCGTCCGGTCGCCAGTCTTAATGAAAACCTCAACTGGCATTCCTGGAATGATCCGAACGTCGCCCAACTCTGATCGCTGGTTGGCCGGGAGCAAGATTCGCACGGTGTAATAC
>MRWG01001800.1_pt1 | contig 12318 bp, 8 predicted proteins | sample 1013341 | NCBI WGS metagenome assembly MRWG01 (sample SAMN06117577, study PRJNA244670) | biofilm metagenome | biome: Water; feature: Cathode Biofilm; material: Biofilm; isolation source: microbial consortium enriched at the cathode of a solar microbial fuel cell | place: USA: District of Columbia ... | reverse complement strand
CGAGGTCGAAGACCCGAGCCAGACGCGTCCGACGCTGCCACAGCTCCCGCCCGCTCTGCGTGTCGATCGCCACCACCCGGCCCGCCCGGTCGCTGAGCACGAGCGTCTGCTCTCCGATCGCGTGCAGCATCGAGCGCGGGGAGACGGCGCCGTCGATCGGGGCGAGGAACTCCCCCCGGTCGTGCGTCAGTGGGGGGGTGCCCGGCGCCCGGTCGCTCATCGCTTCCATCAGCGTCTCGAGCGGCTCGGTCGCCCAGACCGCCGATCCGTCCTCGATCGAGATCCGCTCGATCCTCCCTCCGCGCCCGCTCGCCCAGTGCACGAGGGCCCCGCGCACGTCGGTCTCGAGCAGCGTCGGCTCCACGCCCGCCTCCCGGGTCCAGACGGTCTCGAGCCCGTCGGGCGTGGCCCGTCGCATCGTGAGTTCCCCCAGTTCGTGCGAGAAGAACAGCGCCCGCTCCCCGCCCCACGCCCCCGTCTGGTTCCCGAGCACCGCCCCGCTGACGAGCGTGGGGCGGGAGGAGGTTTCGATCCGCGTTCCGATCGCGGGCGCCGACCATCCGTGCTGTTCGCGCGCGAGCGAGGCCAGGCGCCCGACGTCAACCGGGGACCCGTCCACCGTGGGGACCAGGCGTGGGTCGATCCCGCGCGCTCGGCTCAGCGTCTCGAGCGCCTCGCTTGTGCGCGCGCGGACCGCCAGTGCGGTCGCGAGGCGCCCGGCGATCTCGCCGAGGGTCTGGCCCGGGATCGACGCCCCGGCGGCGTGGAGTGTCTCGGCGCTCGCCAGAGCGGCGCGCAGCGCCCGCTCGGCCGCGTGCGGGCGCCCCTGGCGGTCGTACGCCTCGCTGGCGCGCACCCACAACTCGGGCGTCACCCCCGAGGCGGGGTAACGCCGGGCGATCTCGCTGATCGCCTCGGGCGAGTGCTCCGGGGTGAGCAGGTCAAGCTCGACGCGGGCCTCCCCGTCGAACCCGGCGTAGGCGCGCACCCCGTGTGCCATCACCACGTCCCGGATGCGCCGTGAGGCCTCCAGCTCGGCGCGCACGGCGAGGGTGGACCCGCGCCAGGTCGAGGCGCTCAGCGCCGTGTCCCCCAGGACCCGCTGGTACGACGCGATCGCCTCCTCCGCCTCGCCCGCCGACTCGTGCAGGCGACCGCGCGCCATCAGGTGGGCGACGCGTTCCTCGGCGTCGCGGGCGAGCGCGCCCAGACGATCGGTCAGCACACGCCGGACCTGCAGGGCGCTCACGCCGGGCGCCCCCTCCTCCGGGCGGACCATGCCGAGCACGGCGTTGAAGAGGCGCTGGCGCAGGGCGTCGTTTTCCCCGCTCTGACGCATGGCCTGGATCGCCTGGTCGAGCGCCGGGGCGATCTCCCCCTCCCGCCCGGAGCGGAAGGCCAGCTCGGCGAACGTGGCGGAGGGCGCCGGGTCCTCCGGCGTCAGGCGCATCCGCTGGCGCAGAAGGGAGCTGGCGGTCTCCCACAGGAGGTAGGAGTGCGCCTCGAACTCCCCGACCGCGACGAGCTGCCCGGGCAGGGCGAGCAGGTTCCCGGTCAGCTCCATCGGCGTGCGCGTCGCCTCGCGCGGACGCGCCGGATCGATCGTGAGCACGCCCTCCTGCGTGGGAAGGAGCACCATGCCCCCGGAGGTCGTCGCCCGCCCGGAGATCGTCACCGGGTCGATCCGCTGGCTGAGGCGGACGGTGTCGGTGTCGAACCGACGGATATCAACGAACGCGACGCGGTCCTCGCCCACAAGGACGAGCGTCCCCCCGGCGCGCATCAGGTACTGCGGGCGGGCGAAGGCGTCGCTCGGACGGCGCGCCAGCACGTCCCCGGTGCGCGCGTCCAGGCGGAGGACCTCCTCGTGGTCCGGCGAGATGAGGATGATCGAGTCCCCGTCCACCAGGGGGACGGGCGTGCCCCAGGGCGAGCGCGTCGAGTTCGTGTAGAGCGCGCTGGGAGAGAACAGGCGGGTCCAGACGGGTCGCCCGGTCTCCGCCTCGACGGCGCTGACCACACCGATCGCGTCGCTCCGGAACGCGACCCCCTCGTGCACGACCCCCGCCTCGCCCAGGTACCCGAAGGTCTGGAACGGGAGCGATCCGGCGCTCGCGACCGGACGCGTCCACTTGTGCGCGCCCGTGCGCAGATCGAGCCCGACGAACGACTGGCCCACCAGGCGGCGTGAGCGGATCGCCTTGCGCGCCGTGACCACGACCGTCTGCCCGTCCACGAGCAGGGGACCGCGCACGCTGGCGCCCTCCAGCGACTCGTCGAGCTGCGCGATGTCCACCCGCCAGCGTTCACGCCCCGTCGCCCGGTCGAGGCAGTGGACCGCGCCCCCATCGGTCCGTGAGCCGGAGCGGGCAAACCCGCTCGTCGCGAGCAGGGCGTCCCCGGCGATGGTGACGCTGGCGCTGTCCTCCAGGTTCTGCCCCAGACGCCGGCGCGTGGCCTCGACGAACCGGTCGCGATCGCCCTGCCCGGGCGGGGGACCGATGCGCCGTCGCCAGAGTTCGCCCAGGGTGTACCGGTCCCAGGCGCTCACGGTCACGCCGTCGGAGACGTAGAGCACGTCCCCGACCGCCGCGGGCATGGACCAGGCGTAGGTCCGGGGGCGCGTGCGTGCGGAGGCGGGCTGGTCGGTGAGGGGGCGGGGCGCGTCGAGGGTGGCGGGGCTGATGGGGCTGAGCGGCTCGGAGCGCAGCGGAGTCTTGGAGAGGGAGGCCACCTCGATGGGCGCGCCCCGGAGCGCGGGGTCGAGCGTCTGGCTGGTCTCGACGCGCGCCGCGTCGGGCGCCTCGATCCGGGAGAGGTCCGGTCGCGCAAGCCCCGAGCGCTCCGCCCACGTCTGCGCGAGGGCTCGCCACCGGTCGTTCTCCACGTACCGGCTCGCCAGGACCATGAGCTGCGCCGCCTCGAGGGCCCGCTCGCCCGTCCGGTCCGGGTGGGCGTCGAGCTGCGCGAGGGTGCGCAGCGCCGCGTGAAACTTCGCCTCTTCGAGTCGGCGCTGGGCCAGGCGCAGGGCCGCCTCGAACCCGGCGGGGGTGAGCAGGCGGGTGCGTTCGGCCTCCGCCGCGTCGTTCGCTTCGAGCAGCGCCGCGGCCCGCGGGCCCTCCGCCTCCCGATACCGTTCGAGCAGTTCCGGGTTGGCGAGCAGACGCTCGTGCACCAGGTCGCGCACCGGGAGGAAGAGGCGTTCGTCCTCTTCGGAACGGAGCACCCGCTGCCCCTCGTCGTCGAGCAGGCGTTGGAGCGCCCGGGCCGCCTCGGCGTAGCTCTCGATCGAGAGCAGGTCGTCAAGCCGTCCCAGGGTGTCTGCGGCGAGGGGGGAGTCGTCGGCGTAGACCGGGTTCTCCGGCTGGGCCGTGGCGCTGGTGACGCCGGGACCCAGGGCGCCAAGCAGCCCCAGCCCCAGCCCGATGATCCGTCCTTGTCTCACGCCAGTCCCTTCTGCGCCCAGGGGGCCATCTCCGGTCCTACGGGTGAGCCGGGCTCAGGTTCCCGGACCGGCTTCCCGCAGCATCATCGGCGCGTTTGACCCGCCCGGCGAGGATTCCGACCCTCGGGGCCCTGTCGTGCGTAAAGAGGTTGGCCCTCCCGGCCGATCCGACCGTGTCATGGCGACGCTCGCCCCCAATCCCGAGCAAGGCCCGAGCGGCGTGCTCAGCGCCCCGGGGGCCCTTCTCGGCGCGGTGCGACGCATCGACCCGAGGACCCGGCGCGTCGTCCTCCTCCTGCTGGCGATCTTCATCATGAGCGTGGGCGACCTCCTGCTGACGCTCACCTACCTCAAGCACCTGGGCATGGCCGAGTCCAACCCCTTCGCCCGCCTCGTGCTCGACTTCGGGTCCCCCGGGCTGCTCATCGCCTGGAAAATGGCGACCGTGATCGCCTGCACGGGGATCCTGCTCTGGAAAAGCACCAGCCGCGCCGCCGAGATCGGGGCGTGGACCGGGACGTTCATCCTCGGCGCCCTCATGCTGCACTGGAGCAGCTACGTCAAGATCGCTCCGCCCGTGCCCCCCATCGAGACCGCGGGCCTTTTCTCGGGCGATGAACGCTGGATGACCCTCACCCCCGTCGAGCCGATCGGCCCCCGACGCGCCAGCGTCCCCACGCCCTAGCCCACCCGTGCTACGCTCGCGGCGTGACACTCGACACCACCCGATCCGCCCGCACGCTCTCCGCCCTTATCGGCGCCACGCTTGCGCTGACGCTCGGCGCCTGCTCTTCCCCCAAAGCGCCCACCTTCGAGCCGGTGGGCGTGACCGCGATGACCGAGCGCGACGGGGAGCTTGAACTGATCTTCACCGTCCAGGCCGCCAACGACAATCCCGACCCCCTCCCCCTCAAGCGGGCGGCGTACACCCTCTCGATCGATGGCGCCCCCGTCTACTCGGGTGTCCGATCCCCGGAGACGACGCTGAGCGAGTACTCGACGCACACCTTCGAGCTGCCCGCCCTGGTGCCGCTCTCGTACGCCTCGCGCACCGACCCGGCGCCCTACCGCCTGACCGGGACGGTCAGCTACGTCACGCCGGGCAAGCTCGCCGAGACGCTCTTTGACTCGGGCGTGCGACAGCCCGAGGCGACGATCAACGTCACGGGGACGATCGACTTCAGCGCGGCGCGGTAGCTCTACGCGATCGTGAGGATGTCCTGGTCCCGCCTGGAGATCTCCACGCGGGCGCCGCTGAGTGACGCGCTGAGCATCCGGGCCAGGCGGGGCAGGTAGCCGCGCTCCGTGTTCGTGTGCCCGGCGAGCAGGACGCTCACGCCCCGGTGCAAGGCCGCGACGATGTCGTGGTGGCGCATCTCGCCGGTCACGAACAGTTCGCACCCGGCCCGCGCCGCCTCGCCGAGCATGGACTCCCCGGCCCCGGGGACGACCCCGATCGTGGAGAACCGCTCGAGGTCGCTCGCCAGCGCGTAGCGCACACGGGCCCGCCCCAGGTGGGTCTTGAGCCGCTCGCACAGCTCCCCGATCGTCGTCGGCTGGTCGAGCGTGAGGCGTCGCCCCGCGCCCTGGCGTCGGCTCGGCTTGCCCTCCAGCTCGTACACGTCGAAGGCGGCCTCCTCGTACGGGTGGAACTCGCGCAGCGTCTCGATCGCCAGCGCCAGCGCGCCCCGCGAGCAGACCATCTCCAGCCGGACCTCCTCGGTCCGCTCGAGCTTGCCCGGGGCGCCGACGGTCGGGTTGGTCCCTTCGCCGGGCAGGAAAGTGCCGTGCCCGCCGGTCTCGAAGGAGCAGACCCGGTAGTTCCCGATGATGCCCGCGCCGGCCGTCGCGAGGGCGCCCCGGATCTGCTCGATGCTCTTGCGCGGCGCGAAGGTGACGATCTTGACCTGCTGGGAGTGCTCCGACTCCACGTACGGCGTCAGGGCGCGGCAGTCGCCCGAGATCACGCCCTCCCGAGCGTCGCCCGGGGGAGCGCTCAGGCCCTCGCAGAGCCAGTCCGTGACGCCCCCGTGCGTCGCGTCGAGGGCGGTGTGCGGGGTGTAGACCGCGATGCCCGCCTCGATCGCGCCGCGGATGATCCTCTCCTGCGCCGTTGTCGCGCCCAGACTCGGCAGCGGGTTCCAGATCGGGGGGTGGTAGGCCACGATGGCGCCCGCGCCCAGCTCCACCGCCTCGCCCAGGACGCGCTCGGTCAGGTCGATCGTCAGCAGGATCGGCCCGGAGACCTCGCGGTCCGGGGATCCGACCTGCAGGCCCACCTTGTCCCACGCCTCGGCCAGGGCCGGGGGCGCGATCGATTCCATCACCCTCACCAGATCGCCGACGAGCATGCGCATCTCCTCGCGTTGGGCGCCTTCGGTCGTTCGATTCTAGATGGCCCCGCCCCGATAGCATCCTCCCGGTGTCCGAACCCGCGACCATCACCCGCCCGGCGCATGCGAAGGTGAACCTCGCCCTGAGCGTGGCGCCCCCGGAGCCTTCGGGGATGCACCCGATCTGCTCATGGATGGCGTGCGTCGATCTGGCCGACCACCTCACCCTCACCCGCCTGGGCCCGGAGGCCCCCAGCGCCTTCGACCTGCGTTGGGAGGACGGCTCCCCCGTCGCCTGGGCGACCGACGCCGACCTGACCGTCCGCGCCCACGCCGCCCTGGAGGGCGCCCTCGGGCGACGTCTCCCCGTCCGGGTCGAGCTGCGCAAGACCATTCCCGACGGCGGGGGCCTTGGGGGGGGCTCCTCGGACGCCGCGAGCCTTCTGCTCGCCCTCAATGACCTGTTCGCCCTCGGGCAATCGATCGAGGCGCTGCGTGAGGTGGCCCGTCCCCTCGGGTCGGACATCGCGTTCTTTCTCGACGAGGTTGATCGGCGCGTGCCCCGCCCCGCGGTGGTCTCGGGCCTGGGAGATCGGATCGAACGCGCCGGCCCGCTGCACGCCGAGGTCACGCTGGTCTGCCCCCCCTTCGGGTGCGCGACCGGGAGCGTCTACCGGGCGTACGACCGGGCGCCGGGCGCACTGCGGGCGGAGGAGGTGCGCGCCATGGCGGGGGCTGAGCCGGAGCCCGGGCGCCTGTTCAACGACCTGGCCGACGCGGCGGAGCGGGTCGAGCCGAGGCTGGGCGAGCTGCGCACCTATCTCGCCGGGGCGCTGGGCCTGCCCGTGCATGTCTCCGGCTCCGGGTCCACGCTCTTCGTGATCGGGCCGGAGGGCAGCGCCGAGCGCACACGCCTCTCGGCGCCCTCATGCCGTGTTCTGCCCACGCGGTTCGTCTGATCGGGCGTACACTCGTTTCATGCCAGAACCCTCCACAGGCCCGCAGGACCGATGCACCGTGGGCGTTGATCTGGGGGGAACCAACATCCAGTCAGGCGTGATCGACCCGACGGGTCGGATCATCGGGCGTGACAAGCGGAAGACCGACGCGGACGCGGGGCCGGATACGGTGATCGAGCGGCTCATCGGTTCGGTGCGTGCCGCGTGCAAGGACGCGGGGATCGAGCCGGGCGAGCTGTCCGCGCTGGGCGTGGGGGCGCCCGGGCCGGTGGACGCGGGGGCGGGCGTCGTGATCGAGGCGGTCAACCTGTGCTGGGTGAACCTGCCCCTCGCGTCGATCATGCGCGAGCGTCTGGGCGTTCCGGTGGGCTTGAGCAACGACGCGAACGCGGGGCTGGTCGCCGAGCACCGGCTGGGCGCGGCCCGTGGCGCCGAGCACGCCCTGGGCGTCTGGGTCGGCACGGGTGTCGGGGGCGCGCTGGTCATTGACGGGAAGCTGCACACCGGCGCGCACCACACCGCCGGGGAGATCGGTCATGTGCTCACCGATCCCTGGGCGCCCCCCGGCTCGCGCTCCCTCGAGCACGCCTGCTCGCGCACCGCGATCGTGGAACGCCTGCGTCGGCTCATCCGGGCCAACCACGCCTCGGCGCTCACCGAGATCACCGGCGGGCGTCTGCACAAGATCAAGTCGCGCCATCTGCTCGAGGCGTACACCTCGGGGGACACGCTCGTGGTCGAGGTCATCGACGACGCGGCCTACCGCCTCGGCGTCGCTATCGCGGGCTTCGTCACGATGCTCTCGCTCGAGTGCGTGGTCCTCGGCGGGGGGCTGACCGAGGCGCTCGGGGAACTGCTGGTGGCGACGGTGCGGCGCGGCGTGCAGAACGCCGCCTTCCCTGACGTCTGCCGCAGCGTCCGGGTCATCGAGTCGGCGCTGGGGGACGACGCGGGGATCCTGGGGGCGGCCCTGCTGGGCGCCGACCGGGCGGCGTTGGGGTGAACGGACAAAAAAACGGCCCGGCGCTCCCGCGCCGGGCCGAGTCTCGCTCTCCGTCCGGACTCCTCGTCCGTTAGTCCAGGTCCTCGACGAGTTCGTCGATCGCCTTCTCGATCTTCTCCGGGCTCTCGTAGACGCCCGCCTCGATCTCGCCGCGCACGCGATCTACGAGATCCTGGCGGATGGTCGGCAGGTCGCGGAGCTTGGCGAGGTACCTCGCCGTGTCCGAGACCTCGACGCGGTCCACGCCGCCCCGGCGGGCCGGCCCGGCCGGACTGCCCTCGTCGCCGGCCCGGCGGGAGATCCCGCTGGCTCGACCGACGCGGCTGGCTGGCTGGGTGTCAATGGGTGAAACTCCGGTCATTCGATGCCTCCTCGCTCGGGCCTCTTCGCCCGACGCCCACCTCAAGATTCAGTCGATCCTGCGTACGCCTTAACCATCCCTGGTAGGTCTATCGTCGGGCGGGTTCGGGATGCTGCAAATTCAAGCTCCACCCTCAAGATGTTGGCAACCGCTTACGCCTGAACAGCTTAGATTGTATAACAATGACCCGGACGCACGAAAAAACCTCGACCCGCCTTTCCGCATTCCCGCGATCCGCCCTGACGATGGGTGTTCTTCTGATACCCCTTATTCTGGGGGGGTGCCGGGAACGCTCCCGCCAGCCTGATCCGGAGACCACCGCCGCCCTTCGGGCGGAAGGGCAGGCGCTCTTCGGCGGCCCGCTGCAGACCCCGCTGGTCGCCCCGCGTGTGCTGGCGGAGGATGAGCCGGGCCAGGCCCCTCCGAGCTTTGCCGACGCCCTGGAGCGGGGGGAGCTGGGCGAGCCGGGGGCTCCCCCGCCCGTGATCGCGCCTTCCGAGGGGTGGAGCATCCTGATCACGCGGATCGCGGAGGGCGCCGAGGCGTCCGCCGCCGCCCAACTCGAGCGCATCCGGACGGACGGGGGCCTGCCGGAGGCGGTGCTGCAGCGTCGCGGGGGTGGGCTGGTGATCGCGGTGGGTTCGTTCGCTTCTCCGACGGAGGAGCAGGCGCGGCGTGAGTTGCAGCGTGTGCGTGATGTCCGCGTGGGGGGCGCCAAGCCGTACACGTACGCCTTTTTCGCTCCGCCGACGGGTGACATCCCGGGGGCGAACCCGGAGTGGGATCTGCGCAACGCGCGGAAGCGGTTCGGGTCGGAAGCGGAGTACACGCTGCAGATCGGGGTGTACGCGCGGGTGGGGGAGGGGATGCCCGGTCCGGAGGAGGTGGCGCAGTTCCGCGCCGCGGCCGAGAAGGCCGTCGCCGCCCTGCGCGCCGATGGGGAGCAGGCGTTCTATTTCCACGGTCCGACGAGCAGCACGGTGACGGTGGGGGTGTTCAGCGAGGACGATCACGATTCGACGATCGCCCCGCCCATCGAGTCGAGGCGTCTGCGTGAGACGCGTGAGCGTCATCCGAACAACCTGGTCAACGGCGCCGGGTTCCGGGAGACGTTGCGGACCGACTCGGGGACGGCCGTCAGCCGCCTGCAACGCTCGCAGTTGGTGCAGATTCCGCGGGGGTAGCTCAGCGTTCGAGGTTGCCCACGCCCGAGATCCAGAGGGGCTCGATCCGGATCGCTTCCCAGGGGGACTCGGGGGAGGCGCGGTACCAGTCGATGCGCCACCAACTCGCGGGGGGCACGCCCGTCCCGGTGTGTCGAACGCGGGCCTGCGTGCGTGCGGCGTTCTCGCCGTCAATCACCGCCTGCACCTCGGGGATGGCGTGTGACTCGATGGAGACGCTTCCGCCGAGGCGGGTTTGCGCCCCGCGGATGACCGCGTCGCGTCCTTCAAAGGCGCGGGCGCCACGCACCTGAACCGCGACATCTTCGTGCAGGACGGACCGCATCCCCGCCTGGTCGAGCTGGGCGAGGGCGTCGACCAGCTCCCGGGTTCGCTCCTGGAGGACTTCCCGGGGTGTCTCGACCATCCCGGCGAGGAGCCCGAGCCCGCCGGCGAGGAGGGCGGCGACGCTGAGCACGACCAGCCCGGTGCGCAGCCTCGCTCTGGCGTTGAGCACGAGCACGGCCCCGAGGCCGAGGATGAGCAGGACGCCGATGACGGGAAAGGGCGTCTCGAGGGCGAATCGAACGGGGATGCTCGGCTGGGGGAGGGGCGCGATCTGCGGGGTGAACTCGTCGAGTTGCATGTGGCCTCCCGGGGCGGGCGATTGTTGCAGGGGCCGACGCCCGCGCGCCGATCCACTCACCATACGCCCCGGCGACCGGGGCGGGTTTGCCCTGCGCCGGAGGAGACACGCGGATGGACATCCTCAGCTTCGGACTCGACCAGGCGTACCAGGGCCCGGGGGGTGATTCGGACACGCTCACGAAGAACCTCGCGGCGCTCGCGCGGTCCTGCCCGGACTTGTGCGAGCGGATCCGGGCGACGGCGCCCCGGACGGACATCGAGTTCATCGAGACCGACGAGGGGCCGCTGAGCGCTCGCCTGCGTGGGGAGGGGGACCGGCTGCTCGCCAGCGCCCGTCGCCCGGGGGCCGAGGCGCGGCGTCTGGGCGAGCAGGTGAAGGTGGAGGAGAACGCGGGGGTCGCGGTGCTCGGGTTCGGGCTCGGACTGCACGTGGAGCAGATCGCCAGGCGCCTGGGCAAGACCGGGGTGATCCTCTGCTTCGAGCCGGACGTGGCGCTGCTGCGGGCGGTGCTTGAGCGAGTGGACCACAGCGCGTGGATCGAGCAAACGAACCTGGCGATCCTGACGAGCGCCGAGGACGGAGCAGCGATCTCCGGCGCGTTGACGGGCATCGAGGGTCTGATCGCGATGGGGTTCGAGATCGTGGTCCACCCCCCGAGCCGGGCGCGGCTGGGCGAGAGCGCCGAGACGTTCTGCCAGAGCCTCTCGCGGGTGCTCGCGGCGGTGCGCACGAGCGTGGTCACCACGCTGGTGCAGGGTGAGGCGACGCTGCGCAACGTGCTGATGAACGCCGACCATTACGTCTCGAACGAGGGGATCGCGTCGTTGCGCAACGCCTACCGCGGTCGTCCGGCGATCGTGGTGAGCGCCGGGCCGAGCCTGGAGCGGGCGATGGACGCGCTCGCCGAGCCCGGAGTCCGCGAGCGGTGCGTCATCATCGCGGTGCAGACGGTGCTCAAGCCGTTGCTGGCGCGGGGGATCCGCCCGCACTTCGTGACGGCGTTGGACCACCACGAGATCAGCCGCCGGTTCTACGAGGGGCTCACGCCCGAGGACGTGGAGGGCGTGACGCTGGTCGCCGAGCCGAAGGCGAACCCGGCGATTCTGGACGCCTTCCCGGGGAGGGTGCTCACGCCCCGGGACGAGCTGCTCGACGAGGCGCTGGGGCAGGATCTCTACCACGACATGGGCGGGATCGACGCGGGGGCAACGGTGGCGCACCTGGCGCATTACCTCGCGCGGTTCCTCGGGTGCGACCCGGTAATCCTGGTCGGGCAGGACCTGGCGTTCACCGATGGGCAGTACTACAGCGCCGGGGCGGCGATCCATGATGTCTGGGCGCCGGAGCTGGGCGACTTCCGCACGCTCGAGACGCTCGAGTGGGAGCGAATCGTGCGCATGCGTTCGCTGCTGCGCCGTGTGCCGGCCGCCGGGGGTGGGGAGGTCTACACCGACGAGCAGATGGCGACGTACCTCTCGCAGTTCGAGGCGATGTTCGCCCAGGACGCGCAGAAGGGACACACGACGATCGACACGTGCGTGGGCGGGGCGTTCAAGCGCGGCGTCGAGCCGATGACGATCGAGGAGGCGCTCCAGCGATTCGCCCCGGAGGGGGCGCCCGTGCTCGACGTGGACGTTCCGGGCGCCCGCGACAACGCGGCGGCCCGGCGCGATCGGGCGCGCGCCCGCCTGGAGCAGATCCGGCGTGACGCGTACGCGATCGGGCGCCTGAGCGCGGAGACCGAGGCGCTGCTTACCGAGATGCTCGAGCATCAGCAGGACCAGGCGCGGGTGAACCGCCTGATCACGCAGGTCAACGCGCGTCGAGACCGCGTCGTGCTCCTGCAGCCGGCGCTGCGCCTCGTGCAGTTCATCAATCAGACCGGGGCGCTCAAGCGGATGCGCGCCGATCGGGCGATTGAGGTCGGGCCGGAGGCCCCGCCCCTTGAGCGCCAGCGCCGGCAGATCGAGCGGGACCGGACGAACGTCGCGTGGATCCGCGAGGCGAGCGAGTCGCTGGTCCGCCTGCTCGACGCGAGCGTGGCGGCGCACGCCGGGCGGGCGCCCAAGCTGACGAGCGATCCGGCGCCGCGGGTTGACGCGGGGGGCTCTGCGTCTCCGGCGACGGAGCGACGCGTCGGGGCGATCGTGCAGGTCTGCGAGGGGCTTGGGGGGCTGGGGCAGCGCCGGGACCTGAGCGAGCCGGTGGCGCACGGGCGCAACGCGTTGCAGCTCTGCGTGGAGCGTCTGCGTCTTGCCTCGCAGCTCGACGAGATCGTGCTGCTCGCGGGAGACCCCGAGTGTGTGCGTGCGCTGCTGGGCGATCTGGCCGGCTCGGTGGTGATCGAGGCGGTGGATGGGTGTGCGATCGAAGCGCGCCGTCGGGGCGTGGGCGCCGGTCGGGTG
>MRWG01001799.1_pt1 | contig 12335 bp, 8 predicted proteins | sample 1013341 | NCBI WGS metagenome assembly MRWG01 (sample SAMN06117577, study PRJNA244670) | biofilm metagenome | biome: Water; feature: Cathode Biofilm; material: Biofilm; isolation source: microbial consortium enriched at the cathode of a solar microbial fuel cell | place: USA: District of Columbia ... | reverse complement strand
GAAGTGAATATACCCATCGGCAAGGTCGACAGGTGCGCCATGAAACACCCCCGCCTCTTCGGCTTCCTGCCAGAGCGTGCGGGGTGCGATTTTATAGATCATGTCAGCCATGCCTGCGGCTATACTTGTAATGCGGGTTCAGCGAAAGGGTGGAAAAGGTGTTTTCGGGGGATTGCGCGCGATCCCATTTATGGCGCATTCCTTGCTCATGATCCCATCACCAATTGCATGAAAGCGGAGCGGACCAATGCGCAAGACCATTGCGGCCACCGGGGCGCTGATCGTCCTGTCCATGACATCGGGCGCCATGGCGCAGGATGCCGAGCGGTTCCGGCTGGAGCGCACGGAAGAAGGCTATGTGCGGATGGACACCCGCACCGGCTCCATGTCGATCTGCCGCGAGCGTTCCGGCCAGCTGGTCTGCTCTCCGGCCGCCGATGAACGCACGGCCTATGAGGAAGACATCACGGCTCTGCAGGACCGGCTCGATGCGCTGGAAGAGCGCCTTGCCGCGCTTGAAAATGCAAATCCGCAGGCCGCTTCCGAATTGCCGTCGGAAGAGGAATTCGAGCAGACGCTCGGGCTCATGGAACGCTTTTTCCGTCGCTTCATGGGCATCGTGAAGGACTTCGAGGAAGAAGAGACCACGACCACACCGAACACGCCGGCGCCTGACCGCACCTGATCGCATCTGAGCAGGGCTGCAAACGCCCCTGACCGTGTTTCAGACCGCGGCTGCGCGCATGAGGCGCAGCATCATCGAGAATATGAAGAAGCCGCAGCCGACCTTGAGGCTCAAGGCGGCGAAACGCAGATAGATATCCTTCAATATCGAAATGAACACCCTGGCTCCCGACCGCCCCGCCGGTCGGGCGTCGGGGCTGAGATAGAGCCAGGTCTCGGTTTTCCGGGGGTTCTGCCGCGCGGTTGCGTAGGCCTTCAGGATCAGAATTTCCGACATGATCAGGGTCATCAGCGCGCCGGCGCTGAAGGCAACGACCAGATCAAACGAAAAGCTGAGCATCACCAGACCAATGGCGAGCGCACCGAACATGACCGCTCGTCCGATGCAGAATGTCGCTACCCTGTGGATTTTCTCCATGATCAGCCTGCGGGGTTGTCACCCCTTTACCAGTCTGTGGCATAGGTTATGGGCAGACAAGTAAAACTTCTGCGAGTTCCGGCCCCGTGGCGGCAGCCCTTTGCCACCGTCGAGCTTGAAAATGCGGCTATTCCCCGCATAATCGCGGTGGAGGAGCCGTAGCGGAAGAACACGACAATAATGCTGCGGGCGCGGGAGGGATATTTGGTATCTGGCTATAGATTTCTGGTCGCCGACGACCATCCTCTGTTCAGGGGAGCGCTGAAAGGCGCACTTTCTGGATTGGACAGTGCATGCGAGATACTGGAAGCGGGCGATTTCGAGGGGGCGAAGGCGCTTGTCGATGACAGCGTCGATCTGGTCCTTCTCGACCTCACCATGCCGGGCGTAAGTGGTCTTTCCGGGCTGATTGCGCTGCGCGGCATGAACCCCGCCCTGCCCATTGTCGTCGTTTCCGCCCATGACAGCCCCGAGACCATCCGGCGCGCTCTGGAACTTGGCGCATCGGGTTTCATCTCCAAATCCTCTGGCATGGACGAGATTCGCACGGCGGTTCAGGCCGTGCTCAATGGCGATATCTACACGCCGGCGGACATCGATCTGGGTGCCGAGGGCGATCCGGAGGTCGCCGATCTCATCCAGCGCCTCCAGACGCTCACACCCCAGCAGACCCGGGTACTGAGCATGCTGGCCGAAGGGCTTCTGAACAAGCAGATCGCCTATGAGCTGAACGTCTCCGAAGCGACGATCAAGGCGCATGTCTCGGCGGTTCTGCAGAAGCTGGATGTCGACAGCCGCACGCAGGCGGTGATCCGCCTTTCGAAGATCGGCGCAGACACGATCGCAACCGAGGACTGAGGCATTGCTGCCTATTCGGCGGCGGCAAGCATCTGACGGCAGCGCGTGAGCAGTGTGCGCAGCGATGCGGGACGTAACGGCTTGCTCAGCACCATGGCGGTCAGCGCTTCGGCCTGCGCGCGCACCTCGTTCGAGCGGTCGGCGGTGATCAGGATCGCCGGTATCGCATCGCCGTAACGCGCCCGCAGGGCTGCGATCACGTCGAGCCCGACTTCATTGTCCAGATGGTAATCGGCGAGGATGATGTTGGGCTGTGTGTGCGAAAGGTCGGGCAGGGTGGCCGACCCGGTCGCCGTCAGCACGGTGCAGCCCCAGCCCTCCAGCAGCCTGCGCATGCCATCCAGAATGCGCGGGTCATTGTCGATGCACAGAACGCGCAGGCCCTCCAGCATTGCCTGCGGCACGGCAGCCGATGGTTTTGGCTGTTCGGCGGGTTTGGCCGGCGTCGCGCTCACGGGGATGATGACCGAGAAGCGGGTGCCCTGCTGGCTCTCCGAATCCAGCCGGATTTCAAGATTGAGCACGCGCGCGATGCGGTCGACGATGGAGAGGCCAAGTCCCAGCCCCTGCGCCTGCCGCACGCCTTCCTCCAGCCGGGTGAATTCGCGGAACACGGTGTTCAGCTTGTCGGTGGCGATGCCGATGCCGGTGTCGATCACCTGTAGCTCAAGCAGGCTGCCGCGGCGGCGCACCCCCACCAGAACACGGCCGCTCGGCGTGTATTTGATCGCATTGGAAACGAGGTTCTGCACCAGCCGGCGCAGCAGGTTGCGGTCCGTGTTCACCGTCAGTGTTGAGGGCACAATGGTCAGATCCAGCCCTTTCTCATCGGCCAGCGGCATGAAGTCTGTGCTGATCTGGCGCAGGAGGCCATCCAGCTGGAAAACGCTGGGAGCAGGCTTCAGCGCGCCCGTGTCCAGCCGCGAGATGTCCAGCACTGCGCCGAGGATCGCCTCCACGGAATCGAGCGAGGATTCAATGTTGCTGACATATTCCCGCGTCTCGCCGGCCTTTGCGCGCTCCAGAAGCGACGAGCAGTAGAGCCGCGCGGCATTGAGCGGTTGCAGAATGTCGTGGCCGGCGGCGGCCAGAAAGCGCGTCTTTCCGAGATTGGCTTCCTCGGCGATCACCTGCGCCTGCGCCAGCTCTTCATTCAACCGGATCAGCTCCGCCGTGCGGTCGGCCACCCGCTGCTCCAGTGTTTCGTTCACGCGTTTCAGCGCCACATCGGCCTCCACGCGCGGCGTGATGTCGGTGTAGGTGGCGACGATGCCGCCATCGGGCATCGGGTTGGTGCGCATCTCGATGATGCGGCCGCTCTTGCGCAGGCGGATCTCCCACGGCATGCCGAAATCGGTGAACCGGTTGAGCGTCATCGTGTAGGCGTCGACGGGCAGCTCGCCGCGCACCACCAGCAGATTGACGAACCGGTCGAGCGAAACACCGACCTGACCCATCTCGTCGGGCAGATTGAAGAGCAGGCGGTATTGCCTGTTCCAGCAGATCAGCTGGAAATCCCGGTCGAAAACGGTGACGCCTTCCTCCATCTGGTCGAGCGCGGTCTGCAGCAGGTCGCGGTTGTGCTGGAGCGCCATGGAGGCGTCATCGAGCAGCCGCAGGGCGTCACGGGGCGAGCGGTCGTTGCGCTGAAACAGGAGCGACAGGATAAGCCGCGAGGAGGAGGAGCCGACGGCGCTGGCCAGAAGCTGCTCGGAAAAGCGCACGAGCGCGATGCCTGTCTGGTCGTTGCCGTTGAGCCGCACGCCATGGGTCGCCTCGAAGGTGGCGAAGGAGCGCTCGGTGCGTTCGGCTCCCAGATAGCGCGAGATCGTGTCCTTGAGATCGTTGACGGTGACCACCGTGCGGAAGCGGCGCAGGGTCGGTATGGGCCCCGTGTCGCGCGGCACGAAGATGGAGGCCTGAATGCGCTCCAGCGGCTGGGCGGCGCGCGAGAGCGAACCCAGCACGAAGAACAGCGTGTTGACCGCAAGGCTCCACAGGACGCCATGGTTGAGGGGCTCGGCCACGGTGCCGAAAAGCGCCTGCGGCCTCAGCGCCGGCAGGCCGAAGAGCCCGTCGATGATGATGCCGGTGTCCTGAGGCGCGAGCGACGGGAAAAGCAGCGTGTAGGCCCAGATCGTGAAGCCCGCGCCCATGCCCAGCAGCGCGCCGCGCGCATTTGCGCCGCGCCAGATCAGCCCGCCGAAGAAGGCCGGCGCGAACTGCGCGATGGCCGCAAACGAGATCAGGCCGATGGCGGCGAGCCGCGTGTTGTGGGTGGTTTCCCGATAATAGAGAAAGGCCACAAACAGGATGATGAAGATGGCCGCACGGCGGATGTTCAGAATGATGGTCGACCAGTCATCCTTCTCGCGATGGTCGGTCCTGAGCAGCCGGCGCAGGAAGAGCGGGATCACCAGATCGTTGGAGATCATGATCGACAGCGCCACACTCGCCACGATGACCATCGCCGTGGCGGCGGAAAGACCGCCGATGAAGGCGATCAGCGCCAGGGCATCGTGCCCGGCAAGAAGCGGCAGCGCCAGCACGTAGAGGTCGGAATTCGCCGCATCACCGACCATCGCCAGCCCCGCAAATGCGATGGGCAGCACGAAGAGATTGATGAGGATGAGATAGAGCGGAAAGAGCCAGCTCGCCGTTTCCAGTTCGGCCGTGCTGCGGTTTTCCACGATGGTTACGTAGAACTGGCGCGGCAGCATGATGATCGCAAATGCGCTCAGCGTGGTCATCACGATCCAGGTGGCGAGCGAGGTCGGATAGGTATAGGCCTCCTGCACCTGGGGCAGGGTGCTGACCGTGCGCGCCAGTTCCACCGGCCCTTCAAAGAAGAAGAAGGTGATGGCCACACCGACCGCCAGAAAGGCGGCGAGCTTCACCACCGTCTCCACGGCCACGGCCAGGATCAGCCCTTCCTGATGCTCGGTCGCGTCCGCATGGCGCGTGCCGAACAGAACGGCGAAGATCGCCAGAAGGAAGGTCACGATCAGCGCCATGTCGCCGACGAAGAAGTCCATGGTCGGCGGCGCGCCATCGTAATGCGTTACCATGAGGCTGACGGAATCCGAGATCGCCTTCAACTGCAGGGCGATATAGGGAACCGTGCCGAAGGTGGCGATCAGCGTGGCGACGGAGGCTACGGCAAAGCTCTTGCCGTAGCGGGCTGCCAGAAAGTCGGCGATGGAGGTGATCTTCTCGGACTTCGCCAGCCGGATGATGCGTTTCAGGATCGGGAAGCCGAACAGGAAAACCAGAACCGGACCTATATAGATCGCCAGGAATTCCAGCCCGCGCTCCGACGCAAGGCCAACGGAGCCGAAAAAGGTCCAGGACGTGCAATAGATCGCCAGGCTCAGCGCGTAGATGAAGGGGCGCGAGCCAAGTCCGGCCTTTCGCGAGGCGCGATTGTCGCCGACGCTTGCGATGAAGAAGAGCAGCGTCACATAGGCGACGGCGATGATGGCGATAACCCAGCCCTGCACTTGTGTGCCAACTCCTCCTCTGAAGGCCACCCGGAAGGCAAACACAGCCACGGGAACCTGTCCAATGCTTCTTTCGGCGAATGGTACTGTCTCATAGCCGAAAATGCAGTTTTTGTTGCACTTTTTGCTTGCATCATTGTTATGTAGCCGGAGCTGGCGGCGTTTGAGTCGCCGGGGGTGCAGCTAGATTGGGGAGAAGCCCTTATGATGAAGGAATTTCGGGAATTCATTGCGCGCGGCAATGTGATGGACCTTGCGGTCGGTGTGATCATCGGCGGGGCCTTCGGTCTGATCGTCAGGTCGCTCACCGATGACATCATCATGCCGATTGTTGGCGCAATCTTCGGCGGGTTCGATTTTTCGGATTACTTCGTGCCGCTCTCGTCCGCCGTCACGGCGACGACGCTGGATGCGGCGCGCGAACAGGGCGCTGTGTTTGCCTATGGCAACTTCCTCACCGTGGTCGTGAACTTCCTGATCCTCGCCTGGATCATTTTCCTCATGGTCAAGGGCGTGAATTCGATGCGCCGCAAGGAAGCTGAAAAGCCGGCCGAGCCTGCCGCGCCGCCTGCCGATGTTCAGCTGCTCACGGAAATCCGTGACCTTCTGTCCAAGCAGAAATAGTCTATCCTCAAAGACCCCATGCTCTTTCTCGTTTTAGGTGAGAGCATGGGGTCTTTGGTGTTTATTTCTTTTCTTTTTTAAGTAAACGAGCCTCTCGTGGAAGAGGAAGCTTTCGAATGCCGTCGGTTCGGAGGACGCGACCGCCTCGCCAGTCACGGTTACGAGCTGACTGACCAAGTGCGCGGCACGGAATGGCACGCCTACACCAAATTTCGCCCTGATCGTGAGCAGTTATGCCAACGCTTTGAGCGTAGTCTGGATCTGTGCCTTTCAGAATATACGTTACAAGACCGTTGAGGTTATAGATGCGCTGCTGGTGGATGGTGTCCTCATCTATCTCAGCGAGAACTTTGACGCACCTGCTTTTGATGACTGCCTGTGCCTCCTCGAGCAAATTCTCGGGTATGTATATCAGCCAGTTTGCATGGTGTTTCCCACCTGGAGCTTCCCACACTACAAGGTCCAGCATAGGCCCTGTTACGCAGCCTTTTTGTCTTTTGTAGTTCCACCAAGACCAAAAACGTCTACGAATGTCCCGGTGTAGTGTTGAGGGCTTTAGCTCTTCTCCGACCTCAACCCATCCGTAGTCAATCGTTACCTGCCAGTTTAGAGGCTGGTCGATCCAATAGGAGTGGCGTGCAGCCCTTCGCACTTCCCTGCATTGCCGAGATCGAATGTATCGGGATGGCTTCAATCGCTATTCCCTTTTTCTGACTAATAGGTGCTCTTGTTACCGTTATGTCAGCGGCAACGCCAATTGAACATATAGAGAACATTGAAGTCAGTAAAGGGCGCGCTCTCATTCGGTCCATGCGAGCAGTGTCGAGGACCAAATGAGAGCCTGTTGGGGGGGGGCAGGCTGGGTCAGCCGCCGGACTTTGGCACCAGAAGCGACACCACGCGGTCGGACTTTGCCTGCTGCGGTTGGTCGGCTTCGTTGAAGGGAATGCCGAGCGCTTCCCAGGTTTCCAGAAGCGCGTCGCGCAGCGTGTCGATCAGCGCATCGTCATGGAACGGCGTCGGCGTGATGCGCAGACGCTCCGTGCCGCGCGGCACGGTCGGATAGTTGATCGGCTGGATGTAGATGCCGTGCTTCTCGAGCAGCCGGTCGGTTGCCTGCTTGCACAGTTCCGGGTCGCCCACGAGAAGCGGCACGATGTGCGTCTGCGACGGCATGACCGGCAGGCCGGCCGCCGAGAGCTTGTCCTTGGTCTGCTGCGCCTGGCGCTGCTGCGCGTCGCGCTCGACCGAAGACGCCTTGAGGTGGCGGATCGAGGCGGTGGCCGCTGCGGCGATTGCCGGCGGCAGCGCGGTGGTGAAAATGAAGCCGGAAGCGTAGGAGCGCACGGCGTCAATCACGGCGGTGGAGCCGGTGATGTAGCCGCCGATCACGCCAAAGCCCTTGGCGAGCGTGCCTTCGATGATGTCGATGCGGTGGGCAAGGCCGTCACGCTCGGTGATGCCGCCGCCACGCGCACCATACATGCCAACGGCGTGAACCTCATCGATATAGGTCATGGCGTTGTACTTGTCGGCCAGATCGGCAATCGCCTCGATCGGCGCAATGTCGCCATCCATGGAGTAGACGGATTCGAACACGATCAGCTTGGCGCGTTCCGGGCCGGCTGCCTTGAGCAGGCTTTCCAGATGCTCGACGTCGTTGTGGCGGAAAATCTTCTTCTCTGCGCCCGAGCGGCGCACGCCCTCGATCATCGAGGCATGGTTTAACTCGTCCGAAAGCACCAGGCAGTTCGGCAGCAGGCGGGCGATGGTGGAGATGGACGCTTCGTTGGAGATGAAGCCGGAGGTGAAGACCAGACCGGCCTGCTTGCCATGCAGATCGGCAAGCTCGGCTTCGAGTTCCACCAGCGGATGGTTGTTGCCGGAGATGTTGCGCGTGCCGCCTGCGCCCGCGCCCATGGCGCCGGCTGCGTCCTGCATGGCGGAGATCACGCTCTCATGCTGGCCCATGCCCAGATAGTCGTTCGAGCACCACACGGTGATCTCGCGCGCTTCTTCATCAGAGCGCCAGAGCGCGCGCGGAAACGCGCCGACGATCCGCTCGAGATCGGCGAAAACGCGGTAGCGGCGCTCGGCGTGCAGTTGATCGATCGCTTCGGAGAAAAAACGCTGGTAATTCATTGGACCTTCCTGCTGTGCGGCGCGATCATAGTGTCCGACCTTTCCCGCGTCCATTGTGCGTTGCGGGCAAATTGACACGTTTGCCTGCCGTCGCCTTGCGCTCGATCAAATCGCGGTCGAATGCGCGTGATCTCTCAGGATTTACTGCGCGTTAGCGTGTATTTCAATGCGACAGAGTGGTCTTCGCGCGACCGGCCGAAGCGGGAGCGCTGCCGGGCGGCGCCATCATGTCGGCAATGGTGGCCAGCGCTGCGATCAACTGGTTGCGTCGTTCTTCATCGAGACCGGCCAGACGATGCGCGAAGGCGTCTCCCATGGGTTCGGGCGCGCGCCGCACCAGCGCCTCGCCCTCGGGCGTGAGCCGCGTGTGCACCACACGGCGGTCATGGCGCGAGCGATAGCGCTCCACCAGATGGCGGCTTTCCAGATTGTCGAGAATGGTGATGACGGTTGCCGGGCTCAGGTCCACATGTGCCGAAAGCACGGTGGTGGTGACCTCGCCAAGGGCGGCGGTGGCCTTCAGGATCACAAGCTGCGCTGCGGTCAGCCCGATCTGCTTGGCGAGCGCCTTGGATTGCACATCGTTTGCGCGAACGATGCGGCGGATGGATTTTTCGACCACGCGTAACTCTTCATTGCGGAACCAGTCGGCGGCTTTGTCAGTTGTCTTGTCGGAACTCATGCGGACGCCATTCATTTGACATCTAATAATCATAACTATAACTAAAGTGCGCTCCGAAGCAATGACAAACAAAGGATCAGATCTCTATCCATGTGCGGAATCTGCGGAGAACTGCGGCTCGACGGCCGCCCTGCCTCACCTGTCGCTCTTTCGAAAATGATGGACTGCCTGGCCCCGCGCGGCCCTGATGGCGCGGGCGCGGTCGTGCACGGCAATGCCGCCTTCGGGCATCGCCGGCTGAAGATCATCGACCTGTCGGAAAAGGCGCGCCAGCCGATGGAAGACCCGGAGCTGGGTCTCACCATCGCGTTCAATGGCTGCATCTACAATTATCCGGAGCTGCGCGCCGAGCTGGAGGGCAAGGGCTACCGCTTCTTCTCCACCGGCGACACGGAAGTCATCCTCAAGGCCTGGCATGCCTGGGGCGAGGAATGCGTGAACCGGTTTCACGGCATGTTCGCCTTCGTGCTGCGTGAGCGCGACACGGGCCGCGTCGCCATGGCGCGCGACCGGTTCGGCATCAAGCCGCTTTATCTGGCCGAGACGCCGGGCCGCATCCGCTTCGCGTCCACCCTGCCGGCGCTGCTGGCGGCGGGCGACGTCGACACATCCATCGACCGCCATGCGCTGCACAATTACATGACGTTCCACGCTGTGGTGCCGCCGCCGCGGACCATTCTGAATGGCGTGAAGAAGCTCCCGCCCGCGACGATCCGCGTGATCGAGCCGGATGGCAGCCAGCGCGACCGGGTCTACTGGGATCCGCCGTTTGCGCGCGATCCCGAAACGGCAATGCTGTCACCCGACGAATGGCGCGACCGCACGCTGGAGGCGCTGCGCCTTGCCGTCAAACGCCGCATGGTGGCCGATGTGCCGGTCGGCGTCCTTCTGTCGGGCGGTGTCGATTCCAGCCTGATCGTCGGCCTGCTCGCCGAGGCGGGGCAGAAGGATCTGATGTCCTTCTCCGTCGGCTTTGAAGAGGCCAATGGCGAGAAGGGCGACGAGTTCGTCTATTCCGATCTGATCGCGAAAGAATTCGGTACCGATCATCACAAGATCTTCGTGCCGTCAGCCGATCTGATGGACGCGCTCCCCGGCACGTTCGCCGCCATGTCGGAGCCGATGGTCTCCTACGACAATGTGGGCTTCTACCTTCTTTCCAAGGAGGTTTCGAAGCACATCAAGGTCGTGCAGTCGGGGCAGGGCGCGGACGAGATTTTCGGCGGTTATCACTGGTATCCGCCGCTGATGAACTCAAACGATGTGGTGGGCGATTATGCAAACGTGTTCTTCGACCGCTCGCACGCGGTTCTGAAAGAGCAGCTTTCGCCCGACTGGATCGCCGATACGGATGCAAGCCGCGATCTGGTCGCGGCCCATCTGACGCGGGCCGGCGCAGACACGCCGGTGGATGCGGCGCTGCGGCTCGATTCCACCGTCATGCTGGTCGATGACCCGGTGAAGCGGGTCGACAACATGACCATGGCCTGGGGGCTGGAGGCGCGTGTTCCGTTCCTCGATCACGAACTGGTCGAACTGGCCGCCCGCATTCCGCCGGAGGAAAAGCTCAAACAGGGCGGCAAGGGCGTCTTGAAGGAAGTCGCCCGGCAGGTGGTCCCGCATGAGGTGATCGACCGCAAGAAGGGTTATTTCCCTGTACCACAGCTCAAATATGTCGATGGCCCCTATCTCGACATGGTGCGCGATGCGCTGTCTTCGCAGCCGGCGCGCGACCGCGGACTGTTTCGACAGGACTATCTGGACAGGCTTTACGCCGCGCCCGCCGACCACATCACGCCGCTGCGCGGGTCGGAACTCTGGCAGGTCGGGCTGCTCGAACTCTGGCTGCAAACCCACGGGGTGTGACCGATGGCCAAGAAAGAGGACGTGGCTTTGCGCGCTTCACGCGGGCGCAGCGACAAGGCGCTCGGCTACCGCCTGAAGCGCCTGCGAAGCGAGACCATGAAGCCGACCCACGCGCCGCCGGATGAAGAAGCCGCGCGGCAGGAAAAGCACGTCTCGCTCGAACTTGGCTGGGGCAGGCTTCTGTTTGCCCAGACGTTTGAGACCAATGATGAGCTGGCCGCCGCATTGCGCGACGAAGGCCCCGCCCGCCGCGACATCGCCTTCTACATTCGCGACCCGCATGTGCTCCTGTCCATGGCGCCGCAGGAACTTTTCCTCGATCCCTCGCACACCTATCGGCTTGATCTGGCCACCTATCGCCCGAGCCGGCGGCAGCCGCGCGGCTTCTTCATCCGGCGACTGACATCCGAGGCGGACGCCAACGCCGTCAACGCGATCTATCAGAGCCGGGGCATGGTCACCGTGCGCCCGGACTTTTTCTGGACCAATCGCGACAGCCGCGCCGTCACCTATTTCGTCGCCGAAGATGACCAGACCGGCGACATTCTGGGCACGGTCACGGGCGTTGATCATCGCCGCGTGTTTCAGGATGCCGAGAACGGCACGTCTCTCTGGTGCCTTGCGGTCGATCCGCAGTGCCGGCATGCCGGGGTTGGCGAGATGCTGGTGCGGCGGCTGGCGGAGCATTTCGCCGCGCGCGGGGCAAGCTTCATGGACCTGTCCGTGATGCACGACAACGAACAGGCCATCGCGCTTTACGAGAAGCTCGGCTTTCACCGGGTTCCGGTGTTTGCGGTCAAGCGCAAGAACCCGATCAACGAGAAACTGTTCACCCATCCGCCGGAAGAGTTCGACCGGCTCAACCCCTATGCGCGCCTGATCGTGGATGAGGCGCACCGGCGCGGCGTTGCGGTGGATGTGACCGATGCCGAGGGCGGCTTCTTCCGCCTGTCCTTCGGCGGCCGTTCGATCCAGTGTCGCGAGAGCCTTTCGGAGCTCACATCGGCCGTCGCCATGTCGATCTGCGACGACAAGGCTGTCACGCGCCGCGTGGTGGAGCGTGCAGGGCTGACCGTGCCCGAGCAGATGGAGGCGGGCGATGACGACACGGCGCTCGGCGCCTTCATCGCGAAGCATGGCCGCGTGGTGGTGAAGCCGGCCCGTGGCGAGCAGGGCAAGGGCGTTGCCGTCGGTCTTGAAACGCTGGACGAGACGAAAAACGCCATCCGCGCCGCCCGCGAGATTTCCGACCGGGTTCTGGTCGAAGCCTGTTTCGAGGGCGAGGATCTGCGTCTGGTCGTCATCGACTATCGCCTGGTTGCCGCCGCCGTGCGCCGTGCGCCGCGCGTGGTGGGAGACGGGCAGCGGACCATCGAAGAGCTGATCGAGCATCAGTCGCGCCGCCGGGCGGCCGCCACGGGCGGTGAGAGCCGCATCCCCGTCGATGACGAGACGCGCCGCTGCATTGCCGGTCTTGGCTATGCAGCGGCGCGTCTCGTCATCGACGGGGATGCGGCTCTCACCGCCCGTGGCGGCCGCCCGGCGGCGCGACTGATGCTCG
>MRWG01001798.1_pt1 | contig 12357 bp, 9 predicted proteins | sample 1013341 | NCBI WGS metagenome assembly MRWG01 (sample SAMN06117577, study PRJNA244670) | biofilm metagenome | biome: Water; feature: Cathode Biofilm; material: Biofilm; isolation source: microbial consortium enriched at the cathode of a solar microbial fuel cell | place: USA: District of Columbia ... | reverse complement strand
CGCCTTATATTATGCAGACGCTGGCCAATGTGCTCAACAGGCCCATCAAGGTGGCCTCATCAGACCAGGCCCCGGCGCTTGGGGCAGCGATCTACGCAGCGGTGGCCGCGGGATGTTACCCGGATGTCATCAGCGCGGGCCGGAAGATGGGGAGCCGTTTTGAGGCGGAATACGTGCCTGACCCGGAACAAGTGGGTTTGTTGGAACCCTTTGAAGCATCTTACGATGCGTTGGCTGCCTTTGTGGAACAGCTGGGATCTAAAAAAGTGTTGCTATGACCTCCAAATACACCGAATTGAAACGGGAATGCTACGAAGCCAATATGCAGTTGGACGCCCTGGGATTGGCGATCTTCACCTTTGGCAATGTGAGTGGGGCAGACCGTGCCAACGGGGTATTTGCCATAAAACCCAGCGGGGTCCCATACAAGGCGCTAAAGCCGGAGGACATGGTGGTCGTGGATTTTGACTCTACCGTGGTAGAGGGGGCCATGCGACCCTCATCGGATACCAAAACACATGCCTACCTCTATAAAAACTGGGAAGAGGTCGGGGGGATCGCCCATACCCACGCTACCTATTCCGTAGCCTGGGCGCAGGCCCAGCGGGACATCCCCATCTTTGGGACTACCCATGCAGACCATCTTACCGTTGATATCCCCTGTGCGCCACCTATGGAGGACGAACTCATTGAGGGCCAATACGAGCACAATACGGGGGTACAGATTGTGGATTGCCTAACGAAAAGGAAGTTGTCCTGCAGGGAGGTTGAAATGATTTTGGTAGGAAACCACGGCCCCTTCAGTTGGGGTAAGAATGCCGGAAAGGCTGTATACAACAGTAAAGTGTTGGAGGAGATCGCCAGAATGGCCTGCCTTACCCTTCAGATCAACCCCAATACCCCACGGTTAAAAGGTTCTCTCATCAAAAAACATTATGAACGCAAACACGGCAGGGATGCTTACTACGGGCAGGAATAGTGTGGCCGGGGGCTTGTGCATCGGGACCTGTTTCTACCACCCAGAATTAAACACCAGAACAAGCAAAAATGAATGATATCGCAAAGAAGGAGCTTTGGTTCATTAGTGGGAGCCAGCATTTATACGGGGCTGAAACCCTGGAACAGGTAAGACGGAACGCCGGGGAAATTGCCCGGGGCCTCGATGATTCTCCACATATCCCCCTGCGCATGGTTTTTAAGGCGCTGGTGACCACCCCTGAGGAGATTTCCAACGCCTGCCAGGCGGCCAACGCTTCCCAGGCCTGTATCGGGGTCGTACTTTGGATGCATACATTTTCACCGGCGAAGATGTGGATCCATGGCCTGAAACTGCTCAACAAGCCACTTTGCCACCTGCATACCCAGTTCAATGCGGAAATCCCCTGGAAGTCCATCGATATGGATTTTATGAACCTGAACCAATCGGCCCATGGCGATCGCGAGTTTGGGTTTCTGGTATCGCGTATGCGTATCAAACGAAAAGTGGTAGCCGGCCATTGGAAAGATGCGCCTGTGCAAAAAAAACTAGGGGTTTGGGCCCGTACTGCCCTGGGCTGGGATGAGCTGCAGCGCCTTAGAGTGGCCCGTATCGGCGACAACATGCGGGAGGTGGCCGTTACCGAGGGCGATAAGGTAGCAGCCCAGTTGCGGTTTGGCCTCTCGGTCAATGGCTATGGCACTTCTGAGCTAACCCGCCGGATATCGGACCTGGGGGAATCTGAGGTAAGCGCTTTGTTGGAGACCTATGAATCTGAGTACCACCTTGCGCCGGAACTGCTAAAAAAAGGCCCGAAAAGGGCATCGCTGGCCGAGGCTGCCAGGATTGAGCTTGGGTTGCGGGCATTCCTGGAAGAGGGAGGTTTTATGGCGTTTACCGATACTTTCGAAAACCTTGGATCCCTGCGGCAGTTGCCGGGAATCGCCGTGCAACGGCTGATGAATGACGGTTATGGGTTTGGGGCGGAAGGCGATTGGAAAACCGCGGCCCTGCTAAGGGCGATGAAGGTGATGGGCCATGGCCTGCCCGGGGGGACCAGTTTTATGGAAGATTACACCTATCACTTTACCCCGGAGAAGTCCTATGTCCTGGGATCGCACATGCTGGAAATATGCCCGTCTATCGCCGATGGGAAGCCCTCCTGCGAAGTCCACCCACTGGGGATTGGGGGCAAGGAGGACCCTGTTCGCCTGGTTTTCAATAGCCCGGCCGGACCGGCGATCAACGCTTCCCTGGTGGATATGGGCAATCGGTTCCGCTTAATTGTCAATGAGGTTACGGCCGTTACCCCCATGGCCAACCTGCCCAAACTTCCCGTGGCCCGGGTGCTTTGGGAACCAAGGCCTGACCTGGAGACGGCTGCGACTGCCTGGATCCATGCAGGGGGTGCCCACCATACGGTATATACGCAGGCCCTGACCACGGAGTTCATGGAAGATTTCGCCGAGATGGCGGGCATAGAGTTGCTGGTGATAGACCCGTATACCTCCCTCAGGGAATTCAAGGACAAGCTCAACGCCAACGAAGTCTATTACCACCTTTTTCAACAGCGCATGTAACCGTAAAACCCTCATTAAGTGAAACAACGAAACCCCTATATGTACGGTATGTTCCCGTCTGTTTGCCGGGACTCACGGTATTGGCGACCCCTTTCCCGGGAGCTCATTATACGACCACCCAATACTATAAATAATTGACCAAACAATCATCACTATGCAAATGCTCGACACCTTTGATTGGATCAGTATCGCCCTGTATTTCCTGCTGTTGCTGGGAATAGCGGTCTGGGTAATCCGCAAGAAAAAAGAAAATACCGAAGACTATTTCCTGGCCGGCAGGAATGTGGGATGGTTTGTCGTGGGGGCCTCCATTTTTGCCTCCAATATTGGTTCTGAACACGTAGTGGGGCTGGCAGGGGCCGGCGCCAGTGACAAATTACCCATGTTGATCTACGAGATCCACGCCTGGATCGTTTTGTTGCTGGGTTGGGTATTTTTGCCCTTTTACGCCCGAAGCGGCGTTTTTACCATGCCCGAATTCCTGGAAAAACGGTTCGACGCCCGGTCGCGCTGGGTGCTTTCGGTTTTTTCCATTGTAGCCTATGTCCTGACCAAGATCTCGGTGACCATTTACGCCGGGGGGGTGGTAGTGTCTGCCCTTTTGGGGATTGACTTCTGGACGGGAGCCATAGCCACGGTTGTCCTCACCGGGGTGTATACGGTGCTTGGCGGGATGCGTGCCGTGGTGTATACAGAGACACTGCAGGCGGTATTGCTGGTCCTGGGCGCGGCCGTTCTCACATTTATCGGTTTGGACAAGGTAGGGGGCTGGCAAAGCATGGTCGATACGGTGACCCCGGAATACCTCGATATGTGGCGGCCACCTTCAGATCCTGATTTTCCCTGGCCGTCCCTGGTGATTTCGAGCACCATAGTGGGCATCTGGTACTGGTGTACAGACCAGTACATCGTACAGCGGGCACTGACGGCCAGGAATATCAAAGAGGGACGCAGGGGGACCATTTTTGGCGCGGTGATGAAGTTGATGCCGGTATTCCTGTTCCTGATCCCGGGGGTCATTGCCCTTGCCCTGAAAATGCGGGGCGAACTGCATTGGGACAGCCCGGACGAGGCCTTCCCTGTGCTGATGAGCAACTTGTTGCCTTCGGGGCTGCGCGGCCTGGTGGCAGCAGGATTGCTGGCGGCGCTGATGAGTTCCCTGGCTTCGGTTTTTAATTCCTGTTCTACGCTGTTTACGGTAGATATTTACAAGAAGCTGCGTCCCAACACCCCGGAGAAGCGCCTGGTACGCACCGGGCAAATTGCCACGGTGATCACCGTGATCATCGGGATAATCTGGATACCAATCATGGCCAATATTTCGGGGGTATTGTATGAATACCTGCAAAGTGTGCAATCGTATATAGCACCCCCGATTACCGCGGTTTTCGTGCTGGGGATCTTCCATAAGCGCATGAACGCCCACGGGGCTTTTGCCACCCTGGTGGTCGGGATCGTGGTCGCTGCACTGCGTATTGTCCTCGAATTGGTCAAGGGCTCCCTGGACCCCAACGGATTCCTGTTCAGGATGGGTGATATGAACTTCCTTACCTTTGGCGCCTGGTTTTTCCTGGGCTGTGTTGTGTTTGCCCTGGCAGTGAGTCTGCTGACGCCTGCTCCTTCAGCCGCGAAAATAGCCAACCTCACCTTTGGCACTATTTCGGCCGAGGAAAAGGCCAAAAACAAGAACAGTTATGGCTGGCTGGACATCCTTATCTCGGTTTTGGTCCTTGCCATTGTCATCAGCATTATGGTGTTTTTTAACGGGGATTGACATGGGGTGAAAGCGGGCCTGAGGAGCAACTTCCTTTTTTTGCTTCCCATTAGAAACAGATATCACGGAACCCGGCGTATTTTAGTACATTTGGCATCCTAATGCATGTCCTATGACCTATAAGGAGACATTGGACTGGATGTTTGCCCAACTTCCAATGTACCAGCATCTTGGAACCTCGGCCCTGAATGCCAAGTTAGATAACATACAGGCTTTCGCGGAGCACCTGGGCCAGCCCGAGGCCAAATTCAGGAGCATCCATGTGGCGGGGACCAATGGCAAGGGTTCCAGCAGCCACATGCTGGCTTCGGTATTGCAGGAGGCCGGGTATAGAACCGGGCTGTACACCTCTCCCCACCTGAAGGATTTCAGGGAGCGCATAAAGATCAACGGGTCTACTATCGGCAAGGCCGCGGTGGTGTCTTTTATTGAGGAACACCGGCCTTACCTGCAGAAACACCGGCTTTCCTTTTTTGAGATGTCGGTGGGGATGGCCTTTGATTTTTTTGCAAGGGAAAAGGTAGATATCGCTGTCATAGAGGTAGGGCTGGGGGGGCGGTTGGATTCGACCAATATCATCCGGCCCGAGGTTTCGCTGATCACCAATATCGGGATGGACCATACGGAAACGCTGGGGGATACCCTGCTCAAGATAACCCGCGAAAAAGCCGGTATTATCAAACCGGGGGTGCCCGTGGTGATCAGTGAGACCCAGGAAGAAGTGGGTTCAGTTTTCAAGGAGGTCGCCGAAGAGAGAAACGCACCGATCACCTTCGCCGACCAAACGGTTGATAAGGTATATCCTACCTGCCTTTTGGGGGATTACCAGAGCAGGAACGTCAAGGGCGTACTGGCCACCTTGGCTAGTTTGAGGCATTTTGAAGTACGGGAGTCGCATATCAGGGCGGGACTGATGAACGTGGTTGAAAATACGGGCCTCCTGGGGCGCTGGCAAATTGTGCGGGAGCGGCCCAGGGTGATCTTTGACACGGCGCACAACAGTGAAGGGCTTACCCTTACCGTAGCCCAGGTAAAACACCAGCCCCATGACCGCCTGCATTTTGTACTGGGATTTGTCAGGGAAAAGAATTTAGAGCAGATCCTGCCGCTTTTTCCAAAGCACGCATCCTACTATTTTTGCCGCGCCAATATCCCCAGGGGCCTGGATGCCGAACTCTTACAGGCCAGGGCCGCTAAATATGGGCTGGCAGGCTCGGTTTACGACAGTGTCCCCCAGGCCCTGATGGCTGCATTGGAAAGGGCTTCGGAAGCCGATGTAATCTATTTGGGGGGCAGTACCTTTACCGTGGCGGACGCCCTTTAAATTTTTCAGGATTTTTGTTTCCGGTAATAAAAAACTGTCCTATATTTGCACCCTCCTACGCTGCCATGCAGCTATTGGGGGGCATGCCGGCCGATTTAAAGGAGGTATAAAAAAAATTGTGGGGCTCTTAGCTCAGCTGGTTCAGAGCACCTGCCTTACAAGCAGGGGGTCACTGGTTCGAATCCAGTAGGGCCCACATCACTCAGAAAACCCGCGCCGGAAGGCGCGGGTTTTTTCATTTCCTGAAGCCGAGAAACGTAGTTTCCGTTGGCGGAAGGAAATGAAAAAAGCCAGCAGCCCGCGAACAGCGGGCTGAGGGTTTCGGTTTCTATCCCGATGCTTGGGTCGGGGACCTTCGCTGCCATTGCGGGCGGGCGACCTTACGGATTCCGGGGATTAAACACTCCGGAGCAGGCATGCATCCACTTTGTCCAACCCTTCCTCGGTATCGGAAAGGACGATCAGGATATCATTGGATTCGATAATGGTAGAGCCGTTGGGTACCAGGTAAGTGCCATCGCGTTTGATCATTGCGATAATGGCGTTTGGGGGAAACTTTAGATCTACAATTTTTTTGTGGGCGGCCTTACAATGGGGGGTTATAAGAATTTCCTTCATCGCCGTTTTGGGATTCTCGGCCAGAAAGGCATCGGTTGGGGTTATGATCTTGGTGCTTTCGGGCAAGACCACACCCAACCATTTAGCCACAACACTCAGCGTGGTTCCCTGAATAAGCACCGAGGTAACCGAAATAAAAAAGACGATGTTAAAGATCATGCTGGCCTTGTCGATCCCGGCCAATAGCGGATATGTAGCGAACACAATGGGGGCCGCACCCCGCAATCCGACCCAGGCAATATAAAACCGCCTTCTCAATTTCATTTTGAAAAAAATCAGGCTGATGAAAACGCCAACAGGTCGTGCCACGATGATCAGGAAAAGGGAAATCAGCAACCCGATACCGATTACGGGAACAATTTGGGAAGGGAAGACCAGCAGCCCCAGGGTTAGAAACAGTACAATTTGCATCAACCATGCCAGGCCATCGTACATTCTCATGATGGTCTTCTTGTGGATCAGGTCTTGATTTCCCAGATAGACCGCGCAAATGTAGATGGCCAAAAAACCGTTACCGCCCACAAAGTCCGTTGCCGAAAAGGTGATGAACATCAACGCGATCACCAATACGGGATAAAGCCCTTCAAAATCCAGTTTTATCCTGTTGATGACGATTTTACTCAAACGCCCAAAGCCCCATCCGGCCAGGGCTCCCAGGACCATCTGCTGCAAAAAGAACGGGAGGGTAGCCAGCAGGCTTTGGTCCTGGTTCATAACCAGGGTCAAACAAGCAATCGTCATGACATAGGCCATCGGGTCGTTGCTCCCGCTTTCGAGTTCCAAAGTCGGCCTCAGATTCTCTCTCAGGGCGATATTCTTGGAACGCAGGATGGAAAATACCGCCGCCGCATCTGTAGACGAGACGATGGACCCCAATAACATGCTCTCGTAAATGGTGAAGTCGGTCATGAACCATACAAAAAGTCCGAGTGATACCGCAGTCAGCATGACCCCCAGTGTAGACAGGGCCAGCCCTTCTTTTAGAATCGGTTTTACCGTATCGTAGTTCGTATCGAGACCGCCTGAGAACAGGATGAAGTTGAGGGAAACAATACCGATAAACTGTGCAATCTCCGGATTGTCGAAATAAATGCCCCCTATGCCCTCTGAACCGGCCAACATGCCAATAGCCAAAAATATCAACAACGTGGGGACCCCGAACCTGTAGGACGGCTTGCCGACCAGGACGCTTATCAAAAGCAAGACGGAGCCAATCAGCAGAATATTTTCGATCGTTATGTTCATCACGTTGTTTTGGTGGTTGTTGCAAAGATAGCGTTTGCAGCAAGCAAGGAAAGGCAAGCCCTTTTTCATTTTCCCCTCCTTCAATTGCTTTTTCCAATGACAAACCTCTACGAGGCCCACACCAGGGGAGGCCGAAGGTCCCGACGGCGTTTTTCACTGCCGAAGAGCTCCCTCTGCTTTCATAGCCTTGGCGTGGTTACAGGTTTTTTGCCCAACGCTCCCGGTCGGGACTTCCACAGACCTGGCGGGCTGTTCGGCTGGCAGATGAGGGCGCGCCCCGGAATACCTGGTTTTATGAAGTAGAGCACAGGAAGTTAGCCATGGTAAAGCATAGTCAGCGACCCGCCGGGGGCCACGAGGATGTGCTTTCGCGATACTATGGTAGGGATCCGACTGCCGTTTCAGGCAATACGGACGGCCGTCGTGGCCTGGCCGAAGGATCAAGGGGACGAAGCGCGTTCATGAGCAAGGGGGTACGCTTTTTTAGCGCAAACCGGCAGGCTGCGCCTTGCCGGCAGGGAACCTTTATAGCTCTTCAAATATTTCAACGGACCTCAAGCATAACATAAAGGCCTTTCTTTTGTTTTCATAGTGAAAGGGGATCATGCTTAGGAAAAAAGAGGCTTCAACAAGCCTGATCAGGGTCATATCCAGTTTCATGCTTTTGACCAGGTTCAGAAACAGGGAATCAAAATTTTTGATGTAGTCGTATGTTGAAAAATTAAGTCGGGCATTCATTTCTTCATCAAAATCGATTGCCGCCATGCTGTTGATAATCAGATCGTAATTCCCGTAAATGGAATGAGACAACTTGGCCATATCGTAATAAGGCGACCGCATGCCATTGTTTTCAAACCCCTTAGGGTCTATGAGTTTCATGTCCATGTTTTGCGGGGAGAACAGGATATTGGAAAAGCACAGATCTCCATGGGAAAAGATATAGTTCGCTTTCCGGTAGGTCCTTTCCCGTTTTTTTAACTCCCTTTCTATCCTTTCGTGGTGGTCACTTATAGAAATCCCCTTGTAGTTTATGAGGAAGGAGTTTAGGGCTTCATAATACGAAACATCCTTCAATTGTTCCAAACGGCTGCTGTTCTTCCGTATCAGGTCTTCAAAGGAATTTTTTTCATATTTGATTGCTGCCACGTTCCTGGAATCCTCAAAATACTTCTTAATCAATGACATGAGTATCTGGAAAGATTCTTCATTCAGGCTATTGGACAAATACAAATGGGAAACGTCCTTATAGTCATAAGAGACCATGGAATATTGCGCAAACTCCGGATCCCGGGAAAACTCGAAGACCTGGACATAATATCGTTTTAAATGATCGGGTACATTGTTGAGGAAGTCGTATTCGGATTGTAATTTGGTCGCATTTGACGACTTTTTGATATACAGTTCCCCGACACTTTTGATGTCGTTGAAATGCCGTGAATCATGGCTGTTGCTCAACAGGGCCTTCACTTCATGCAGCGAGGTGAGGTCTAAAATATACTCCGGGAAATGCAAGAAATAGATGTCTTTCCTGCTATTCTCCGTAATATAGGAAACAAACCGGTCTTTGTTTCCTTTGTAGATAAAGCAGTTTTGATGGCCCCAGAAGGCGTTGATCATCGAATAACTGGAGAATTTCAGGAATTTTGCAAGCGCTGGCAGGTCTTTTGAAAATACGCTGGTGCTAAAGATCAGGATATCATCGGAGGCGGTAAGCTGATCCAGTGCGGATACGTCATCGATTGTTTTCAGGTCTTGTTGCTGAAATAAATCCTCGATGATCTCCCTGACAGTTTTGTTCCCGATCCTGATTTCGGAATATTTGGCACTGACCGAAAATTCCTTGATCTTATCGGAATGGATGCAAGTATCTAAGTAATAGATTTCGGTCATTTTAAACCAGTTATCAGGTAGGTTAGAAAAACTTTCCATTTTCCCACAAGGTTCTTGTTCCAACTGGATACGCCCTTACCCCTGGGTTTCTCAATGATTGGGAAGAAGTGCTTTGGTTTGACAAGCTTATAGAACATCAGGTCCAGCGTGAAATCGTTGGGGAGTTTGTCGATGTCGGTAATTAAGTTCCTTTCGATTAATTTGGGTTGTCCATTGAAATCTTTGATGGTTTTCAAAGACAGTACACTCAGGGACAGCCGTAAGAAGTAGGAAAAAAACGCGTCGGAAGACGGCCTGTTGATCCGCAACGAAAAAATGGAGGTCGGATTTTGAATCTTTGAAAGGTCTTCAAGGTGCGTCAGGAAATACGAATACGCATCAAACTGCCTGTCGGAATGGTTTAACAGGAAAAAATCTGCGGTACAGTTACGCAATGCTTCCTTGATGCCATTGCCATACCCCTTGTTATTTTCAATATGGACCAGGTCGATTTTTTTCTCGATGTTGACCAGTTCGTTAAACAAGGTAGCCGAACCGTCTTTAGACCCGTTATTCACAAAGATATACTTCTGGACATTGAACAGGCGTTCGAGCTTTTTCAGGTCTTTGTAGGTTTCCAGGATGTTCCCTTCTTCATTGTAAAAAGGGACAATGATATCCAGTGACTTATTTTTGAAGGGCCCGGAAAATTTGAATACGAACTCTTCTACCGATATGTTCTTGTCATCCACATAGTGGCCTTCTTCGCCACAATACGGCTTGCCAAAAATGATCTCGTTATACGGGATCTGGTGCTCTTCCAACCACTTGAGCGCTATGGGTTTGGTGAATTTGTGGATTTTTTCGAGATCACCGGCATACGATTTCATGTTCCTCGCGGTGAAAATCGTGATATCAAACTGTTTGTTTGATTCATGGATCGACTCCCTAACAAGGCTATTTACCGGTTTTTCCGGATAGTCGAGACTTTTGACATCCACCGTGATGGTGTTGTCCAAATCGATTACAAGTTTATTTTTTTTCATTTTGCCTCCTGAAAAAGTTAAATGCGAAAAGCAGCATCGATATGAGAATTCCTGAACCGAATATGAAGATGGTATAAGCGGTGGACGCCACCAGGAAGGTATTGAATTCACTATACAATAAAAATATCGTATAGAATGCCAACTGTACGCCCCCAAATCCTAAAGGGCCATTGGGTAACAAGGATGAAAAAGCGATAAAGACCGTCAATAGGATGAGCAGGTCAATCCTGAAATCCAAATCGCCGAAGAACATGAACAGGCTAAGCAGTTCAAAACTCCAAATAAGGATGGTGAATGACAGGATGGAAACGGATTTGGCTTTTAAAATTTTCTTGGCCTCCCGGGTATTGATCAAAAAATCATGAGAAAATTTTAGCAGGTAGGCGCTTATGGTGCTTTTGGGGTAACCCAGCAATCTTTTATGGATGATGAGCATGGTGTCTTCCAGCGATAGAAAGGTCACAAGCAATATCAATAAAACGAGCATCACGGTAATCAGGGTGTTTTGTATCTCCGGTACTTCTTCCGGAAAGATGAGCAACCCGATGCAAAAGAAAAAGGCCAGTATCGAAAAGTCGAAAAAACGTTCGATGATCAGGGTGTTCACGGAGGTGAATCCCGATCTGAAAACTTCTTTAAAGCGTATAAACCGGTAGGCCTCCCCCAGTTTAAAAGGGACGATCAGATTGACGCCATTCGTCCGGAACTGTTCGGTAAATACATACTTTAACCGGACATTAACGTTGCCGGCAATCACGTATAGCCGTAAGGCGCGGATACAGTGGGAAAAACAATAAAACCCAATGCACAAAAAGGCTTTCCAGCTAAAATAGTTGGATTTTATGCTGCTCACATCCAGGTTTTTAATGTCCAGGTAATTATAAACCAGCACAATGAAAACAACCCCCAATAACAGCAACAACAGCCTTCTGAAATACCGCATCATAATTTGTCCCTGTTTGAAAAATATTCCTCCGGGGTCCCCAGGATGATGGTATCCATCCCGTCTTCATACACATACCCCTTAATCTTCTCCTGATCTTCGAGCATCAACTTATACAGATCACTAATATACATTTCTGAACTGGTATTGATGCGGTCAAAGAAGCGGACGAACAGGTCTTTATTGGAAAACCCGTACAATCCCGTGGTCGCAAACCTGGAAATAGGTACCTTTTCCGCGATTTCTTCCACGAGGCGGTCTTCAGATAGTTTTACAAAACTAAAATGGTTTCGATCTTCAATAAACACATCGATGGCCCCTGAAAAATGTTGGCCCATATCTGCAGACATTCCCTGGATGTCCCTGTTTTTCAATATGGTATCCCCATTAAAAAAGAAAACCGGATAGTCGTTATCAATCTTAGAACAACCAATGAGGCCTGTCTCAGCCTGTCCACGGGTATCTCCAGTGACAATAACCTCATAATTGTCGGTGGTTTTGGAGAGGATTCCCTCGATTTGACCTGCATACGCCCTATGGTCTTCATTGATTACCACATAGAGGTTTACCTGGTCATCGAAGTTGAATTCCTCTATACTCCGTTCCAGGATGGTCTGTTGGTCTCCCAGTTCCAACAGGTATTTAGGCAAGGTAATGTTTTGATCCGTAAACCTTTTTCCCTTGCCCGCCAGGCAGTATACAAAATTAAATGGTCCGATGATGGTATCTTTTAATGGTTGCTAACCGTTTTTATCAACTTTGAAAACTACTGTTTTGTCCAAAATTAATTTTGACGTTTCCCCTTGGGGGCGTTCCTGCTGCCACGCCCTTCTTTTTTGCCTGGATATCTTCTTTGATCAGGAGAAAGAAGTAGGCCATCAGTACGCTGACATTGAAGATGACAAAATACCTGTTGTACATAAATTCCTTGACGCCCATGCCCTCATTTGTTATCAGATCCAGAATCCTCAGGATTCTGGGG
>MRWG01005833.1_pt1 | contig 12362 bp, 8 predicted proteins | sample 1013341 | NCBI WGS metagenome assembly MRWG01 (sample SAMN06117577, study PRJNA244670) | biofilm metagenome | biome: Water; feature: Cathode Biofilm; material: Biofilm; isolation source: microbial consortium enriched at the cathode of a solar microbial fuel cell | place: USA: District of Columbia ... | reverse complement strand
CTTTTGCGGCACTTCTCCGCGCCGGTTCGGGTTCGCTACAACTGGAGCCGAGAACAGCTGCTCTTCCTGATGAGCCATGATCCGGACGGTTTCAACCGCTGGGATGCGGGCCAGAGACTGGCCGTCGATGTCATCCAGTCACTGGTCGGAGCGCCGGACGATGCGGACATCGAACCAAGACTGGTTGAGGCTTATCGCAAGCTGATTTCCGACACCGATCTGGATCAGGCCCTGGTGGCGAAAATGCTACAGCTTCCTTCGGAAGCGTACCTGATTGAGCTTACCGAAAACGCCGATGTGCCAGCCATTCACCGGGCTCGTGACTCAGTGCTGCGGCACCTGGCCGGTGCCCTGAAAGGCGAGCTGATTGATTGCTACCAGCGCCAACAGAACAGTGGTCCCTACGAGGTGACGCCGGAGGCCATTGCCCGTCGTAGCCTGCGCAATACCGCTTTGGCCTGGTTGCTGATGATTGATGACGAGGAGGGTCGGGGCCTGGCTGTGAGCCAGTTGAACGCTGCTGACAATATGACCGATCGCATGGGTGCTTTGCGTGCGCTCGTCAATTCGGGCTTTGAGGCTGATCGCCGGCAGGCGCTTGATCACTTCTATGATCGGTTCCAGGAAGATCCGCAGGTTGTTGAACAGTGGTTCTCTGTGCAGGCGTCCAGTGATCAGGCCGGGCAGTTGGCGGACATCCGTAAGCTTCTGGAGCATCCGGCGTTCGACTGGAAAAACCCCAACAAGATTCGCTCTGTGGTGGGTGCGTTTGCGGGTCAGAATCTGGCTGCTTTCCACAAGCCTGACGGTTCTGGTTATGAATTCCTGGCGGATCAGGTCTGCCGCCTGGACGACAGCAACCCGCAGATTGCTGCGCGCCTGGTGACGCCGCTTACCCGATGGAGAAAGTTTGCGCCCGCGTACAGCGCTCAGATGAAATCTGCCCTGGAGCGTATTCGCGACAAATCCGGATTGTCCCGGGATGTTTATGAGGTGGTGCACAAGAGCCTCGCGGAGTGAAGCCAGATACAAAATCGCACTTTCGGTCGATAGACTTTAGTCTGGGATCGGGTAATCTGGAGTAAGGTCTGTAATTCCATCAGACGACAATAAAAAAGCCTCCGCAGAGGCTTCCAGACGCACTTAAGGTTTCACAATGATGTATAACAAAAATGCGATTCTCGGCGGCCTGCTGGCTTTCTCCGTGGCATCAGCGCCTGCGTGGGCGGCGGTCTCCGCCAGTGAAGCGGCCCGTCTGGGCCAGGAGTTGACACCCTTTGGCTCGCCCAAGGCCGGCAACAGTGCCGGCACCATCCCGGCCTGGACCGGAGGGCTGACAGAACCGCCTCCCGGCTATGAGGGCAGCGGACAGCACCACATTAATCCGTTCCCGGATGATGAAGTCCTTTTTACCATTACGCCTGCCAACATGGATCAGTATGAGGAGTACCTCACTGACGGTGTGAAGGCGATGCTCGAAACCTACCCGACCACATTCCGTGTGCCCGTTTACCAGTCCCGTCGTACCCATGCGGTCCCTGATTGGGTGGCTGAGAATACCCGTGAAAACGCGGTAAGCGCGGAGATTGTTGGCCAGGGCGAAGGCCTGGACGGAGCCTTTGGCGGTTACCCATTCCCGATCCTGCACGGCAATGACGAGCAGAAGGCCTGGCAGGCGGTCTGGAACCACCTGACCCGCTGGCGGGGCGTGAATATAACCCGTCGCTCCAGTGAGGTGGCAGTCCAGACCAACGGTGACTACTCGCTGGTTACCTCTCAACAGGAAGCCTTCTTCAACTACTACAACCCGGAAGGCGGTGAAGAAGATCTGGATAACGTGATCTTCTACTACCTGTCGTTTACCCAGTCACCACCCCGCCTTGCCGGTGGCGCCATTCTGATTCATGAGACCCTGAATCAGATCATCAATCCCCGGAATGGTTGGGGCTACAACGCCGGTCAGCGTCGGGTACGTCGGGCGCCAAACCTGGGGTACGACTCCCCGATTGCAGCGGCTGACAACCTCCGGACCGCAGATGATACCGATATCTTCAACGGGGCCCTGGATCGCTATAACTGGAATTACGAAGGCAAGCGGGAAATCTACATCCCCTACAACAATTACCGAATTGGGGAAAAAGGTCTTCCTTACGAGGAAATCCTCGGTATCTCCCATCTGAATCCGGACCTCACCCGCTGGGAGCTTCACCGTGTGCACGTGGTAGAAGCCACACTGAAAGACGGTGAGCGCCATATCTATGGCAAGCGCCGCTTCTATATCGACGAGGACAGCTGGAACACGGTTCTGCTGGATCAATACGACGGTCGCGGCGAACTCTGGCGTGTCACGATGGGGCTGCCGAAAAATTATTATGAACTTCCAGGTGTGTGGACGGTTCTTGACGTCTATCATGACCTTCAGGCCCGTCGTTATCATGTACTCGGTTTGGACACAGAAGAGGCCAATACCCGCGTGGGACTTTCCATGGTCTGGTCTGCCCCTGCAGCGTTTGCGCTTGCAGATATCATCGAAACCCCGGCCCGGCCGACGGATCTGGCCCCGGAAAATCTTCTCACCGATGCGACCCGGGTTGGGGATCGCATTGTGGCCGTGGGAGAACGCGGCCATATCATCTACTCGGATGATGAGGGGAAAACCTGGGTTCAGGGTGAGGTACCTGTTTCTGTGACCCTGACAGGGATCGATTTTGGCTCCGACAGCCATGGCTGGGCCGTGGGCCACAGCGGCGTTGTCCTCCATACCAGCGACGCCGGGGCCACCTGGGACCTTCAGATTGACGGTATCCGCGCCATGGAACTGGCCATTGAGAGCCGGGAAGAGCAGATTGCCGCCATGGAGGAGCGCATCGAAGAAGCGCCCGAAGAAGAGAAAGAGGATCTCGAGTGGGCACTGGACGACCTTTACTTTGCCCTCGAGAACATTCAGGCGGATATGGACATTGGTCCAGTTAACCCGCTGCTGGATGTCTGGTTTGAAAACGAGAACCGCGGTTTTGTGGTAGGCGCTTACGGTATGTTCCTGCGCACCATGGACGGTGGTGAGACCTGGAAAGACTGGGCGCCAAGAATTGATAACCGGCAGAACTTCCATCTCAATGGCATTACCCGGATCACGGGTGGTGCACTGGTGGTCGTTGGTGAAGCCGGTCAGATACATGTCTCTGTAGACGGTGGTGAGACCTTTGAGCGCCGTGAGGCGCCTTATGAAGGCTCCCTGTTCGGTGTCATCGGTACAGGCCGGGTGAACGAGATGCTCGCCTTCGGCCTTCGTGGCAACATGCTGTTCTCTTCAGACCTCGGCAGAAGCTGGCGGATGGTCCCCAATTCAGCTGGGGCTACGCTCAACGACGGCGTCGTTTCGGAAGATGGTCGTATCACCCTGGTAGGTAATAGTGGTGCGGTACTGATGAGCACCAATGGCGCCGAAACCTTCCGCGAGCATTTCAGAAGTGATCGTGAAGGTGTCATGAGCGCGGTGCCTATCTCAGGAACAGACCTGCTGATTGTCGGCGAAGGTGGCGTAAAAATCACAGACGCCCGTGGAAGAAACCTTCAATAACGCCCTGATGTGGCAACAACCGAACGAATAATAGAGGGGCTTTTGAATGTCCAACCCTAAGCATGACAAGGGCGAGCACTATCTGACCACGCCCAAGGCCGAACCCTTTCTCGAAAGGCTGATCTTCAATAATCGGCCAATCATTCTCGTCGTCTTCGCCGTGTTGACGCTGTTTCTGGGGTATAACGCCGTCAAGATCCAGCCGGATGCCAGCTTCGAGCGAATGATTCCGCTTGAGCATCCCTACATTGTAAATATGCTTGAGCACCGGGATGATCTTGAAAACCTCGGTAACTTCGTTCGTATCGCCGTCGAGGTAGAAGAGGGCGATATTTTCACCCAAGAGTACATGGAAACCCTGAAGCAGATCACCGACGAGGTTTTTTATCTCAACGGCGTGGATCGTTCGGGTCTCAAATCCCTCTGGACGTCGAATGTCCGCTGGGTTGAGGTTACCGAACAGGGTTTTCAGGGTGGCACTGTCATACCGGACGGCTATGACGGCTCCCGGGACAGTCTGGAGAAGCTTCGCCAGAACGTTCTTCGTTCCAACGAAGTCGGGCGCCTGATCTCTGATAACTTCCAATCAACGATCGTTTACGCGCCGCTGTACGAGAAGAATCCGGAGACCGGTGAGGCTCTGGACTACGGCGAATTTTCCCGTCAGCTTGAAGAAAAGATTCGTGAAAAGTACGAAGAACAGAACCCGAACATCAAGATTCATATAGTCGGTTTCGCCAAGAAGGTCGGCGATCTGATTGAGGGGATTGGTTCTATTGCCTGGTTTGCAGGGATTACCATTCTGCTGACCACGCTGCTTCTGTTCTGGTACTCGCGGGCTATTGCCGGCACCCTGGTTCCTGTCTTTACCTCAATCATTGCAGTGTTCCTGCAGTTGGGTACGCTTCGGCTGCTGGGCTACGGGCTGGATCCTTATTCGGTGCTGGTGCCATTCCTGGTGTTTGCGATTGGTATCAGTCACGGCGTTCAGATTGTGAATGCCATGGCGGTTGAAGCTGCCAAGGGCTTTGATGCGGTGACCGCTGCGCGCCTGGCTTTCCGTGCTCTTTACATTCCGGGCATGCTGGCTCTGATTTCGGATGCCTTTGGTTTCCTGACCCTGTTCTTTATCGAGATCGACGTTATCCGGGACCTGGCTGTTGCCGCAGGTATTGGTGTGGCGTTCGTGATCTTCACCAACCTGGTTTTGCATGTATTGATTATGTCCTATGTCGGTATCTCCAAAGGGGGTATTCGTCACGTGCAGAATCACGGCGAAAAACAGGATCGGAAATGGCGTGTTTTGTCCTACTTCTCCCATCCGGGCGTTGCGCCAATTTCGTTGTTGATTGCTGTAATTGGTCTCGGTCTTGGTCTTTATTACAAGCAGGACCTGAAGATTGGCGACCTGGATCAGGGTGCGCCTGAGCTTCGTGCGGACTCCCGCTACAACAAGGACAATGCCTACATCATCAATAATTACTCGACCAGTGCGGATGTATTGGTGGTGATGGTCAAAACACCGGAAGAGCAGTGCACGCAGTATAATGTGCTGCGGGCCATGGATACTCTGCAGTGGGAGCTTCAGAACACGCCGGGCGTTCAGTCTTCGGTATCACTTGCAGATGTTTCCAAGATGGTGACCAAGGCTCTGAACGAGGGCAACTGGAAGTGGTATGAGATCTCCCGCAACCAGACCATTATCAATGCGTCCATTCGTGAGGCGCCTGCCGGGTTGATCAACACTGATTGCAGCCTGACGCCAGTACTGGTCTTCCTTGAGGACCACAAGGCAGAAACTCTGGAAACCGTCGTTGAGCGCGTCGAACAGTTTGCCGGGAACAACAGCACTGATGAGCACAGGTTCCTGCTAGCGGCGGGTAACGCCGGTGTCGAGGCCGCTACTAACGAGGTTATCTCCGGCGCCAAGGATAAGATGCTGATCCTCGTTTACAGTGTGGTGAGTTTGCTGTGCTTCGCGACCTTCCGTTCGATCCGTGCGGTGCTGTGTATCGTGATACCTCTGGGACTGACTTCGATCCTCTGTGAGGCAATCATGGCGGTATCCGGCATTGGTATCAAAGTGGCGACCCTGCCGGTTATTGCCCTGGGTGTCGGTATAGGTGTCGACTACGGCATTTATATCTACAGCAAGCTGGAGAAATACCTGCTTGAAGGCAAAACGCTTCAGGAGGCTTACTACGAGACCCTGCGCTCCACTGGTAAGGCGGTTATGTTTACCGGTGTGACTCTGGGTCTGGGTGTTGTCACCTGGATATTCTCGCCAATCAAGTTCCAGGCCGACATGGGCTTCCTGCTGTTCTTCATGTTCCTCTGGAACATGGTTGGAGCCATCTGGCTGTTGCCGGCCCTGGCCCGGTTCCTGCTGCGGCCGGATCAGATGCTTGCCAAGGCTCGAGCTGCGAAATAACATTCGCACCGACCTGCAAAAAAGCCCGCTTTGCGGGCTTTTTTGTTGTCTGGTCAACCGGTTAGCGAGCTAATCCATACTTTATTTATGGTGTGAAGTGGTCTATGTTTTATGGTGATCGTACGTCTTGCCCGCTCCCGAAGCGGGCGCCGAATTACAATGAACAGAAAAAAGGAAGAACTCACATGACACTGAAACTTAAAGCCTCCGCATTCGCTGTCGCTGCCGCAGTCAGCCTGGGCGCTGCTTCAACCTCCGTTTCCGCCCAGGAGCAGCGCTTCGTGACCATCGGCACCGGCGGTGTAACCGGCGTTTATTACCCGGCTGGCGGTGCTATCTGTCGTCTGGTGAACATGGACCGTAAAGAGCACGGTATTCGCTGCTCTGTGGAGAGTACCGGTGGTTCCGTCTACAACCTGAATGCCATCCGCCAGGGCGAGCTCGATCTGGCAGTTGCCCAGTCCGACTGGCAGTACCATGCCTACAATGGCACCAGCCAGTTCAAGGATGATGGTGCTAACAAAGATCTCCGCGCGGTCTTTTCTCTGCATCCGGAACCGTTCACTGTTGTGACCTGGAAGGCAAGCGGGTATCTGTCGGCAACCCCGGTTCAGGGCAGCGCGCCACTGCTGAAGTCCTGATGGATGAGATGGGCTGGACACTGGACAAATTCTCTCTGGCTGCCGAAATCAAGGCTGCAGAGCAGTCCCAGGCTCTTTGTGATGGCAATATTGATGCCTTCTTCTACACCGTTGGCCACCCCTCTGGTGCCATCAAGGAAGCGACAACTTCCTGTGACAGTGTCCTGGTCAACGTGGATAACGCCGCCACCCAGAAGCTGATTGACGATAACCCGTACTATCGTAAAGCGGTGATTCCTGGCGGTATGTATCGTGGCAGTGACGAAGACGTAACCACCTTTGGTGTTGCGGCAACCTTCGTGTCATCTACCGATGTCCCCGACGATGTTGTCTACGCCGTCGTGAAGGCTGTTTTCGAGAACTTTGACAGCTTCAAGCGTCTGCATCCGGCGTTTGCCAACCTGAACAAGGAAGAAATGGTCTCTGATGCCCTGAGTGCGCCGTTGCACCCGGGTGCTGCCAAGTACTACAAGGAAGCCGGTCTGATCGACTGATCTGTCTGCACTCCGACACAGCGGGCCCCGGTCCGCTGTGTCGTCCTTTCAGAGAACCATCTTTTAAGTACGGGACTAATTTATGGCGACGAGCGATCCGGCAAACGGAGCTGGTGCTGGTGGTAGCAGTAATGTAGACCAGATCCTGCAGACTGAAACCGGGGGCAGGGCGACCAGCGGGTATGCCGCGGTCATTCTGTTTATCGTTCCCCTGGTGTGGTCGCTGTTTCAGCTCTGGATTGCGTCACCACTCCCTTACATTTTCAACTTTGCCATCTTCAATTCCACGGAAGCGCGTTCTATCCATCTCGCGTTTGCGGTTTTCCTGGCGTTTTCCGCCTTTCCGATGATCAAGGGGCGGCACGTGAATGTCGTGCCCATCTACGACTGGATTCTGGCGCTCGTTGCGGCTTTTTGCGCCTCATACCTTTACGTTTTTTACGAAGAGTTGTCGACACGCCCTGGCGCTCCCATCACCCAGGATCTGTGGGTTGCGTTGGTCGGGCTCGTGCTCTCAGTAAGCTGGCGTCGCACCAGTGGTTGGGCACTGAGGGCGTGTTTGGCGTTGCACTTGGGGTTTCCACGAGCTTCGTCTTTCTGTTCGTGTTGTTTGGCGCGCTGCTTGAGAGAGCAGGCGCCGGTAATTACTTTATTAAAGTCGCCTATGCCATGTTGGGGCATATGCGTGGTGGTCCCGCCAAAGCTGCGGTGGTTTCCAGTGGTTTAAGCGGCGTTATTTCCGGTTCGTCTATTGCCAACGTCGTCACTACCGGCACGTTCACCATTCCGCTGATGAAGCGGGTTGGTTTTCCGGCTACCAAGGCCGGCGCAGTGGAAGTGGCCGCATCAACCAACGGCCAGCTGACACCTCCCATCATGGGCGCGGCCGCTTTCCTGATGGTCGAATATGTGGGTATCTCCTACCTGGAGGTCATCAAGCACGCCATCCTCCCTGCGATGATTTCCTATGTGGCACTGATTTATATCGTGCACCTTGAGGCCTGCAAGCTGAACATGCAGGGCATTGAGCGTCTCAACAAGCCGACTCTTGCCCAGCGGATGCTGAATTGGGTCGTTATCCTCATCGGCCTGAGTGTGCTGACCCTGGTGGTGTATTACGGGATCGGCTGGACGAAAACGCTTTTCGGTGAAGCGGCGATGTGGGTGTTGGCACCTTTGCTGGTGCTGATCTATATCGGCCTGGTTGGCTATGCCACCCGATTTCCGGAACTCGAGGAAGACGATCCGGATAAGGACATGGGCGAATTGCCGCCGGTTGGCCCAACTGTAAAGACCGGGCTGTACTTTCTTCTGCCCGTTGTAGTGCTGGTCTGGTGCCTTACTGTTGAGCGTTTCTCGCCACAGCTGTCGGCGTTCTGGGCCACGCTGTTCATGATTTTCATTGTTGTTACACAGCGACCGTTGAAGGCCTTTTTCTACAAGCACGGCAACTTCCTCACTGCGTTCAAGGATGGCGTGTTTGATCTTGCGCATTCGCTCGCCACCGGTGCCCGAAACATGGTGGGTATTGGCGTGGCAACTGCCACCGCCGGTATCGTGGTGGGTACGGTTACCCTGACCGGTATTGGCCTGGTGATGACCGAATTTGTCGAGTTCCTGTCTGGCGGCAACCTGCTGCTGATGCTGATCTTCACGGCCATTATCAGCCTGATCCTCGGCATGGGTTTGCCGACCACTGCCAACTACATCGTTGTGTCCACGCTGATGGCGCCGGTAATCGTCACTCTGGGCGCCCAGAATGGGCTGATCGTGCCGCTGATTGCGGTGCATCTGTTTGTGTTCTACTTTGGCATTCTGGCGGACGATACGCCGCCCGTGGGGTTGGCGGCTTATGCCGCCGCTGCCATATCCGGCGCCGATCCCATACGAACGGGTATCCAGGGCTTCACCTACGACATCCGTACGGCGATCCTCCCGTTCATGTTTATTTTCAATACCCAGTTGTTGCTCATTGGGTTGACCGGATGGTTTGACCTGCTGGTTACGATCTTCAGTGCAGTCACTGCGATGCTGGTCTTTTCCGCGGCCACGCAGGGGTTCTGGTTTACCAAGAGCTATAAGTGGGAATCGCTGTTATTGCTGCTGATTACGTTCACCATGTTCCGGCCCGGCTTCTGGTGGGATATGGTTTACCCGCCCACGGCAGATCGGCCCGGCGCCGAGATCATGGAGTATGTTGAGGATGTGCCAGCAGACAAACCGATTGTCCTGAAGGCTTCCGGGATGACGATTGACGGCGACGAGGTGACCACCTATGTGCGGCTTGAGATTCCCGCTGGCGACACGCCCGAGCAACGTCTGATGGACGCCGGCCTTGAACTCAGCCCGGATGGCGAAAAGATGGCGGTAGACTTCGTTGGTTTCGGTAGCCCGGCGGAGGATGCTGGCATCCAGTTTGGCTGGACCATCGATGCCGTGCAGGTTGACCTGGAACGGCCGCCAAAAGAGCTGATGTTCATTCCTGCTCTGGTGTTACTCGGCCTTCTGGCGTTTGGTCAGTTGCGTCGGCGGGCCAGGGAGGAAGCCGCCGGCCAGCCAGCCTGACGCCACACCTGTCCGTGCAAACCCGGCATTAACCTGCCGGGTTTTTTTCTGTTAGACTTCGCCTCGAAGCGGCCCGCGGTTTGTATCGCGCCGTGCCGTCACCATGTGGTCTCTGGTATAGATCACCGCTGAGTAACCAACAGGAGCCTTTCATGCCCGTCGTAACCCTGCCCGATGGTAGCCATCGCAGTTTTGCCGAACCCGTAACCGTTCATGATGTCGCCGCCGATATCGGCGCTGGCCTTGCCAAAGCCGCCCTTGCCGGAAAGGTGGATGGCCAGCTCGTGGACACCAGTTATCGCATCGAAAACGATGCCGAGCTGGCAATCGTCACCGAGCGTGATGAAGACGGCGTTGATATCATTCGCCATTCTACGGCGCACTTGATGGCCATGGCTGTCCAGGAACTGTTTCCAGGAGCCCAGGTCACCATTGGCCCGGTTATCGACAATGGCTTCTACTACGACTTCAAGTACGACCGCCCGTTCACCAATGAGGATCTGGCGCGGATCGAGAAGCGGATGGAAGAGCTCTCCAAACAGGACTTGCCGGTTTCTCGCTCCATCATGTCCCGCGATGAGGCGATCAAGCTCTTTGAGGATATGGGCGAAGAATACAAGGTCCGTATCATTCAGGACATTCCCGGCGATGAGGACCTTTCATTTTACAGCCAGGGCGATTTTATCGACCTGTGCCGCGGTCCCCACGTTCCCAGCACCGGCAAGCTGAAGGCCTTCAAACTGACCAAGGTGGCCGGCGCGTATTGGCGTGGCGACACCAGCAATGAGCAGCTTCAGCGCGTGTACGGAACCGCCTGGGGTAACAAGAAAGATCTCAAAGCCTATTTGCACCGTCTGGAAGAGGCCGAGAAGCGGGATCACCGGAAGGTCGGCAAGAAGCTTGGCTTGTTCCATATGCAGGAAGAAGCACCGGGCATGGTTTTCTGGCACCCGGATGGCTGGTCGCTGTATCAGGAAGTTGAGCAATACATGCGCCGCAAGCAGCAGGAGCATGGCTACAAGGAGATCAAGACACCACAGGTGGTGTCACGGACCCTGTGGGAGAAGTCAGGGCACTGGGACAAGTTCAAGGACGACATGTTCACCACCGAGTCGGAGAAGCACGACTACGCCATCAAGCCCATGAACTGTCCCTGCCACGTGCAGGTCTTCAACCAGGGTCTGAAAAGCTACAAGGATCTGCCCCTGAGACTGGCGGAATTCGGCTCCTGCCACCGGAACGAGGCCTCCGGGGCGCTGCATGGACTGATGCGTGTTCGGGGCTTTACCCAGGACGATGCCCACATTTTCTGCGAAGAAGATTCTATTCAGCAGGAAGTCTCGGCATTTATTGAAATGCTGCACGAGATCTACACAGACTTCGGGTTTACCGAAATCCTGTACAAGCTCTCAACCCGTCCGGAAAAACGGGTTGGCTCCGATGAGGTCTGGGACAAGGCGGAAGCCGCCCTGGAAGAAGCGTTGAATCGCGAAGGGGTAGACTGGGAATTGCTGCCAGGCGAAGGCGCCTTCTACGGACCCAAAATCGAGTTCTCGCTGAAAGACTGTATCGGACGGGTATGGCAGTGTGGCACTATTCAGGTGGACTTCTCGATGCCGGGTCGTCTGGGTGCGCAGTATGTTGCCGATAATTCCGAGCGGAAGACCCCGGTCATGCTGCACAGGGCGGTATTGGGATCCTTTGAACGTTTTATTGGTATCCTGATCGAGGAATACGAAGAGGGTTAATGCTGACTTGAGAAACGAGAAGATCGGCTTTAAAATCCGCGAGCATACTCTTAACAAGGTTCCCTACCTTGTCGTTGTCGGTGACAAAGAAGTCGACAACAACGCCGTTGCGGTGAGAACCCGCAAGGGCGAAGATTTGGGAACTTTATCGCTTGAAGCGTTTGAGCAATTCTTAAGTGAAGATGTTGAACGCAAGGGCAAAACAAAGACGGAGATCTGATTATTAAACAGCGAGCGAATCGGGGTGGGCGCACACCAAAGGCGCCTATCAATGAGAATATTGACGCAACCGAAGTCCGACTGATTGACGCAGAAGGCAATCAGGTCGGTGTAGTACCAATAGAGGATGCTCTCAAGCAAGCAGAAGAGGCATCTCTTGACCTGGTCCAGGTTACGGATTCCGATCCGATCGTCTGTAAGATAATGGACTACGGCAAGAAAATCTTCGACGAGAAGAAGGCCAAGGCGGCTGCCAAGAAAAAGCAGAAGCAGACGCAGGTCAAAGAGCTTAAGTTCCGTCCAGGAACTGAAGAAGGGGATTATCAGGTCAAACTACGCAACCTGGTACGTTTCCTTGAAAACGGGGACCGCGGCAAAATCACTATCCGCTTCCGTGGCCGTGAGATGGCACACCAGGAAATTGGTATGCAGCTCATGCAGCGCATAGAAGCAGATATTGAAGAGCTTGCCCAGGTAGAGATGCGGCCGAAAATGGAAGGCCGGCAGATGACCATGGTTGTGGCGCCCCGCAAGAAGAAGTGAACCTGATCGGGTGCTTGTCCCCCGCGCATGCGGGGGATTTGTCGTTCAGGGGCACATTATTGTTTATTTAAAAATAGAATGCGGAGTTTTAAAAAATGCCTAAGATGAAAACCAAAAGCGGAGCCACCAAGCGGTTCAAGA
>MRWG01001797.1_pt1 | contig 12372 bp, 7 predicted proteins | sample 1013341 | NCBI WGS metagenome assembly MRWG01 (sample SAMN06117577, study PRJNA244670) | biofilm metagenome | biome: Water; feature: Cathode Biofilm; material: Biofilm; isolation source: microbial consortium enriched at the cathode of a solar microbial fuel cell | place: USA: District of Columbia ... | reverse complement strand
GGTCATCGACTGGTCCATGCCGATCGACGGGAAGGAGTTCACCGACAACTTCCTGCTGCTCTGGGCGGCCGGCGCCTACGAGTTCGCGCAGGATGCCGCCGCCTATTTCGGCAAGCCGCCTTCGGAAGACATCGTCGAGCCCTGGACACTCGGCCTTGTACAGGAATTTGCCCGGAACGCCGACAAATTCGAGAATGCGGTCGCCTACCTGGCCGCCTTCGAGCCGCTCTATCATTCATGGTTCGAGGATTTCGACGTCATCCTGACCCCGACTGTCTCGACGCTGCCGCCGAAGATCGGCGTGCAGTCACCGACTGGACCGTATGACGAGGTCCGCAAGTCTGTTACGGACTTCGCTGCCTTCACCGCCCCGCTCAACGTGGCCGGTGCCGCGTCGATGAGCGTCCCGGTCCAGTGGACCGAGAGCGGCCTGCCGGTCGGCTCCCTCTTCTCGGGGCAGCGCGGGGATGACGGGCTTCTGCTCGCACTCGCCTATGAGCTGGAAGCGGCCCAGCCCTGGATTGACCGCAGGCCGGGCATTCTCGGCTGACCGCATATCCCGTCGCGCAACGTGCCTTGCCAGACCCTGAATCTGGCGACACGTTGCGCACCAATCCTTTTGACCCGACCGGAGTTCCGCCATGTCCCTTCGCCTCACTGCCCTGTCCGTCGCCGCGCTGAGTTTCGCCATGGGTGCACACGCTGAGAAGACGGTGCTGTCGGGCGGGAACATCATCGATGTCAGGACCGGCAATGTGATGACCGGCAATTCCATCCTGGTCGAGGATGGCCGGATCGTCGCCCTGGGCGGAGAGGATTCGCTCGGCCTCGACGGCTCGGAGACGGTGATCGACATGAAGGGCGCCTACGTCCTGCCCGGACTGTCCGACAGCCACGTCCACCTGACCAGCCGGCATGACGATCACGGCTATCGCAGCCTCGCCATATCGCTGCCGCGCGCGACGATTTCGGGGGTCGCCAATGCCGAGACGACGCTGAAGGCCGGATTCACCACGGTGCGAAATGTCGGGGCGGCCGGGTATTCCGACGTCGCCCTTCGCGATGCGATCATGGATGGTGAAATTCCGGGCCCGCGTGTCATCCCCGCCGGGGTGGCGCTTGGCATCACGGGCGGCCATTGCGACATGAACCTGCTGCCAAAGGAATATGATGCAACCTCGGAAGGCGTGGCCGACGGTCCATGGGCGGTGCGCCAGAAGGTGCGCGAGAACTTCAAGTATGGCGCCGAGGTCATCAAGTATTGCGGCACAGGCGGTGTCCTGTCCAAGGGCACGAAGATCGGCGCGCAGCAATTCACCGCCGAGGAGATGGCCGCCATTGTCGACGAGGCGCATGCCCTCGGCATGAAGGTGGCAGTGCACGCGCATGGCACCAAGGGCATCCGCACGGCCATCGAGGCGGGCGTCGATTCGGTCGAGCATGCCAGCCTGATCGACGATGAGAGCATCGCGCTCGCCAGCAAGCAGGGCACATACCTGTCCATGGACGTCTACGTATCCGACTTCATCCTGTCGGAGGGCGAGGAAGCCGGTATCCTGCCGGAGTCGCTCGACAAGGAGCGCGAAGTCGGCCGTGCGCAGCGCGAGAGCTTCAAGCGCGCCGTCGAGGCTGGTGCGAAGATGGCGTTCGGCACGGATGCGGGCGTCTACCAGCATGGCCTGAACGGGCGCCAGTTCGCCTATATGGTCGAGTGGGGCATGACCCCGCTTCAGGCGATCCAGGCGGCGACAATCAACAATGCCGACCTGTTCGGCATGGCCGATACCATCGGCGCCATCGAAGTCGGCAAGGAAGCTGACATCATCGCCGTCGGCGGCAATCCGCTGGACGATGTCCGTGAGCTTGAGGATGTCGACTTCGTGATGGCCGATGGCGTCGTTCACTCCAACGAACTGGGCGAATAGATGCCGGGACAGCTTCGGCTGGAAATTGCCGCGCCGGTCGCTGAGATCATCATCGATGCGCCAGCCCGGCGGAATGCCTTCAATATCGAGATGTGGGCCGCCCTGCCCGGCCTCGTCGCCGAGGCAGAAGCCTCGCCGGAGGCCCGTGTCATCATCCTGCACGGCGGCGAAACCGGTCACTTTGCCGCCGGGGCCGATATCTCCGAATTCGAAACGATCTATGCCGACCGGGAGTCGGCCGCAAAGAGCCGGGACACAATTTCGGATGCGCTGGACAGATTGGCCACATGCCGAAAGCCCGTCATTGCGGCCATCGAGGGCGCCTGCGTGGGCGGCGGCGTCTCGCTGGCCCTGGCCTGCGATATCCAGATTGCAGCAGAAGACGCCCGGTTCGGCGTGACGCCGGCAAAACTCGGCCTTGTCTACCCGCCCGGCGACACACGGCGACTGCTCGCAGCCGTCGGCCCGGCACAGGCCAGGGACATCCTCTTCACCGGCGCGATTTTCGATGCCGGCCGGGCGGCGCGGATCGGACTGGTGGCTGAGCTTTGCGCGCCCGGGACGGCGCTGCAGACGGCGAAGGAAAAGGCTGCCAGGGTCGCTGAGGTCTCCCAGTACTCGGTGCGGGAAATGAAAGAGATCATCGCCGCGCTCGGCTCGCCGGAGGGGCTCGATGAGACAGAAGGTCGCGAGCGGTTTGTACAGGCCGCCACTGGACCTGACTTCAGGGAAGGTTATCTCTCCTTCATCCAGAAGAGAAAGCCGGATTTCCCGACCGTCTGACCTTCAATTTCACAATCGTATCGATGGGTTCGCCGCGCTGCCCAGCCGGCTTCGAGCCTTCGCTCGCATATCGTCATAAACAGATGGATAGACGTTAATGTGATGCATCATTGCATCACTGTGAGTGGCGCAGCAGCATGTGACCGCATGTCTCCATTGCATATCCGTATAAATGAAACATATGGCTGCGGAGCGGAATCGCTTCGGTGATTCACTCGGAAACGGACCCGTCAACGACCGGTCCGAAAAACAACATAAAACCATTAGGGAGACCTCAATGCAGCGCAAATCCATCCTCCTGTCCGGCGTAGCTCTGGCGACCGCTTTCAGCGCCCTGCCCGCCATCGCACAGGAGAGCGACAGCGACCGTGAAACGGCCGTCGACCGCGTTCTTCAGAAAGTCACTGTTTCGGCAACAAAGAAGAAGGACGTTGAAGACGTCCAGGACGTTCCGATCGCGGTCACCGCATTCAATGCCGACACGCTCGACGCCCTGAACGTGACGACGATCGAAGACCTCAGCTTCACCTCGCCAAACGTCTCGCTCGACGATGTCGGCACGGCGCGCGGCACGGCAAACTTCGCCATTCGCGGCCTCGGCGTGAACTCATCCATTCCGTCCATCGACCCGGCTGTTGGCGTCTTTATCGACGGCGTCTATCTCGGCGTGAACAACGGCGTGGTTGTCGACCTGTTCGACCTGGAGAGCGTTGAAGTCCTGCGTGGCCCGCAAGGTCTTCTCTTCGGCCGCAACACGACGGGCGGCGCACTGGTCGTCAACACTGCCAACCCGACCGACGACTTCACCTACAAGGCCCGCGCGACCTTTGACGGTCCGATCGACGACGATCGCGGCGGCCTGAACTCCACCATCCAGGCAACCGTTTCCGGCCCGCTGGTCGAAGGCGTCCTGAACGGCAAGATCGGCGCCTACTACAATTCCGACGCCGGCTACTTCAAGAACCTGTATGACGGCGACAATCACGGCGAAGCCCAGACCGCCATCTACAAGGGCGCGCTGGAGTACTTCCCGACCGAGCGGCTCACCTTCCTGCTCAAGGCCGAGTATGGCGACAGCCGCGTCGATGGCCCGACCGGCCAGAACCGCTCTTACTTCGATCGCGACAGCTTCGACTTCTCGATCAACAATCCGGGCTTCGGCGAGTCGGAAACCATCCTCAGCTCGCTGCGCACCGACTATGATGTCGATTTCGGCAACGGTCAGATCACCAACATCCTCGGCTACCGCAAGTTCACGTCCGACACGTCGGGCGATATCGACGCGACGCCGTTCACCCTGTTCCACTCCGGTTCCGAACTCGCACAGGAACAGATCTCCAACGAGCTGCGCTATGCTGGCACGTTCGGCAAGACCGACCTGACGACGGGTGTCTACTACTTCAACCAGACAGTCGACTATACGGAAATCCGTAACCTGCCGACCACGCGCCCGGCAGCCCTGCCGGCCTCCATTCCGTGGCAGTTCTACGGCGGCGGCAGCCAGGACCACACTGTGTATGGCGTCTTTGCCAACGTCGACTACTCGATCACGACGGACCTGATCGCGACGGTCGGCCTGCGCTATTCGTCAGAGGAAAAGGACGCAGACGTGACCTATATCCGTCCGCGCTTCGAATGCTCGGTCGTTGACGGCACCTGCCCGGTCGATGGCAACAATGCGCTCCTCGGCGCGCTGGGCGCCACCGAGCCGAACGGCTTCTCCGATGGCGACGACTGGTCGAACTGGACGCCGAAACTCGGCCTGCAATACTTCTGGGCCGACAATTTCCAGACCTATGGTACCTATACCAAGGGCTTCCGTTCGGGCGGCTACAACTTCCGGATCACGGACGTTGGCGTCTTCCTCGGACAGATCGTTCCGCAAACCGGTGACTTCGGCTTCGACGAAGAGGAAGTCGACGCTTATGAAATCGGCTTCAAGTCGAGCAGCGAGGATGGCCGCGTCCAGTTCAACGGTGCAGCCTTCCTGACCAAGATCTCCGACATGCAGCGTGAGGTGAACACGGCCGGTCCATCCGGCGTCGTGCAGAACATCCTCAACACGGCAGACGCGACGATCACGGGTGTCGAAGTCGATGGCCGCTGGGCAGCGACCGACAGCCTTCTCTTCACCTTCAATGCCGGCCTGATCGATGCCGAGTATGACGATGTCCGTTTCGACATCAGCGGCGATACCGTGGTCGACCAGCGTGACGAGGCCCTGGAACTGCCGCGTGTGCCGCAGGTGACCTATGGCTTCGGCTTCATCCACGACGCGGACCTAGGTGACATGGGTTCGCTCGTCTCGACGCTGAACATGCAGTATCGTGACCGCATCGCTTATACCGACAGCAATTTCGGCTGGGTGCAGGGCACGACGCAGCTCGCGGCAGACTTCACCTGGGAGACCCCATATGAAGGCTTTGCCGTTTCGCTCTTCGGCGACAACCTGCTCGACGAAGTGCAGGTCGGCAACGACACCCAGCTGCCCTTCCCTGGGCCGCTCTCCAACGGCGTTCAGTCGCCCTTCCAGGCCCTGCCGGGCGGCGGCACGTTCAGCCCGCTCAAAAAGGGCCGTGTTGTCGGCGTGGAATTCACGCTGGCGCGCTAAGGCGACCCACAATTCGACAGGATGGGGCGGCAGAGCGATCTGCCGCCCTTTTCTTTTGCGCCAGCCGGACGAGTTCCTTCTTGGCTGTCGCAGCGGCAGCGATGCTTGGTGTGATTCAAACACCTTCAAGGGAGATACGATCATGAAAGTTGCAGCAGTCAAGAAACCCGGCGGCCTGGAGAACCTGAAGATCGAGGAACGTCCCGATCCGAAGCCCGGCCCGGGCGAGATCCTTGTCCGGGTGCGCGCCAGCTCGCTCAACTATCATGACTTTGTCGTCGTCATGGGCGGCATCCCGACCCCGGACGGGCGTATCCCGATGTCGGATGGCGCAGGCGATGTTGTCGCCGTCGGCGAGGGCGTCACCCGCTTCAAGGAGGGCGACAAGGTCCTCTCGACCTTCTTCCCGAACTGGCATTCCGGCCCGATTGGCGCCGCCGGCTTTGCCAGCGTACCAGGCGATGGCGATGACGGCTTCGGGGCTGAACTCGTCGCCGCCTCGCAGGAAGCGTTCACGCGCATGCCCGACGGCTATTCCTATGCCGAGGCCGCAACGCTGACCTGCGCCGCCCTGACCGCCTGGCGCGGCATGTTCGTCGAGAACAAGGTCAAGCCCGGCGACTGGGTGCTCACGCAGGGCACGGGCGGCGTCTCGATCTTCGCGCTGCAATTTGCCAAGGCGGCGGGCGCGCGCGTCATCGCCACATCCTCCTCGCAAGAGAAGCTCGACAAGCTGAAGGCGCTCGGCGCCGACCACCTGATCAATTACAAGGAAACGCCCGAATGGGGCAAAAAGGCCTTCGAGCTGACCGGCGGGCGCGGCGTTGATGAGGTCGTCGAGATTGGCGGCCCGGCCACCATGGCGCAATCCATCGCCGCCGCTCGTGTCGGCGGGCATATCTCGCTCATCGGTGTGCTGACGGGTGTCTCAGGCGAAGTGCCGACCGCGGCGTTCTTTTCCAAGAACCTTACCATGTCCGGCATCACCGTCGGCTCACGCGCCCACCAGGAAGACATGATCGCCGCCATCGAGGCGAACGGCATCAAGCCGGTGATCTCCGACAGCTTCCCGCTCGACAAGATCGCCGAGGCCTTCGGTCACCAGGCCGCGCAGAAGCATTTCGGGAAAATCGTGCTGGAGATCTAGGCCGGCAAGGAAAGCCTCATGGTGAGCGATGTCGAACCACAAGGCTCCCCGATGAAAACCAGACACCCTCGTCCTTCGAATTCGCTCAGGATGAGGGTGTTTTTCATCAGTTCACCGAGGTGAACTCAGCCCCGGTCTTCTCGAAATAGTCGCGCCAGAAGGCTTTCACGTCGCTCATCGGCAGGTCGTATTCCTGGCGCGGGACAACGCGTGCGACGATCTCGACACCGTCCATTTCCGGCACCTGGTCGGCAAGGCGGGTCTTCGAGAAGGCGTCCTTGTCGGTCCCGGTCTTGTAGAAGGAGAACTCGCCGGAATGCTGCATCAGGTCCGAGATGAGGATGATGCGGCGATCCCCGCGCGAGGCCCGGAAATCAGCCCGGTCGGCGATGGAGTAAACCGCCTCGAACAGCGGTGAGCTCGGCTGGCGCTTGTCCATAAGCGCCTTCTCGATCTCATCAGAAAGCGGCTCATAAAAGGTCTCTCGCCAGGTGTCCTCGATCATGCGGGGGTTCTGCAGGAAAGGGTTGGCATGTTCGGCCGAGCCCGGCGAGCAGTGGCTGTAGACGATCTTCGCGTCATATGGATCGGCCGAATTCGGCGTGACGACGGTCAGCCGGCCAAAACGCGGCAGGGTGCGCGCCTCGCTGTCGATGAATTCCGCGACCCATCCCAAATCGTTCGGATTGAACGGGTCCGACTGGTCGATCATGACCACCGTGTGCGCCGGGTCCTTGCGGTCCATGCGGCAACCGGTTTCCGGCGTTGTTGCCGGGCTCGCGCTGAAGGCGGCGAGGGCAAACAGGCCAAACACGCCGGCCAGCATCGCCCCGATCATGCCCCGCCAGAACCAGGGGCCCTTTTCTCTCGACCTAGCCATGACTGAGACTCCTTCCCGTCTGACGGCTTGCTATCAGGCGCTTTTCGCCTGGTGTTCCTGACGCTGGTGATGCTGCTTGTCGCGCATCGCCTGGATGTGTCCACCCACGCGCTCCTCGATGGAGGAGAGGCCCTTCTGGACCTGCTGGATATGGCTTTCCATCCACTCGCGCACGATGTTCAGCGCCTGGATGTTGTTCTCGATCGCCTTGATTGCCGCATTGGCCTGCTCGCGCTCTTTCTGGGTGTCGAGCGGCGGGATGTTCGGCGTGACGATCTCGTCGAAATAGGCGGGCACAGCGGCCTGTTCGCCCAGCTTGTCCCGGCAGGCATTACGCGCGCGGCGATGGGCCTGGCGGTAGGCAACCTTGAGCGAGCGCTCCTGGTCCCCGGCCCGGGCGGCGATCTCGACGGCAATGTCGCGGCGCGTCTCAAGCAGGTTCATGGCCTTCTCGATCTCGCGCTTGGCGGCAAGGTGGCGCTGCTGCTGGGTCTCGAACCAGATGCGTGAGCGGGTGAAGAAATCCGACAGGTCGTCGCGCACGCCATTGCGCACCTGCTGGCGCTTCTCATAGGCCGCGCGCTCCTTGCGCCAGACCCGGCCATAACCCGGAAAGCGGTCGGAGATGCGGTCATAACCCTCATAGAGCGCAATCGCGAAGACGGTGAGGCCGATCAGCAGGAGGCCAATCGCAACAAGGCTGTCGAGGCCGAAGATGTTCGGGAACATGTCGGCGATCACCGCTGAAGGCGAAATCGCGAACATGGAGAAACCGGCGAGCGAACCTTCAGCCAGCGCATCATGCAGGGCGACCTCCACGGCATCGCGGAAGTGGGCGACGAAGAAGTTCACGAACAGGCCGCACGCGACGCAGACGCCCGCGACGATCCCGCCGAGCACCTTCATGTATGTTTCTGGATGGTTGAGGTTCCTGAGGCCGACAAAGCCGCCAACCACGCCGAAGAGGACGTTTACAGCGGAAATTCCGAAGGCGACCATCATGCCGCCCAGCAGGCCGGACGACTGCGCATCCTTGAACAGGAGCGCGTTGAAACAGCCTTCGACGATCATGATGAAGATCAGGATCGCGATCGCCTGTTCGACATTCTTCTTGATGTCCGGCGTGCGTTTCTGGAGCTGGTCGCCGAAGCGTTGCTTGAAGCTTTCCAGCTCAACCACCGTGGCTTCGTGATGCGCCTTGGCGTCGGTCGAATCGTCGAATTCGTAGTGACGGTACTCGCTTTCCTCGGCCTTGATCGCTTCCTTCAGCTGCTCGGGATAGATAGCGCCCGGCGTGCAGTCGGAAATGAAGTTGCGCACGGAGGCCGACGTGGCACTCATCCAGGTCTTCAGGCCGCGGCGCACGCGCTCGGCCTTTTCGGCGATCTGCTGTTCGCGCTCGCTCCACTGGTCCTCAGTGATCGATTCAGACGTCGGGATCCCGTCCTGGGCATCCTTGCGGGCCACCCGGCGGGTGACCATGCGCGAAAAGCCCAGTTCGCCATCCTTGAGCGAGCCTTTCAGCCCGTGCTGGTTCTGCTCAACCTTCGGATCGAGTGGCTTGACCGGTTTCGTGTAGCCAAGTTCCGCGCCCCAGCGCACCTGTTTCTTCAACATGCCGGACCCTCTTAACAATAGCCCCAGTACGGTTAACGATTACCGGGAAATTGCGCGCGGAGGCTTAACAGAGTGCTAAGCCCCGAGGGACCGCCACGAGCCGGGCGCTGGGACGCTTTGACTTCTCAGGCTTTTTTGGTCGAAGCCGTCCTGTTTGTTACAGAAAGCTAATTTTCACGAGGCGTTGGCAAGCTTCGAAATGACCATGCCATCCACGTCCAGCGGGGCTGGACGGCTGAGCAGGAAGCCCTGAAGCTCGCTGCAATGGGCCTCGATCAGCCTCTTCGCCTGCGATTCGGTCTCTACCCCTTCTGCCACCACGGGAATGGACAGGCTCGAACCGAGATGCAGGATGGCGTCCACAATCGCCTGGGCTTTCTTGTCACTCTCCATGGACAGGACGAACGACTTGTCGATCTTGATCCGGTCGAAGGGGAATTGCTGGACAAAGCGCATCGATGAATAGCCGGTACCGAAATCATCAAGGGCGATCTGCACGCCGAGCTTCTTGAGCCTCTCAAGGATGCGGGCGGCGACAATCGTGTTCTGGATCAGGCAGGTCTCGGTGATCTCAAGCTCCAGCCGGCTGGCGTCCAGCCCGCTCTTGCGAAGCGCGTCACGGACAGTGGCATACAGCTTCGGATCGAGGAACTGGCGGGCCGACAGGTTCACCGACACGCTGACCTTCTCCTTCCAGCGCGCGGCCGCCTCACAAGCCGTGTAGATCGACCAGCGGCCAATGTCCTGAATGATCAGGCTCTGCTCGGCGACTTCGATGAACGCACCCGGCATGACCAGGCCGTGGCCCGGCCTGTTCCACCGAATAAGCGCCTCATATCCAAGTATCCTCGACGTCCTGGAACACACCTTGGACTGGTAATGGAGGACGAACTCCTCTTCGCGTACCGCCCGCTCGAGGTCCGCTTCCAGTTTGCGCTTTGTCTCGGCCTGCGCGTGCAACTCGCCGTCATAGAAGCGCGCTGTCCGGCGCCCGCCATGCTTGGCGACGTAAAGGGCCCGGTCGGCCGCCTTGAGCAAGGCAGCGGGATCTTCCCACATCAGGCCCGAGGCAATCCCGACGCTGGCCCCTGAGCGAATTGTGACCGCACTATAGCGTATCGGGCGCGACAGGCTCTGGACACATGCCTCGCCGAGCGCAACGAGCGCCTTCTCATCCTTGCCATCCGGGTAGATGACCGCAAACTCGTCGCCGCCGAGGCGCGAGACAATGGCATCCTTTCCGAAGGTGATCCGCAGCCGCTGGGCCGATTCCTTGAGCACCGCATCACCGGCCTCGTGGCCGAACTGGTCATTCACGTCCTTGAACTCGTCGAGGTCGACCAGGAACACGCTGAAGTCCCGGATGGCCGGCGCGTTCTGCGAGGTCCGCTCGTCGAGCGCTTTCTGGAAGGCGGCGCGATTGGGCAGCTGGGTCAGCTGATCGAGATAGGCCAGCTCGCGGATGTGGGCTTCGTTTCGGATACGGTCGCGCAGGTCGTAGAGACTGACGGCGACAAGGCCGCGACCGCTGTCTTCCAGATCGCGCACGCTGAGGTCGACGGGGATTGCCTCGCCGGCACACTGGATTTCATATTCGCAGACCGTATCCGGCCCTGTCCTCAGGGGGTCGAGACCGATCAGGTTTGTGGCCTGTGCGCCAATCAGGGCGTCCCGCGGCGTGCCAAAAAGGGCGACAGCTGCTTCATTGACCTCCACGACGACGCCATCATCGCGGACAACAAGGATGGCTTCCGATGCGGCGTTAACCAGCAGGGACATCGTGCGCTGTTGGCGAAAGCGGAAGCTGGAAAGGACGGTATCCCAGCCGGCTGCGACCGAAGCGGCGACAATCGCGGCGGCGACACCGAGGACGACCCAGCTGCCGAGCGTTGCAGGCGCAATCTCCCAGCCTGCCTGCGCAAATCCGTCGAGCGGAACGACCGTCATCGCGGTCATGCCGATGAAGTGGAGCGATGCGACCGCCGCCATCGATGTCCCGAGCGCGGCCACGTTGCGCGCCTTGCTTTCGGTGCTGAGACTGAAATAGGTCGCGGAAAACAGCGCCAGTGCGGCGACAAACGAGGTGATCACATAGCCGGTGTCGAACTCGATGAGCGCTGACGCCTTCAGGGCGCCAACGCCATAATAGTGCATCGTGGTGACGGTGATCGTCGCCAGCAACGCACAGGTCGCGCGGCGAAGCGGCGTCATCGCGCCAATCAGGATCTGGCTCGTGGCGAGAAAACCCGACAGGGCGATCCCGGCCGAGAGAAGCGTCGTCAGACCGTCGAATTGAACAGCGAATCCTGGCCGGTACCCCAGCATGGCTACGAAGTGGGTGGCCCAGATTCCAATGGCGGTAACCGCGCCGGACAGACCGGCCCAAATGCGCTGGCGCATGCGCGTCTCTGCAAGAACGCCGCGCTGGTAAACGATGACCGAGCAGACCGAGCCGGTTGCCAGAACAAGGATGGCGGCCAACACATAGAGCAGGCCATGCTCGCCCGTTACACATGAGAGGATTTCATACATGCCTAGCAGCGGTAGGGCACTATCATGTATTATGTATTAAAACGCATGCTTTTCAGTGGGTTAACGGATACGCCGCGTACTTTAACCACGCCAGGTGCGCCCGTTGACGCCCGGCCGCTGACCAGCCTTGCCCCGCGATACTGGATCAGATCTCGCCCCTGATCCGCTTCATGACGCCCGAGAAGTCGAGACCGGCATGGCCGTCCTCATCGAGCTTTGCATAGATTTCCCCGGCATGATGGCCAAGCGGGGTCGAGGCCCCTGCCCCTTCCGCCGACGCCAGCGCCAGCTTGAGGTCCTTCAGCATCATGGCCACGGCAAAACCAGGCTTGTAGTCGCGGTTCGACGGCGCGGCCGGCACAGGCCCCGGAGCCGGACAATAGCTCGTCATCGACCAGCACTGGCCAGAGGCCGTGGAGGAAATATCGAAGAAGGTCTGCGCATCGAGACCCAGCTTTTCGGCAAGATTGAAGGCCTCGCAGGTGCCGATCATGGAGATGCCGAGCAACATGTTGTTCGCGATCTTGGCAACCTGGCCATTACCCGCCCGGCCGGCATGAAAGACATTCTTCGCCATCTTCTCCAGCACGGGTTTGGCGCGCGCATAGCCCTCGTCAGGCCCGCCGACCATGAAGGTCAACGTCCCGCCTTCAGCCGCCGCGACGCCGCCGGAGACGGGCGCATCCAGATAGATAAAGCCGGCCGCCTCAGCCTTCTTTGCAGCCTCACGGGCTTCCTCCACAGCGATGGTCGAGCAGTCGAGAAACAGCGTCCCCGGCTTGGCATTTGCGGCAACGCCGTCGTCGCCGAAATAGACCTGGTGAACGTGCTTGCCCGCTGGCAGCATGGTCACAACGACATCAACGTCGGACACGGC
>MRWG01001796.1_pt1 | contig 12374 bp, 12 predicted proteins | sample 1013341 | NCBI WGS metagenome assembly MRWG01 (sample SAMN06117577, study PRJNA244670) | biofilm metagenome | biome: Water; feature: Cathode Biofilm; material: Biofilm; isolation source: microbial consortium enriched at the cathode of a solar microbial fuel cell | place: USA: District of Columbia ... | reverse complement strand
GGCGTCGTGCTTGAGAAGCGGATAGCCCGAGTTCTGCCAGAAATTCGGGCGCCGGGCGGCCATCGGCGGCGGCAGGTTGTCGGCCATGCGTCAGTTATGACCGGAGATGTCGGCGTGCAGCGGCCTGGTCTCGTCGAACTTCGCCTTCTGCTCGTCGGAGGCCGGCTCCTGGTACTTCTGTTTGTACTCGTCGTAGGGCATGCCGTAGATCATTTCCCGGGCCTCGTCCGACGACAGATCGACGCCGCGCGCCTCGGCCGCGGCCACCAGCCATTTCGACAGGCAGTTGCGGCAGAACCCCGCCGTGTTCATGATGTCGATGTTCTGCGCGTCGGTGCGCTTCTGCAGGTGCTTGACGAGGCCGCGGAAGGCGTCGGCCTGGATTTCGGTCAGTGTCTTGTCGTCCATGATGGTCTCTCCCCGAATTGGTTGGCCTTGCAGGCGATATGGGTGTTCGGGCGTCCGAATGCCAGCTTCGCCTTAACGCCCCAGGGCCGCGCCAGCCTTATCTGCCCACGGCGCGCCAGCCTCAACGTCCCACGGCTCTCCAGCCGATATCCCGGCGGCAGAACCCTTGCGGCCAGTCGATGGCGTCGACGGCTTGGTAGGCGCGCTTCTGCGCCTGTTCGACCGTCTTGCCCAGCGCCGTGACGCCGAGCACCCGGCCGCCGTTCGCCAGCGTGCGGCCGTTGCCGTCGGACGTGGTGCCGGCATGGAACACGATCACGTCGTCCATGGCATCGGCGTCCGCGAGCCCCTTGATCTCGGTGCCCTTGCGGTAGCTGCCGGGATAGCCGTCGGCGGCCATGACCACGGTCAGCGCCGTGCGCGGGTCCCACTCGAGCCTGATCTTGTCCAGTTCGCCACGGGCCGCGGCCAGCAGCATCTCAAGCGCGCCGGACTTGAGCCGGGCCATGATCGGCTGGCATTCCGGATCGCCGAAGCGGCAGTTGAACTCGATCACCTTGGGGCCGTCCTCACCGATCATCAGGCCGGCGAACAGCACGCCCTTGTAGGGCTTGCCCTCCTTCTTCATGGCCGCGACGGTCGGCGTGACGATTTCGTCCATGATGCGTTTTTCCATCGCCTCGTCGAGGACCGGCGCCGGGGTGTAGGCCCCCATGCCGCCGGTGTTGGGGCCGTGATCGCCGTCATGGACCTGCTTGTGGTCCTGCGCACCGGCCAGCGGGATCGCGCGTTCGCCGTCGCAGAGTGCGAAGAAACTCGCTTCCTCGCCGCGCAGGAACTCCTCGATGACGATCTCGGCGCCGGCGTCGCCGAACGCCTCCTCGATCATGATCTGGTCGACGGCGGCATAGGCCTCGGTGACGTTGTGGCTCAGGATCACGCCCTTGCCGGCGGCGAGGCCGTCGGCCTTGACGACGACGGGCCGGTTCTTGACGCGGATGTATTCCTTGGCCGCGTCGGGCTCGTCGAAGCGCTCGTAGTCCGCCGTCGGGATGCCGTACTTGGCGAGCAGGTCCTTCATCATGCCCTTGGAACCCTCGATCTCGGCGGCCGCGGCGGAGGGGCCGAAGACGGGCACGCCCATGGCCTCGATCCGGTCGGCGAGCCCGGCCACCAGCGGCGCTTCCGGGCCGACGACAACGAACTCGATCCCGAGGTCCTCGACCGCGGTGCAGATCGCATCCAGGTCCTCGGCGCCGATTTCCAGGCATTCGGCGCAGGCGGCGATGCCCGCGTTGCCGGGCGCGGCGTAAAGCCGGGTCAGTTTCGGCGATTTCGCCATCGCCCACGCCAGGGCGTGCTCGCGTCCGCCGCCGCCGACAATCAATACCTTCATGAACGCGCGTCTCCCCGGTCTCTCGGCTATTGATGGCGGTTGTCTTCGCTGCCGCCTTGAGACATACAGTCTATTTATGAGCGACGCCCCGTCCACCCATAATAGTGGCGACAACGTCCCCGTCTTTTCCGTGACCGAGGTGTCCGGCCTCGTGAAGTCGACGGTCGAAGGCGCGTTCTCGCATGTCCGCATCCGGGGCGAGATCTCCGGCTTCAAGCGCGCTGCGTCCGGGCACCTCTATTTCACGCTCAAGGACGACAACGCGGTCATCGACGGGGTCTGCTGGCGCACCACGGCGGGCCGGCTCGCGCTCAACCCGGAAGACGGCATGGAAATCATCGCCACCGGGCGCATCACCACCTACGCCGGGCGCTCCAAGTACCAGATCGTCGTCGAGCAGATCGAACTCGCCGGCGAGGGCGCGCTCCTCAAACTGCTCGAGGAACGCAAGCGCAAGCTCGCCGCCGAGGGCCTGTTCGACGAAGACCGAAAACGGGAGTTGCCGTACCTGCCGGACGTGATCGGCGTCGTCACCTCGCCGACGGGTGCGGTGATCCGCGACATCCTGCACCGGCTAGCCGACCGGTTCCCGCGCCGGGTGCTGGTGTGGCCGGTGCTGGTGCAGGGCGACGGCGCCGCCGAACAGGTCGCCGCCGCCATCGAGGGCTTCAACGCGATGGACGCCGACGGCGCCGTGCCTCGCCCGGACCTGCTGATCGTGGCGCGCGGCGGCGGCTCTTTGGAAGACCTCTGGGCCTTCAACGAGGAGATCGTGGTGCGCGCGGCGGCGGCGAGCGGGATTCCGCTGGTCTCCGCCGTCGGCCACGAAACCGACTGGACACTGATCGACCTCGCCTCCGACCGCCGCGCGCCGACGCCGACGGCCGCCGCCGAGATGGCGGTACCGGTACGCCACGAGGTGATGGCCCGGGTCGCCGACGGCGAGGCGCGGCTGGTCCGCGCCGTGCGCCGAAAGACCGACAACCTTAAGAGAGACGTGGCGGCGCTGGCGCGCGGCCTGCCCAATCTGCGCCGCACCGTGGAGACCGCCTCGCAGCGCCTCGACGACTGGTCGGAACGGCTGGCGAATGCGCTGAAAGCCGGGCTCCGGCAGCGCCGCCAGCGCCTGCCGAAGCGCCTGCAGCCGCCGACCCGCGCCATCAACGAGGCGCGCAAACGCATGACGACGGCCGCGCGCGGCCTCGACCGCGCCTACCGGGACGATGTCGCCGGCCGCGCCAGATCGGTGGCGCATCTCGGGCAACTGCTGGAGAGTTTTTCGTATGAACGCGTGCTCGACCGGGGCTTCGCCCTGGTGACGGCGGCGGACGGCCGGGCCGTGACGTCCGTCGCCGCGCTCTCCCCCGGCGCCGATGTGAACATCCGCCTCAAGGACGGCACGGCCGGCGCCCGCATCGCCGGCGGCGCGGCGCAGGCGAGGAAGAAGCCGAAAAAGACGCCGGACGGCGGCGACGATCCGCAGGGATCGCTGCTATGAAACACGTGATCGTTCTCGCCGCTGCCGTCCTGTTTGCGTCGCCCGCCCAGGCCGACATTCCGCTGACGCTGTCCGGCCAGGCGGCGGAGGGCGGGTTGATGCTCGGCAAGACCGCGCCGGGCGCGGCAGTGACCCTCGACGGGAAGCCGGTGCGGGTCGCGGCGGACGGTAACTTTCTCCTGGGCTTCGGGCGCGACGCGGCGGGCCGTAAAGAACTCACCGTTTCACTGGGCGGTGAAAAAACCGCCCGCGAAATCGCCGTCGCCGACCGGGATTTCAGGATCGAGCGCATCGACGGCCTGCCCCGCAAGAAGGTCACGCCGGACCCGGGAGCCCTCGAGCGCATCCGCGCCGAAAAGACCGAGATGGATGCCGCCAAGAAGATCACCGAGGATGCGGCGCATTACCTCTCCGGATTCCGCTGGCCGGCGACGGGCCGGCTTTCGGGCGTCTACGGCTCGCAGCGTATCCTCAACGGCAAGCCCAGGCGGCCACACTACGGCACCGACGTCGCCGCGCCCGAAGGCACGCCGGTGGCCGCCGTCGCCGCCGGCACCGTGACGTTCGTGCACCCCGGCATGTTCTTCAATGGCAAGACGGTGCTGATCGATCACGGGCTCGGGCTGCGCTCGGTCTACATCCACCTCTCGGAAACGTCGGTGAAGACCGGGGATCGCGTCGATGCGGGGACACGGATCGGCGCCATCGGCGCGACCGGGCGGGCCACGGGGCCGCACCTCCATTTCGCGCTGACGCTCGACGAGACGCCGATCGACCCGGAACTGGTGCTGGGCGAAATGCCCAAATAAGACAACGGCTTAGCCGCTCACGAATTCGTCATGTTTGGCGCGGAACGGTTTCGTGCTAGGATCTCGCCAGTTGGATAAAGGAGACCACCCCATGAAGTATGGCGTTCTGGCTGTTGCCTTGGCGGCGTTCGTTGGGTTTGCGGCTTCGCCCGCGTTCGCCGAATGCTCGGCAGGTCACAAGAAAACCGCCGAAGCCCCGTCGCAGTCGACGATCGCGGACGGGACGGTCAAGCAGTCGAAACCGTCCGGCAGCTAATCCCGGCGTTTTCCGTTATCACGAACGGCCCGGCCAGCGGTTGTGCAGCCACAGCCATTGGCCGGGTTTTTCACGCACCCAGCCCTCGATGATCCTGTTGGCGCGCGCCGTGAAGGCGCGGGCGTCGGCGGCCTTGGCGCCGGTCAATTCGGCACGGATCGGCGCCGAGACCTCGACCCGGAACCGCGCCCCCCGCTCACGGATCACCCGCGCCGGGATCACCGGGCATTTCAGACTGACCGCGAGATCGCCCAGCGCGGACGCCGTCATCGCGTCGTGCCCGAAGAACGGCACGGCAATCCCGTCATTCATTTTCTGATCCAGCATCAGGCCGACGTGCTTGCCTTCGCGCAGCGCCTGCAGCATCCGCTTCGCGCCCTCGCGGCCCTTGGGGATCATCATGTCGCGGTAATGCTTGCGCCCGGCCATGTAGAAATTCTCGACCAGCCGGTTGTTGGCTTCGCGGTAGACGAAAGCGGACGGCACCTCGTAGACGTGCGCGGTCAATGGCGCCAGTTCCCAGTTGGCGAGATGCGCGCTCAGGTAAAATCCGGGCTCGCCGTCATCGCGGAAGTCGATCAGATTTTCGAGCCCGTCGACGCGGACGCGCGGGTCGGGGCCGTCGAACGTGAACGCGGCCAGGTGAGGAAACTCGCCTACCGTGCGGCCCAGGTTTTCCCACATGTCGGCGATGATCGCCTCGGCGGCGTCGTCATCGATCCCGGGAAAGGCGCGCTCGATATTCTTCCGCGCACGTTCCGAAGTGATGATCCGGGGGCCTATGCTGCGCCCGATGAACCCGCCGAGCGCGGACGCCCCGTCGACCGGGAGCGCGCGGAACACGCCCCAGACGGTGGCCGCCGCCAGCGCCTCCAGCGGATGACGGAGGTATTTCTCCAGAAATGATTGCGGCCGCAGCATGGCGTCAGTTTAGGCCGCTCTGCTCGAGAATAAAGGATTCCAGCGCCCGCTCGTCTTCCCATGCGAGTTGGACCGGAAACGGCGTGACGTGCGTTCTTAGATCGTACGGGACCCGGACGATATCCTTGGCGGTGGTGACGAGCACCGCGCCGGCATCGTTCGCGGCGGCGATCAGCGGCTTCAGTTCGTCCGGGCGGAAGGCGTGATGATCGGCGAACGCGTGCGTGGCGGCGAGGGTGACGCCGGCGTCCGCGAGCGTGCGGAAGAATTTTTCCGGCCGGCCGATCCCGGCGAAGGCGATGGCGGTCTTGCCCAAGAGCCCGGCGGCCGCGGTCGCCGGCCGCACGCTTGCCCGGAACAGGGGCAGCGACGCGGGCAGGCCGAGCGCATCCGCATCGCCGCCGATGACGACGGCCGCGCCGGCGCGGGCGAGCGCGCTTTCAACGGGTTCGCGGAGCGGGCCGGCCGGGAACACGCGGCCGTTGCCGAACCCGTATTCGCCGTCGACGACCAGCAGGCTCAGCGTTTTGGCCAGCGCCGGGTTCTGGAACCCGTCGTCCATGACGATGACACCGGCGCCGGCGTCGCACGCGGCCTGCGCGTCCTGGACCCGGTCGGCGCCGCGCCACACCGGGGCGTGTTCGGCCAGTAGCAGGGCTTCGTCGCCGACGTCATCCGCCGTGTGGGTTTCCGGATCGACGCGGACCGTGCCGTTGAGCCGTCCGCCGTAGCCGCGCGTCAGGATGTGCGGGTTTTTTCCGGCGCGCGTCAGGCGGCCGGCGAGATCGATCGCGACCTGGGTCTTGCCGGCGCCCCCCATGACCGCGTTGCCGACGCAGATGACCGGCACCGGGGCTTCCCATGCCGCCGGCCTTCGGGCCCGCGACGCGGTGACGGCGCCGTAGACATGGCCCAGCGGCGACAGCAGCGCCGCCATCGATCTCCCGGAAAATGACGTGCGCCCCGGCCCCCAGAAATCAGGCGCGCGCACGGGGTTTCTCCTTGGCGGCGGGCGCATCCAGGAACGGTGCGACGTGGTCCATGAACACGTCGAGCACGCGAGATTCCCGCTCCACGTACTCGAACGCCGCCTTGGCGCGGGCCTGCGCCTGTGCCGGCTGGTCGAGGTCGCGCTGCACGGCCCGGGCGAGACCGTCGGTATCGTCGACGATCTCCAGTCCGCCGGCCGCCTTCATCGCCTTGGTGATCTCGTCGAAGTTCCAGTAATGCGGGCCGGTGATGATGGCGGCCCCCAGGCGTGCCGGCTCGATGGTGTTCTGACCGCCCGCCGGGACCAGCGACTTGCCCATGAAGACGATCGAGGCGAGGCGGAAAAACAGCCCCAGTTCGCCCAGCGTGTCGGCAAGATAGATATCGGTCTCGGGGGTGACGGGTTCGCTGTTCGACCGGACGGCTACCCGGGCGCCGGCGTCGCGGAGTATCGTTGCGATCTCCGGCCCGCGCTCCGGATGGCGCGGCACGATGATGGTCAGCAGATCGGGATGGCTCGGCTTGATCGCCCGATGCACCTGCCACGCCGCCTCCTCTTCGCCGGCGTGGGTGCTGGCGGCGAGCCACATCGGACGGAGCCCGGTGCGCGCGCGGATCTCGGCCAGCGTGCCTTCGTCGCACGGCAGCGCCGGCACGGCGAACTTCATGTTGCCCATGCGGACGACGTTGCCGGCGCCGAGGGACCGGAACCGCTCGACGTCCGCCTCGGTCTGCGCCAGCACCACCTTGAAACATCCCAGCAGCGCCCGCGCCAGCGAGCGCCAGCGCTGCCATCTGAGGAAAGACGGCGGCGACATCCGCGCGTTGACCAGCATCATAGGCACCTGCCGGTCGTGGGTCTCGACCACCAGGTTCGGCCACAGTTCGGACTCCCACCACAGCGCCAGGTCCGGCTGCCAGTGATCGAGGAACGCCGTCACGTAGGGCAGGCGGTCGACCGGCACGAACTGGTGGATCGCGCCTTCGGGCAGGCGCTCGCGCATCAGCTTGGCCGATGTCACGGTGCCGGTGGTAACCAGCACGTTGGGGCTGTCCGGGCGCGACACGATTTCCTCGATGACCGGCACCATGGACAGCGACTCGCCGACGCTGGCGCCGTGCATCCAGATCAGCCGGCCCTCGGGGCGCGGCTCGGCGGCGACGCCGCGGCGCTCGTTGAAGCGCCCGGCATCTTCCTTGCCGCGCTTGAGGCGCTTCTTCAGGTAATGCGAGATCAGCGGGCCGCCGATCGCGGTGGCGACGCGGTACATGGAGAGGATCATGCCGGCAATCCCTCCGCCTCGGGTGCGGGCTCGACCGGCGTTCGCGCCGTCGCTTCGTCGGCGTCCCGGGTGATGCCGTTGAGGCGGTCCTCCAGTTCCCGGCGCAGCTTCGCGAGTTCCTCGTCGCCGGCGTCGCGCGGCACGAACAGCGGTTCGCCCCAGATCAGCACGCCCCTGGAAAACGGCAGTGCCGCCAGGAAGCGGTCCCACGACCCCAGGACCTTGCCGCGCTCGATGCCGTAGGTGACCGGCAGGATCGGCGCGCCGGAAAGCTTGGCGAGGTTGACGATGCCGTCCGAGACCCGCATGCGCGGCCCGCGCGGGCCGTCCGGCGTGACGCCGACCCATTCGCCGGCCCGGAGCGCCCTGACCATCGCCCTGAGCGCGCCGGCGCCGCCCTTCGACGTCGAGCCCTTGAGCCAGTCGATGCCGAAGTGCCGGACCGTGTTGGCGATCAGCTCGCCGTCGCGGTGCGCACTGATCAGCATGCGGAACGGCGGGTGCCGCCGTTGCCACGTGTAGGGTGCCATCAGCAGCCGGCCGTGCCAGAAACACAGGATCGCCGGGCCGGCGTCGAAGGTCGTGCGGAAGTTCTCCTCGCCGATGCGGGTCCAGCGACCCGTGATCCAGACGAAGCGGATGTAGAGCGCCGCCAGCCAGCAGACGAACAGCCGGACCGGCGTGCTCCGGGACATCCTCTTGGAAATGGATTTCAGCACCGGCTTGTCCGCTCAGCCGGTGCCGGCGCGGGCCTGCGTCTCGGCCTCGGCGGCGAACTGCAGGGTGTAGAGTTTTTCGTAGGCGCCGCCCTTCTCGACCAGCTCCCGGTGCGAGCCGGTCTCGACGATGGTGCCGTTCTGGATCACGTAGATCAGGTCGGCGCCGACGATGGTCGAAAGCCGGTGCGCGATGACCAGCGTGGTACGGTCCTTCATCAGGTGATCGAGGGCCTTTTGCACGTGCCGCTCGCTCTCGGTGTCCAAAGACGAGGTCGCTTCGTCCAGCAACAGGATCGGCGCGTTCTTGAGGATCGCGCGGGCGATGGCGAGGCGCTGGCGCTGCCCGCCCGACAGCCGGACGCCGCGCTCGCCGACCTGGGTCTCAAAGCCGTCCGGCAACTCGTCGATAAACTCCAGCGCCGCGGCGTGGCGGGCGGCCTCGCGGATTTCGTCGTCGGACGCGCCCGGTTTGCCGTAGGCGATGTTGGCGCGGACCGTGTCGTCGAACAGCGTCACCTCCTGGCTGACCAGCGAGATGTTGGCATACAGGCTTTCCAGGGTCGCGTCGCGCACGTCGGTGCCGTCGATGGTGATGGTGCCCGCGTCGATATCATGGAAGCGCGGGATCAGGTTCATGATCGTCGACTTGCCGGCGCCCGACGGACCGACCAGCGCGACCGCCTTGCCGGCGGGGATCTTCATGGTGACGTTCTCCAGCGCCGGCTGGCCCTCGACATAGGAGAACGTGACGTCCGAGAGTTCGATCGTGCCCTCGACCGGCACCGTGAGCGGCGTGGCGTCCGGGCGTTCGGTGATGCCGGGCTCGGTGTCGAGCAGGTCGAACAGCCGCTGCGCGCCGGCCAGGCCTTCCTGCAGGCTGGCGTTGAGGTTGGCAAGGCGCTTCATCGGCTCGTAGGCGAGCAGGAGCGCGGTGATGAACGAAAAGAACGAGCCCGGGTCCAGGTTCTGGTGAATGACCCGGTAGCCGCCGTAGACGATGACCACGGCGACGGCGCAGCCGCCCAGCGTCTCCATGATCGGGCTCGACAGCGCGCGGATGCGCGCCGACTTGATGTTGAGGCCGAAGATGCGTTCGACCAGTTCCGAAACGCGCGACGTCTCGTAATTCTCCATGCCGTAGGCCTTGACGACGCGGATGCCCTGGAAGCTCTGGTCGAGGATCGCCGAGAACAGACCGGTCTCCTCCTGCGTGTTGGCGGTCACCTTGCGCATGCGCCGGCCCAGCCGGACGATCGGATAGACCGCGGCCGGAAACACGAAAAAGGCGATGAACGCGAGCTGCCAGTCCTGCACGAACATCACGGCGACGAGGCCGATCAGCGACAGCAGGTCCTTGCCGAACCCGGTCAGCGCGTTCGAGACCGCGACCCGCATGTGGTTGATGTCGACCAGGAACCGCGACACCAGCCGCCCCGCCGGCATCGAATTGAAGAACCCGAGGTCCATGCCGATCAGGTGCCGGTAAAGCCGGGTCTGGTTGTCGGCGATGATGCGCAAGCCCACGAACGCCATCAGCAGCGACTGGCCGTAGCTGGCGAAGCCCTTGGCCAGGAACGTCGCCAGTACCGCGCCCGAGACCCACCACAGCATGTCCTCGTTCTCGGCGATGAAGACCTCGTTGACGACGGGCTCCATCAGGTACGCCGAAAGCGCCGTGGTGCCGGAAACGACAGCCATGCAGAACAGTGCGAACGACAGTTGCGGCCAGTAATGGCGCAGGTTGTCGCGGACCAGGCGGCGGACCAGAACGTCCGTCGGCAGGTGCTGACCGGGTATCTTTTCGTCTTTATTTTCCAAGGCTTGGCGACCGTTGTTGCGAACGCCCGGACATTACCACACGGGGAGTCCGGTAGCCAATGCGTATGGTCGGGCTCTTCCATAATCGTCATCCCGGACAAGCCCCGGTAAGGGGCGCGAGCCGGGACCCATGGCAATATCGCGCGCGTCGCGGATACGGGTCCCGGATCGTAACCCTCGCACCTGCGCGCCTTCGGCTTGCAGGCTCGGCTAACGTCCGGGATGAAGATAAGGAACTGGGGTGAAATTAAGCCGCCGGGTTGATGGCGTGCGCGCCCCGGAACGGGTAGAGGTTACCGAAGAACTGGTCGATGGAGGCGTCCCAAGAATAGCCTTCCGCGTGCCTGCGGCAGAGTACGGGATCGATCACCAGCGCCCTTTTGACCGCGTCTTCGAGGTCTTCCGAGAGCACACCCACGGGCGCGTCGCCGATGACGTCGAGCGGGCCCGGCACCGGGTAGGCGGCAACGGGGAGGCCCGAGGCCAGCGCTTCCAGCAGCACGAGACCGAAGGTGTCGGTGCGGCTCGGGAACACGAACACGTCCGATGCGGCGAAATGCCGCGCCAGGTCCTCGCCTTCGCGGGCCCCCATGAATTTCGCCTCCGGGTACTTGGCTTCCAGATGCGCCCGCGCCGGACCGTCGCCGACGATCATCCTGGTACCGGGGATGTTCAGTTTCAGGAACGCCTCGATGTTCTTCTCGATGGCGACGCGGCCGACGTAGACGCTGATCGGGCGCGGGAAATCGAGGAACTCTTCCTTGCGCGGATGAAACAGTCCGGTGTTCACGCCGCGCGTCCAGCGCACGATGTTGTTGAAGCCGCGCGCGCGCAGATCGTCCTCGATGGTCTGGGTCGCGACCATGATGCGCTTGCCGGTGTTGTGGAACTTGCGCAGGTGCGCGTAGCTCCAACTGAGCGGGAACCGGCAGCGCGCGTGGATGTATTCCGGGAACCGGGTGTGATAGGCGGTGGTGTAGGGGTAGCCGCACTGGAGGCAGTGCTTGCGCGCCGCCTGGCCGAGCGGCCCCTCGGTCGCGATGTGGATGGCGTCAGGCCGGAAATCCTCGATGATGCCGGCGGTCTTCGCACCCGGCAGGACGGCCAAGCGGATTTCCGGGTACGTCGGGCACGGGATGGTGCGGAACCGGTCCGGGGTTACCATCTCGACCGCGTGACCGCGCTCGATCAGGCCCTGCCTTACAGTATCGAGCGAACGGACAACGCCATTGACTTGAGGAAGCCAGGCGTCGCTGACGATGAGGAGTCGCATGTATCTTTCCCTAGTGGCGAGAGCCCCTGCATCTCGGCCCAGTGCAGGATTTCCAGGCGGCCGTCCTCGTGCTCGACCAGTGCCGTGCAGCTTTCGACCCAGTCGCCGTCGTTGCAGTAGGTGATGCCGTCGATCTCGCGCATTTCGGCGGTGTGGATGTGCCCGCAGATGACGCCGTCGGTGCCGCGCCGCCCGGCCTCCTCGACCACCGCGTCCTCGAACCTGGAGATGTACTCGACGGCGTTCTTGACCTTGTGCTTGAGGAACGCCGACAGCGACCAGTAGGGCAGGCCGAAGGCGCGCCGGACCCGGTTGAACCAGAGGTTGATGGCGATGGCGGCGTTGTAGGCGTGATCGCCCAGGAACGCGAGCCACTTGGCGTAGATGATGACGCCGTCGAAGCGGTCGCCGTGCAGCACCAAAAAGCGCCGCCCGTCGGCCATGGTGTGCACCGTCTCGTACAACACCGCAACGCGGCCGAAGCGGTGGTTGGTGAAATCGCGGAACTTTTCGTCGTGGTTGCCGGGGATGTAGATGACCCGCGTGCCCTTGCGCGCCTTGCGCAGCAGCTTCTGGATCACGTCGTTGTGGGCCTGGCGCCAATACCAGGCGCGTTTCATGCGCCAGCCGTCGATGATGTCGCCGACCAGGTAGAGATACTTGCTTTCCGTGTGCCTGAGGAAGTCGAGCAGCATCTCGGCCTGGCAGCCCCGGGTGCCGAGATGGATATCCGATATCCAGATACTGCGGTAACGATGCCGGGGCTTGGTAATTTCGTTCACGATGCCGGTCGATCTCTGCCCAGAACCACATTATTTAGTGGCCGGACAATAACCGATGCATATTTTACTTTTGTGACGAATAAAAACCTTCACCGTATTGTCACATGACGAACATATATTTTTGATGTTGGTTAGGGCCTGTGGACATATAGCACGCAAGCCGTGGTGGGAGCGAAAATGGCCGACTGGAAGGAAAGACGCGAAGCGCGTATCGGCAATAC
>MRWG01001794.1_pt1 | contig 12385 bp, 10 predicted proteins | sample 1013341 | NCBI WGS metagenome assembly MRWG01 (sample SAMN06117577, study PRJNA244670) | biofilm metagenome | biome: Water; feature: Cathode Biofilm; material: Biofilm; isolation source: microbial consortium enriched at the cathode of a solar microbial fuel cell | place: USA: District of Columbia ... | reverse complement strand
CCTCGTCGATGCGGTGCTCGGACAGCCAGGACTCCGTCTGGATCTGGAGTTCGGTCCTGGCGCCGGACGGAGAGTCCGTACTCATGTGGTCTGTCTTCTGCGGAACACCCGTCAAGTGTAAACGAAGCCCCGCCACCGCGCGCGGCCGACCATGGCGCCGGCACACGGGACCGCGTCGTTGGCAGACCCGGCCGGGTACGATAGCGTCTGATGATCAAGAGCGGAGGGGACGAGCCATGTGGCTGAGACTGCGGCAGATCGCGCTGGTGGCGGAGCATCTCGGTGAGGCCGAGCAGGCGCTCGCCGACGTGTTCGCCCTCGAGGTGTGCTATCGGGATCCCGGCGTCGCCCACTTCGGCCTCGAGAACGCGCTCCTGCCCATCGGCAACCAGCTCCTGGAAGTGGTCGCGCCCACCCGGCCGGACACCGCCGCCGGCCGGTACCTGGAGCGACGCCGCGGCGACGGTGGCTACATGGTGATCACCCAGTGCGACGACCATGCGCCCCGGCGGGCCCGGATCGAAGCCCTGGGGATCCGTGTGGTGAACCAGTTCGAAACCCACGAGTTCCGCAACATGCAGCTCCATCCGAAGGACACCGGTGGCTCGTTCTTCGAGATCGACGAGCAGATCGGTCCCGACGCCCACGCGCCCGACGGTCCGTGGGAACCCGCCGGTCCGGACTGGCAGGCGCATCGCAGCCTGTCGAGGGTGAGCGCCATTGCCGCCGCCGAGATCCAGTGCGACGACCCGGACGCGGTGGCCGCCCGCTGGGCGGAAATCGCCGAGATCCCGCTGGACCCCGGTGCCGCAGTGCCGACCCTGACCCTCGACAACGCGCACCTGCGGTTCGTGCCCTGCCGTGACGGCCGGCCGGAAGGGCTGGCCGGTCTGGATCTGGTCGCCACCGATCCGGATGCCGTGCGCAGCGCGGCGCGCGACAGGGGCGCGCTGAACGACGACGGGCTGGTGGAACTCTGCGGCATGCGCTTCCGCCTGGTGTGAACGCCTGCCCCCTTGATCCCGGATCGGACCGACCCATATAGGATTCCTGTCCGACAATCTTTCGATCCGCGGTCGGCCCGGCCGCATTCGAGGGAGCGCGAACATGAGCACACTGAGCGAGATACGTGAGGGTCTCAGCCGCGCCTGGGACACCATCCCCGAAGGGTGGCGCGAGCCGCGGGAAATGGCGGCAGAGGCGCTGACCCGGTTTCATACCACCGCCTGAGGCCGCTTCGAGCGTGCCGTCCGTCTGCCGGCGGCGGTCGACGAATCCCGCGCGGATGCCGGGTACGCCGCCGGCGTGCTGACCGTACGGCTGCCGAAGTCGTGGCCGCCCCGGTCGCGGCGCCGGACATTCGATCGACGTCAACACACCAGCAAGAGGAGGTAGCGACCCATGCCCGAAGCATTCGATCCCTATCCCACTCGCCTGCCGGCAAGACGCGGACCGCTGCCGCGTCGGGAACCGGTCGTCCACGGAGACGCCGCGGACCGCCGCCAGGGGCCGCTGAACGACGAGCAGCTCGCCGGCTTCGAGCGCGACGGCTTTCTGATACTCGACGGCTTCTTCCAGCCCCGGGAGATCGAGCGCTTCCGCGAGGACCTGGTCGCCTACGAGCGCGACCCCGACATGCTCGCCCGGCCCGGCACGATCACGGAGCCGGACTCGGACGCGATCCGGTCCATCTTCGGCATCCATGCCCTGTCCGCCCGCTTCGATGCCCTGACCCGGGACGCCCGGCTCCTCGATCTGAGCCGCCAGCTCCTGGGCAGCGACGTCTACATCCATCAGTCGCGGCTCAACCGCAAACCCGCATTCCGCGGCCGCGGCTTCGACTGGCACAGCGATTTCGAGACCTGGCACGCCGAAGACGGCATGCCGGCCATGCGCTGCGTGAGCATCTCCGTCAGCCTGTCCGAAAACCACGACAGCAACGGACCGCTGATGCTCATTCCCGGCTCCCACGGGACCTTCTACCCCACCGTCGGTGCGACGCCCGAGCGCTACTGGGAAACCTCGCTGAAGCGCCAGAAGGTCGGGGTTCCCGACGTGGCAGAACTGGCGGAGGCCGCCCGGGCTCGCGCCCCGGTCCCGGCCCATGGCGGTCCCGGCACCGTGGTGGTGTTCGACTGCAACACGCTGCACGCTTCCAGCGACAATCTCTCGCCGGTGCCTCGCAGCAACCTGTTCTTCGTCTACAACAGCGTCGAGAACCTGCTGCGCACGCCCTACGCGGCGGCCGCCCCGCGGCCGGAGTGGCTCGCGAGCCGGGAGCGCGTGGCCGTGCTGCAGCCGGTTCGGGACCAGCGCTCGGCGGTGGCCTGAGCGCGCGCACGCCGGTGGGGCGACGGGCGCCCCGCCGGCGTGCAGACCCCGGCCGGCGCATCATTCGCGGGCATCCGGGGGCGTTGTCCGGTTCGCGTCCCCGTCCAGGTCCGGGAACCGTGCGGGGCGGTCGATGTCCCACTTCACGCGGGGATCACGGGTCTGCGGCCATACTGGTGCGTTGTGGCCCGTCCATCACCGGCCAGGGGCCGGCCATCTCCAATGCGGAACGGAACGTGCATCGCCATGCGACGCCGCGACTATCGGCCGCATCGGCCCCGCCACTAGAATGTGGGCCGCCCACCGCTGACGCGCACAGCCACCGGACACGATATGAACAACGCAGTCTTCGCCGCTCTGGCCGCCCTGGCCGTCACCGCCATCCTGTCGCCGGCGCCGGCCTCGGCCGCCGCGCCCGGGCGGGCACCGACCGGCGTGATCGTCGAACGCGTGGGGCTCCAGCGCATCGCGGACAGCCTGGAGGCCCTGGGTACCCTGCGCGCCAACGAGACGGTGGCGATCACGGCCAACGTCTCGGACACCATTTCCCGGGTCAACTTCGAGGACGGCCAGGCGGTCGAGGCCGGCGACGTGCTGGTCGAGCTGACCGACCAGGAGGAATCGGCGCTGCTCGCCGAGGCGGAATCCCTGGCCGAGGAAGCCCAGCGTCAGTACGAGCGCATCGAGCGACTCGTCGCCCAGGGCAACGCCTCGGAGTCCCTGCTCGACGAACGCCGGCGCGAATGGCGCACCGCCGAGGCGCGCCTCGATGCCGTTCGTTCCCGGCTCGCCGACCGGCTGATCACGGCACCGTTCAGCGGCCACGTCGGCCTGCGCATGGTCAGCCCCGGGGCGCTGGTTTCCCCCGGGGACGTGATCACCACGCTGGTGGACGACTCCCGCATGAAGCTCGACTTCACCATCCCCGCGCTCTACCTGAACACCGTCAGCCGGGGCACCGTGATCGAGGGCGCCACGCCCGTGTTCCCGAATCGCAGCTTCGCCGGCGAGGTGAGTTCCGTGGACAGCACCATCGATCCGGTGACCCGCTCCATCACGGTCAGGGCCATCATTCCCAACGACCGTCGCGACCTGGTGCCCGGCATGCTCATGACCCTGAACCTGCTGCGCAACGAGCGTGACGCCATCGTCATCTCCGAGGAAGCGGTGATTCCGCGCGGCGCGTCGACCTTCGTGCTGGTGGTCGACACGAGCACCGAGCCCTACACCGCCCAGGAGCGCCAGGTGGATCTGGGTACCCGGCTGCCGGGTCAGGTGGAAGTGGTTGCCGGCCTGGAGATCGGCGAGACCATCATCTCCCACGGCACCCTGAAGGTACGCCCCGGCGCCCCGGTGCGCATTCACGCCGTGGACGACGGTACCCGGCCCATCGCCGAGCTGATCAAGCCGGACCCCGACGCCGTGCCGGCCCAGGCCGCCCGGACCAGCGCCGCCGGCGACGCCTGAATCACGGGGTAGACACGCCAGCATGATCATCTCCGACACCGCCGTCCGCCGCCCGGTCTTCGCCGCCGTCATATCGCTGCTGCTGATCGCCTTCGGCCTGATCTCCTTCGATCGGCTGCCGCTGCGGGAATATCCGGACATCGACCCGCCCATCGTCGGCATCGAGACCATCTACCGGGGCGCCGCGGCCAGCGTGGTCGAGACACGCATCACCGAGGTGATCGAGGAGCGCATCGCCGGCGTCGAGGGCATCGAGTTCATCGAGTCCTCGAGCCAGGACGGCCGCAGCGACATCACCGTGGAGTTCAGCGTCGGTCGGGACGTGGACGCCGCGGCCAACGACATCCGCGACCGGGTATCGAGCGTGCTGTCGACACTGCCGGACGAGGCCGAGCCGCCGGAGGTGCGCAAGGTCGACTCCAACGAGTCGGTGATCATGTGGATCAACCTCACCAGCGACCGCATGACGGTCCCGGAGCTCACCGACTACGCCGAGCGCTTCCTGGTCGACCGCTTCTCGGTGCTCGACGGCGTGGCCCGGGTGTTCGTCGGCGGCGCCCAGCGCTACGCCATGCGGATCTGGCTGGACCGGCAGGAGCTGGCGGCGCGCAGCCTGACCGTGACGGACGTGGAGAACGCCCTGCGCGCCGGCAACGTCGAGCTGCCGGCAGGCGAGGTGGAGTCCATCGAACGTCAGTTCACCGTCCGGGTGCAACGCGAGTTCGAGAACGCCGACGACTTCCGCCGGCTGGTCATCGCCGAGGGCGCGGACGGCTACCTGGTCCGTCTAGGCGACGTCGCGCGGGTGGAGAAGGGCACCGAGGAGGACCGCACGTTCTTCCGCGGCAACGGCATCCCCCAGGTCGGCCTCGGCGTGGTGCGCCAGTCCACGGCCAACCTGCTGGACGTGGCCCGGGCCGCGAAACGGCAGATGGAAGTGCTGACGCCGTCCCTGCCCGAGGGCATGAGCTTCGAGCAGAGCTACGACTCGTCGATCTTCGTCGAGGGCGCGGTGAACGAGGTGTACAAGACCCTGTTCATCGCCGTGGGGCTGGTGGTGCTCACCATCTTCCTGTTCCTCGGCAGCGTGCGCGCCATGCTGGTGCCGGCAGTGACCGTGCCGGTGTGCATCATCGCCACCTTCATCGCCCTGTACGCGCTGGGCTTCTCGGTCAATCTGCTGACCCTGCTGGCCATGGTGCTGGCCATCGGCCTGGTGGTCGACGACGCCATCGTCATGCTCGAGAACATCCACCGGCGCATCGATCACTACGGCGAGACGCCGCTGGTCGCCGCCTACCGGGGCGCGCGCCAGGTCGGCTTCGCCATCGTCGCCACCACCGCCGTGCTGGTGGCCGTGTTCGTGCCCATCGCCTTCCTGGAGGGCGACATCGGCCGGCTGTTCTCGGAGTTCGCGCTGTCCATGGCGGCGGCGGTGGTGTTCTCCTCCATCGTCGCGCTGACCCTCGCACCGGCGCTCGCCTCGAAGGTGCTGCGCTCGAGCGAGGGCGAGAACCGGCTGACGCAGATGATCGACCACAACTTCGCCGTGGTGAACGGCATCTACCGGCGCATGCTGACCTTCGTGCTGCGCCACTGGATCATCGCCGTGGTGACGTTCCTGGCGATCCTGGCGTCGAGCGTGCTGCTGATCCGGGTGATTCCGTCGGAGTACACGCCGGACGAGGACCGGGGCAGCTTCTTCACCTTCGTGCGCGGCCCGGAAGGGGCCACCTACGAATACATGAAACCCTACATGGACGAGATCGAGCGGCGCCTCATGCCCTACGTCGAGTCCGGCGAGGTGCAGCGGCTGCTGGTACGCACGCCCGGCGGCTTCGGCGGCGTGCCGCGCTTCAACTCCGGCGCCGTGATCGTCGTGCTCTCCCCCTTCGAGGAACGCCGCAGCGGTTTCGTGATCGTCGACGAGGTGCGCCAGCTCCTCTCGGACCTGCCGGGGGTGATGGCCTTCCCGGTGATGCGCCAGGGCTTCGGCTCCAACGCCGACAAACCACTGCAGTTCGTCATCGGTGGCGGCACCTACGAGGAACTCGCCGAGTGGCGGGACATCCTGCTCGCGCAGATCGACCAGAACAATCCGGGGCTGCTGGGCCTCGACTGGGACTACAAGGAGACCCAGCCCCAGCTGAAGGTGCACATCGACTACAACCGCTCCGCCGACCTCGGCGTGTCCATCGCCGACATCGGCCGGACGCTGGAAACCCTGCTCGGTTCGCGGCGGGTCACCACCTACATCGACAACGGCGAGGAGTACGAAGTGATACTCGAGGGCGAGCGCGACACCCAGCGCACGCCGTCGTCGATGGAGAACATCTACGTGCGCTCGTCCAACACGGGCCAGCTCATCCCGCTGTCGAACCTGGTCCGTCTGGAGGAATTCGCGGATTCCAACAGCCTGAACCGCTACAACCGGGTCCGCGCCATCACCCTCGAAGCGAACCTGGCGCCGGAGCTGACGCTCGGCGAGGCCGTGAGCTATCTGGAAGGCCTGGTCCGGGAGCACCTGCCGGAGGGCGTGGTGATCGACTACAAAGGCCAGACCCGGGATCTGCAGCAATCCAGTTCATCGGTCATCTTCGTCATGCTGCTCGGCATCGCCGTCGTGTTCCTGGCGCTGGCCGCCCAGTTCGAGAGCTTCCGTCATCCGCTGACGATCATGCTCACGGTACCCATCGCCATCGCCGGCGGGCTGCTGGGCCTGTGGGCGACCGGCAACACGGTCAACATCTACAGCCAGATCGGGCTGGTGATGCTGGTGGGCCTGGCGGCCAAGAACGGTATCCTGATCGTCGAGTTCGCCAACCAGCTCCGGGACGAGGGCGTGGAATTCATGGAAGCGCTGGTCACCGCCTGCGAGGTGCGCCTGCGGCCCATCGTCATGACCACCATCACCACCGCCGCCGGCACGCTGCCGCTGATCCTCGGCTCCGGCCCCGGCGCCGAGACCCGTCAGGTCATCGGCATCGTGGTATTCAGCGGCGTCACCGTGGCGACGTTCTTCACGCTGTTCATCGTCCCCGTGGCCTACCGGCTGATCTCCGGCGGCGGCACCTCGCCCCAGGAGAACAGCCGACGGCTGGAACGGGAGCTGGAAGTTCACCCCGCCCCCCGCAGCGGCAGCGCCGAACCGACGCCCACCTCGGCGGGCTGAACGGCGCCACCCGCGCGCCCGTAGGGGCGTTGTCCGTGAGGTCGCACCCTCAGGGCTCGAGCGTCTCCCGCAGCGCCGACACCTGCTCCTTGGTGACCGGCTGGAACTTGCCCAGCGTGCAGGGAATGCCGTTCACCCACAGCCACGGCGGACGCCGATAGCGCTCCCATACGAACAGATCCGAGACACGGAACTGGTCGAGCTCGCAGAGCTGAAAGCTGCGGCTGCGGAACACCAGCGAGTTGGCGTGATCGAGCCCGGGACAGCGGCCGCGCAGCTCGTTCAGCCACATCTTGCCGCCCGGACCGTCGAACACCAGATAGTGCTCGCCGAGCGCTTCGAAGTCCCGGTCGACCAGATTGGACACGCAGCGCCGCGGCGCGCCGTACTCCTCGGCATCGAGGGGCTGGCTTAGGATGTCCGCCACCGCCTGCTCCCGACGCGCTTCGGCCTCGGGATCCGGCGGCGTCGAGGCGCAGCCGACGACGAGCGCCGCCGCCAGGCCGAGCCCCAGCATCGATACCGGAACACCCGGTCGCGATCTGCTCTGCATATTGCCGTACTCCTCATGTGCAGCCCGGCCTACCGGGCATTCGATTACCAGGTCCAGGACAGTCCGATGACCGGCAGGCGGGGCAGAAGCCTGCGTGCTTTTCGGTCGAGCCGGCCATCGTCGATCTCGTAGCGATAGCCGCCCACGTTGACGGCATCCGTGGCATTGCCGACATCCAGATAGAGCTGGAGTTCACTCCGCGGCAGCTCGAACCGGCGGGCCACATGCAGGTCGAGGGACACGTAGTCCGGCAGGCGCTCGTCGTAGACATCATCGTCAGGACCGGTCACCCGCGCCGTGGTCGGCCAGCCCGAGTGGTACGTCACAGCCATCCCGAGGTCCCACCGACCCGGCTGCCATGCCGCCGTGACCCGGCCCGTGCTCGTCTGTTCCCAGGGGCGGCTCTGCCAGCGACCGTCGATGCGCTCCCGTGATCGGGCCACCGAGTAGGACAGAGACCAGCGCGGTCCCTGATCGGGCTCGTAATCCAGTGACAACTCGACACCATGTGCCCGGGCGCGCTCCGGGGTGATACGAACCCGGTCGGCGTGCAGCTCCGGCAACAGCACCCAGGGGTTGTACAGGTTGTCGAACCGCTGCCACGGATCCCGTACCCGCCGTCCGTAGGCCTCAACGCCGAAACGCCAGCCATCGTGCCACGGCAGGTCGACACCGACACTCAGTTGATTCCCGTACTGGGGCGGATTCAGCTCCAGCAGGCCATCGTCGAGCTGCAGCTCGTAGAGGTTCTGGTACTGGGTGTAGCGCCCGACGTCCACGAAGGCGGTCCAGCCGGCCCGACCCCGATAGCGGACGTGCAGGCGGGGACTCCACTCGGCGTCGTGCACCGGATCGATGTCCTGCATGTCGTAGCGGGCACCCGCCTCGAGGTGAAGACGGTCCGTGGGTTCGAAACCGACGCTGGCGAATACGCCGTACAGGCTGCCGTCCCGCTCGGCCTGCACCGTCCGGCGCAATGGCTCCGTCTGCAGCCCGGCGCCGAGCAGGCCGAAGTCGGAGGCCATGGCCACGTCGAAGACGCCCCGCTGCCAGGATGCGTGCGCGCCGGCATGCACGGACCAGCGGGCACCCGGCTGCCAGCGCACGCCCGCGTCACCGGACACCACCCGGAACTCACGCGTCTCCGTCAGCGCGCCCACCGCGTCCACGGCGTCGTCCAGGGTACCTTCCCGCTCGTTGTCCACCTCGGTGTAGGAGACCGTCACGTCCGTCGAGACCGCGTCGCTCAGCCGGTGCTCACCCCGCAGCCAGGTCATGGTGTTGTGGTAATCGGCCTTCGCCGACTCCCCCGCCGTGGGATCGTCGAGCGTCAACTCGTCACTGGCGTTGAAAGCGCCCCAGGTCCACGCTGCGCGCTCACTCTGCCATTGCAGCCGGAGCAGTCCGTCGAGAAAGGAGGGTTCGCCGTAGTCCTGCTCCAGCAGATGAAACACCTCGTCGATCAGGCTGCGTCTGACGGACGCCAGCCAGGACACCTCACCGGCGTAGCCCGCGGCCTGCGCCGAAGCACTCACCAGGTCGACGTCGACGCGCCCCTGCAGCGGCCGCTCGGGCTCCACCAGCGCCACGCCGACGATGCCGCTCAAGCGGGATCCGAAAGCCACCGGAAACCCGGCGTGATAAACGTCCACGCTGTCGACCAGGCTCGGATTGAGCGCGCTGAACACGCCCTGGAAATCGCTCAGGTGGAATGGTTCGATCCACTCGACGCCGTCGAGCAGATACAGGACTTCGTTGGTGTCACCGCCGCGCATGTGATGCCGGGCGCTGACGCCCACCGAGGCCTGACCCGGCAGCAGGCTGACCGCGCGCATGGCATCCCGACCGAGGGCGGGCACGATACGCAGGGTCTCGTGATCGAGCGCGCGCCGTTCCCGCGGACCACGGACGAGACGGTAACGCGGCGCCGACACGACCATCGTCTCGAGCACGGGCGGGGCATCCTGGACGCCGTCCACCGGCGGCGCCTGCGCCGGCTCGGACGCCCGGGCGCGGACGACATACCACAGGCCGGTAGAGGCCCGGGCCAGTCCGAGACCGAACGGCTCGAGCATCGCCAGTGCCTGACGGCGCAGGTCGCCGTCGGGGTCCACCGGCTGGGCCACCCGGAACTCTGCGCTCACCAGCGCGTCGGAAAAGGCCAGGTCCAGCCCCGCATCGCGGAGCGCGTTCAACGCGTCCCGCAGGCGCTGACCGGTCGCCGGTGTGGCTGCCGCTGCGGCCATCGCCCCAGCCGCGGCGGATCGCAACTGAACCGCAGCGGCAGGCGCCGCGACGACGAGCAGCACGATGGCGACGAGGGCGCGGGGACCCGGATCAGACAGCATGACATGGCAGAGCGACCGACTTCGGCGTCAGTCTACTTGGGATCCCGCTCCGACGGCAGCGCGATCACCAGGCGACCCGGCTCGCTGGCGCGTCGCTCGAGACCGGTGGTCGCCAGCACCACGTCGAGGGCCTCCTGCGGCGTCAATCCGGCGAGATCGCCTTCCAGCCGACGCTCGCGGGCCCGCGCCCGGGCCTCCGGGCTCGCGAATTCGAGGGACAGCCCAAGGTCCCCGGCGATGGCGCCGAGCAGCTCGGCGATCGCTTCCTGCCGGTAGCCCGGATGAACTTCGTAGATCCAGGTCCAGCGGTCCGAACTCGCCGGCGCCCGTTCGGCAACGATGCGCTGCGCGTCCACCTTGACCACATCGCCCTCCAGCCCCCTGGCGGCCGCACGGTAGTCGCCGCGATCGGTCTCGATCGCCACCCTGCCGTCGCGGATGGCGACTTCCATGGCCACCTCGTCCAGCGTGACCATGAAGACCGTCCCGATGTCGCGGACGACGCCCATGCGCGTGTGCACCCGCATGCCGGACAGGCCCCCCGTGTCCACGTAGACAGCCCCCTGACCCAGTTTGACCTCGCGTGGCCCGAGCCAGGTGAGCTGCGTGCCCTGCCGCAGGCGGACCTCGACGCCGTCCCGGGACAGCAGCCTCGTGCCGCCGCGGGCCTCGACCCGGGCCCCCGGCAGCACGGTGACCTGGCTGCCCGCGGGTTCGAAAATCCCGTCGACCCAGATGCCGCCTCCTTGAGCGACCTCCAGGCTCACACCGGGGCCTGGCGAGGTCAGCAGCATGGCCAGGACCGTGGCCAGCAGAGCGCTCGCGGCGAGCGCCACGGGCAGACGCCAGCGGCGCCGTTTGCGCTGCCGCCACACCTGATCGACCTGCGCAAAGACCCGTTGCCGGACCTCGTCGGGCGGCTCCTGCCGCGGCACGATACCGCCGAGCAGCGCCTCGAGATCCTCGTCGTGCCTGTCGTTCATTCCGTGCTCCCGGTGCCCGGACCGGACACCATGTCGGCGATTTCATCGGCCACGGCGGCGTACTGCTTGCGGAACGCACCACGCGCCCTCGCCAGCATGGACTGAATCGCGATGGGGGTGGTCGAGAGCTGGGCGGCGATCTCGTCCACCGAATATCCTTCCATGTACTTCAGCTCCAGCACGCGGCCATAGTCGCCCGGCAGGTGATCGAGAATGAGCTGCACCACCTCCTGGACCTGACCTCGATGGGCCAGGCGCTCCGGCGTGAGCTCGGGCTCCGCCGCCAGGGATTCCAGCTCGGATCGGATCCCTTCGTTCTCGTCGATGGGGACCACGTCCCGGTGCCGCGCCGCCCGACGGTAATGGGCGCTGATCTCGTGGCGGGCGATCTGGCACAGCCAGGTGAACAGGCTCGCCTCGCCGCGATAGGTCTCAATGCGCCGAATGGCAATTACCAGGACGGCCTGAGTGACTTCCTCGGCGGCAGTGTCGTCCAACCGCCGGGTGCAGAAGCGGTAGACGCGGGGAAAGAACCGGTCGAAGAACGTCCGGAACGCCCGGTCCCTGCCCGCGACCATGTTCTTGACCAGTTCTTTGTCGGGATCGTGCATCGTTCGCTGGTATGCTTGCGTACGGACCGTTGGACGTCAGTAGCGTCCGGAATCAATCGCCTGTGAGCGGCGACTGATTTCCACCGCGCCCGACGTCCAACGCGGTCATCGTCACAACGACCGGCGGGGAGCCGACTTGTCCAATATCGACCACTATAGCCGCGACCGTGCCCGCCACTACCAGGTGCACCATGACAAGAGCCTGCGGACCCGTCTGACCACCTGGCGCGAACGTGCGTGCCTGGGGCACGCATTGCGGGATGCCGGATCGCCGAAGACCGCTCTGGACCTGCCGTGCGGCACCGGTCGCTTCTGGCCGGTCTTCGCCGACGCCGGCGTCGAGTCCCTGATCGCCGGCGACGGCAGCGCGGGCATGCTGGAGGTTGCAGCCGCCAACCGGCTGGGGCCGAAGCGGCCGGAGCAGCTCGTCGAAACCTCCGCCTTCGACATGGACCTGCCGGATCAGTGCGTCGACTTCGCCGCCTGCATGCGCTTCTACCACCATCTCGCGATGCCCGGGGATCGCCAGGCCCTGCTCGGCGAGCTGAAGCGCGTCTCGCGCCGACACGCCGCCGTGTCCCTGTGGGTGGACGGCAATCTGGCGGGCAACCGGCGCCTGCGCAAACCACCGCCCCCGGACGAGCCCGGCTACGGCAAACGCCGCTGCCGGCGCCGGCAGGAGGTAGAGGCGGAATTCGAGCAGGCCGGATTCCGCATCGTGCGGTCCTACGACGTCTGGCCCCTGATCTACATGTGGCGGCTCTATCTGCTCGAGCATGACTGAGGCTGATCCGAGCCGTCTCGTCAAAGCTCCGCAAAGCCGGGACGGGGTCGGCGTCAGCGCTGTGTACCTGGAGCCCGGGGACCGATGGGGTCGACCCGCCGCCCAGGTCTACGCCAAGCGCCAGCGCGCCTACTAC
>MRWG01005956.1_pt1 | contig 12390 bp, 14 predicted proteins | sample 1013341 | NCBI WGS metagenome assembly MRWG01 (sample SAMN06117577, study PRJNA244670) | biofilm metagenome | biome: Water; feature: Cathode Biofilm; material: Biofilm; isolation source: microbial consortium enriched at the cathode of a solar microbial fuel cell | place: USA: District of Columbia ... | reverse complement strand
GAAGTGGGTCTGATGGACTTCAACAAGTATGGCGGGGATTTCGTATTCCGGGTCACCAAGGCCGAGAGCGGCCAGCCGGTGGCACTGGCCAAATACGGATTCGTCTTCTTCAACTACCACCGCAAGGAAGTGGTGCCGGTACCCGAGAGCTTCCGCTCACGCTTTGCCTGAGGCGAGCTCCGCCTTCAAACGCGTCATGCCGGCCCGGTAGAAGCTGTAAGCCATGGCGCCGGCGAACAGATTGCCCACCAGCGCACCACTCATAAGGCCATAGACCCCGTTGATCTGGCTACCGATCCAGAGCAGGGGCAGGAAGCACAGGAACAGGCGCAGGGTGGACACCAGCAGGGCCCGCATCGCCAGTCCGAGGGCATTGCACACCGACACCATCAGCATGCACACGCCCAGACCGCTGTAGCTCAGCGGCACCCGCACCAGATAACCGGCGAGAACCTTCTGAACATCACTGTCGCTGGAGAACAGTTCCGACACCAACCCGGAAGCCACCACCCAGGTCAGGCCGATGGCCAGCTGCCAGACCACCACAAACCGGACCGCAAGGCGCACCAGTTTACGGATCTGCTCGATATCCCCGGCACCCAATAACCGGCCAATCATCGGCGGCATCGACATGGTCAGGGCCAGCACCACCACAATTGAGAAAAACTCCAGACGGGTGCCCAGGCCCCAGGCGGCAACGGCGGCGGAGCCGAAGCCGGCCACCAAGGCTGTCGCCAGCATGGCCGAGACAGCCGGCATCAGTTGGCTGACCATGGCCGGAGCCATGATGCCATTGAGCTGCCGAACGAGGTAATGGTCGCCCAGGCGGCGCCGGGCAGTCCCCAGCCGAAAACAAAGATGTAGAGCGGGTCCAGGGCGATGTTGGTCAGGCTCGTGGCCACCATCATGTACCCCGGCAATTTTGTGTCACCGTGGGAGCGACACACACTGTAGCCGAAATAGAGGAATGCCCCGGTCCAGGCGGCCATCAGCCAGGGAACCCAGTACTGCCGGATCAGGGGCAGTAGTGAGTCTTCGGCGCCGAGCGCGGTCATGATGGGCCCCTGCAGAAACCACAGAGCCACGCAGATGACAAAAACGAGGCTGCCGCCAACGGTAATGATCAGGCCTCCCAGACGGTAGGCGCGCAGTTCATCGCCGGCACCCAGGGTGCGGGAGACAATCGCGGTGGTCGCAATCCCCAGCCCCACCTGAAGGCCGATGATCAGTTGCTGCATCGGCAGGGTGAAGCCCAATGCCGCCAGCGGGTCCCGGCCAAGCTGACCCACGAAGGCACTGTCGGCCAGCTGGAAGGTCATCAGGGACAACACGCCGAACAGCATGGGCCAGGTCATGCTGTAGAGCTGGCGGGCCAGGGATGGGTTCTGGGTGGTGGTCTGCACGGGGTGTTGTGGGCCTTCGGTTTGGCTTGGGGGCGAGATTCTAACAGGTCTGGCTTTCGGTGTTAGCAAAGGTGCCGGAACGACTTACCAGGAGACGCCGTGAACCCATCCCTGGGGGCTTGGCATTGCCATCCCTGGCAATGCACACTCCTGGTAAGTCGTTCCGGCACCTTTGCCCGGATCGTTGGTGGTGTTTCCAACTGCCAGATTTTGAATTTGAGGGCTTAAAGCGCCTTCAACGCCGCATCGTAATCCGGCTCGTTCTTGATCTCATCGACCAGCTGGCTGTGGACGACCTTATTGTTTTCGTCCAGTACAATCACTGCCCGGGCGCAGAGACCGGCCAGGGGGCCGTCCTGAATGGCAACGCCGTAGTCTTGCTGGAAGCTGTAGTTCCGGAAGGTGGAGAGGGTTTCGACGTTTTTCAGGCCTTCGGCGCCGCAGAATCGGGCGGCGGCGAAGGGCAGGTCAGCAGAGACGACCAGGACCACGGTGTTGTCCAGGCTGCCAGCCTTTTCGTTGAATTTCCGGGTGGAGGCGGCGCAGACGCCGGTGTCGATGCTGGGGATGATGTTCAGGATCTTGCGCTTGCCGGCCCAGTTGTCGAGTTTGACTTCTTCCAGGCCGCTGTTGGTCAGGGTAAAGGGAGGCGCGTTGTCGCCTGTTTCGGGAAATTTGCCGCTCAGTTCAATGGGATTGCCGTCCAGGTTAACGCTGCTCATAGTCTTTGCTCCTCGGTGTCTGGTTTAGAGTGTTAAGTACTCTGTGTAGACCACTTTGGATGATTTTGCCTTAATTGCCGGTCGCGCCTTGTGGCTCGAAACCTTTCGCAGGATAACGCTGAACCAGTACCAGATAACAGCCCGTGGCGATGGCGGAGGCGGAGCCGGCCATGGTGGGGAAGTTCGCCAGGGCGCCGGCCATGGTCTGGGGCAGGACCATCCCGGTGCCGATCATGAACAGGGCTTGGGGCAGGATAACCGCCCAGACGTTGAACACTTCACTAAGGGCCAGCACGGCCATCAGACTGCCGCCAGCCACGGCGATAATCAGGCCGCGCACCAGGATCTGGTCCGGCAACAGACGACGGCCGAGACGGACGGCGGTCAGGTTGCCGACAATATAACCGGCCACCATGCACGCAAAGTAAAGACCGAACTGTTCTGTTGGCACGCCCAGGAAATCGATCAGGACGAACGAAGAACCAGACAGGAACGCAAACAGTCCGGAAAAGATCAGGGCATTGGTCAGGGTATAGCCCAGGAAGCTGATGTCCTTTGCGATGATCCGATAGTTACGCAGCAGACTGCAGAGCTTCAGCGATTGGCGATGTTCAGGCCGCATCGGCTCGGGAATGCCGAAGGCCACCACCAACGCCATGACCAGGGCATAGCCACCCAACGCCAGGAATACAGAAGCCCAGCCAAGGCTGGCGGTTAGCAGACCACCAATGGTCGGCGCAACTGCCGGCGCCAGGGCCATGATACTGGCCAGGATGGCAAGGATCTTGGCGGCTTCGCGGGGCGTGTAAATATCCCGAATCGCCGCCCGACCCAGGACCGGGCCGGCAGAACCACCAAGCGCTTGCAGGAGAAGATAACGCCAGCAAAGCTCATACAACCTATGAGCAAAACTAATTGATTAACTTTTAAGACCGTTGAGGGTAGCGGCAACGGCATTCACCTGGTTGCGCAGCCACTTGTGGGCGGGATCGTTCTGATTGCGGCGGTGCCACAGCATTAGCAGGGTAAAGGGTTTGAAATCAAAAGGTAGCGGAACCCAGGCGAAGTCCCGGAGTAAGTGTTTGCTCATGCCCTCCGGGGCCGTAGCAAGCATATCTGTTCCGCGGAGGAACTCCGGTAGGCCGGAGAAGTTGGAGACCGTCACCACATTGCGACGAACCAGACCACGGGTGTCCATGGCGGTTTCCACAGTCGGTTTTTCGCCGGTGGCGAACAACAGGGCAATGTGGTCTGCCTTAAGGTATTCCGGCAGATCCGCTGGCGGTTTCCGGTGTTCAGGATCATAGAACACCACCATGCGATCGGCCATCAGGCCCCGCTGCATAATGTCCGTCGCCTCCGGCGCGTGGGGAGAAATCACCAGATCACAGACATCCTTCCGCAAAAGGTCTGCCCGAGGAATGCCAGATGGAATCACCTGAAGGCTGATGCCCGGAGCTTCCTGCCGCAACGTTCGCACCAGGCCCGGCAAAAGCAGGTCCCGCTGGTAGTCATTGGCAGCAATCGTGAAGGTGAACTCTGCCGTGGCGGGACTGAACGGCGGGCCCGAGGACAGCGACTGCAGGTCATCCAAAATCTGGCGGATATGGGGCCCGGCCTGAAGTGCGTAGCGGGTTGGCACAATGCCGCGCCCGGACTTCACGAACAGGGGGTCGCCCAGGGCCTGGCGCAGACGTTCCAGCGTGTGACTCACCGCAGACTGGGTAACGCCCAGCCTGACTGCCGCGCGGGACACGCTGCCTTCATCAAGCACCGCCAGAAAGGTGCTGAGGGCCCGGAAATCCAGGTTGAATGTATCAATCGGGTTCATGAATGGCAGTGTAACCCGATGCCTGCGGTGGCGCTACGGCGCCTCGCGGGATTCGTTTGCCTGAATGAATGTTCCAACAGCCTCTGCCAGATCGTCGAACCAGGGGTTGTAAGTCAGCCGGCTGGTATACACCGGACATTCCCGGGATTGCTAAACCGCTCCCGGAATTGCGTGACCAGATACTCGAGATTGATCACCGAGTCGGCCTCCGTGGCGGCCAGGAACAAAGGCATATCGAGGCTTTCCTTCTGGATTATCCGGCTTTGCGCCGCCGATATAACGTCGCCGATCTGACTGCCGGCGTTGAAGGAAAACGACTCGTACTTCACCGGATTAAGTTCGGGCTCCTTCTCTACAAAATCAGCAAACACGTCGGCGATGGGCGCCAGCCAGAGGTAGTCCCGCAAACCGTTAAGCTGCCAGGCCGGTGCAACCGCAATCAGACCCGCCGGTCGAGGACCGGTCTCTGAAAGCGCGTAATCTGTGGCCAGTGCCCCGCCCAGAGAAAAACCGCCAATAAACGCCCGATCCACCTCCTGCGACAGGGCAATAAAGTGATTGCGTACCTGTTCGCGCCAGACCTCGGCGCTGGCCGTCACCATATCGCCGGGCCGGGTGCCATGTCCCTGCAGCAACAGCGTCCGGACTTCAACGCACTGATCCGCCAGGTAACGGGCCAGATCCCGGAACACAAAGGGTGAATCGCTCAGGCCGTGAACCAATAGGATCCCGGCACGATCCCCGGAGCTGCAACCCGCCGCCGGTGCCAGCCGGTACGGCAGGTTCCACTGCACCTGCTGCTCCCGCTCAAACCCGTAAACCGGCACCAGATTGGTATCGACATAGGCTTTGACAGATTCCACGTAGCGGTCGAAGTCGGTAACCGGCTCGGCGCCCAGGGTTGAGGGCCCGGGGCTGTAGAGTTGAGTGCTGGTGGCGCAGGCGGCAGTGGCGGCCAGCACCAGTAAAACAAGTAAAGTCCTGAGGATAGTCATAGCCGGCGTGTGGGTTTCGCCCCTTTGGTCATTACTGTCGTCATTGCTGACTGTGTTGAGTGATCGTTCAAATCTCGATACTGTGACTGATGAAAGTCTACGAAGATTTCGGTGTCTGCACCCGCCAAGCTCTGCGCTACGCCATGGCAACCCACAAACTGACCCTGTCCGAAGAGCACGAAAACGCCCTGATGGCGGCCTACCTGTCTCTGCCCGCGTTTGACGATGCCTTGCCGGCGCTGAAAACACTGAAAGGGCAGTATCCGCTGTTCGCGTTTTCCAATGGCGGTTATCCGGCACTGGAGAAAGTGCTCGGGCACAACGACTTGCTCGACCAATTTGAGGGTCTGGTATCGGTAGACGATATCAAGAGTTTCAAACCCGATCCTGCCGTTTACACCTATGCCCGGCGTGCAACCGGTTCCTGGGAAAAGCCCCTGTGCCTTGTGTCCAGTAACGCGTGGGATGTAATCGGAGCCCGAGCTGCAGGATTACTCGCAATCTGGGTTCAAAGAGATCCGAACAAGGTGTTTGAAGATTGGGGTATTCAGCCGTCTGCTGTAATCAACAGTCTTTCAGAACTAGAGGCAACCTTGAAGAACCTCTGATGCCAGCGGAGGCGGGTGTTGGGGTAGGCTTTCCAAAACTGTAGAGGGCCAAGGATGGCCCGAAACAAGCGCACATGGATGTGCTCGTAGCGTGTTTTGGAAAGCCTACCCCAACACTCGCCGGCAAACTCCAAAGCATCCCTTCCCAGTAACTCATCACGCTGGCAATCGGATTGGTCAGCTTGAACCCGATGGTATTGGCCCAGCCGGGGGTATGAAACCAGTGAGGTTTCACATCGTGAAGCCGGAACCCGGTGCGTTTCCGCACAAACCCGGCCACATCCGCCATGCGCTGATTCACAAGCCCCAGGATCCCGGATGCATGGCTGTCGATCGGCGAGCCCAGCACAATGGCATTGCGCACATGTTGATCGTTGCTGAGCGCGGAATAGAACAGCGTGAACATGCCACCCATACTCCAGCCATGCAGCGACAACTCCTGTTCACCGCTATGCTCCCGAACCCGGTTCAGGTAGGCCGGCAGCAACTCGGCCACATAGGTATGCAGGTTGTAGTGACTGTGTTCCCGCGTGGGCATGCCCCAGTCGATCAGATACACCTCAAATCCCTTGGCACGCAGAAACCGAACCAGACTGCGCTGGGGAAACAGATCGTAGATCAGCATATTCACCGCCAGGGGCGGCACGATCACAATCGGTGTCTTATGGGCCGTGCGCTCAACCGCAATGGTCTCGCCTTCCAGCTCGATGAAATCCTCGGCCAGTGGTGGGTAGTAACGCAGGCTGACCAGACCATCGGTATACAGGGTTTCAAACGGCGTCTGCCCGGCCTGCACCAGACTGGCGGCCCGGAACACCCGGTCGAAAGCGTTGCCGGCATAAAGGGCCGTTTGCCGGGTAACGCCTGCCGCCCGGTCAGCGGCGGATTTGAAGAGATTGGGCATGGGAATGTCCATGGAGAATTTGACGCTCACTATACGGATTACCGAACTTCTACTGTCCCGTCTCGCAGGCCAGACATCGAGATTATCCATGGTGAGGCGCAAATCACCATGGCAGAAGTGTCCAAACCGGTGGGCAAACCGGTCACTTCAGGCCACTGCCCAATGCGGTCTGTGGTTGCTATCATTAGCCCCTATTTGGAAACAATAACCAGAAACAGGACCGCCATGCTCAGCTTTCTCCCTGCCCCCGTCATCGGTGTACTCAATTCTATCCTGTTGGGAATCAACACCCTGTTCTGGTGCATCCTGCTCTACATCCCGGCCATTCTCAAACTCATCATCCCCATCCAGGGCTTCCGGGTCCTGTGTACTCGGGTCATCATCTGGATCGCGGAAGCCTGGGTTGCCTGCAACACCGGCTGGATGAAGCTGACCCATGGCACGAAATGGGATGTGAAAGGTGCCGAAAACCTCCAGCGGGAAAGCTGGTACCTGGTGCTGGCCAATCACCAGAGCTGGGTGGATATCTTCGCCATGCAGCGGGTGTTCAACCATCGGGCGCCGTTCCTCAAGTTCTTCCTCAAGCAGCAGCTGATCTGGGTGCCGGTGATCGGCCTCGCGTGGTGGGGTCTGGATTTCCCGTTCATGAAGCGCTACACCCGGGAATACCTGATCAAACATCCGGAGAAGCGGGGCGAGGATCTTCGGTCAACCCGCAGGGCCTGTGAGAAGTTCCGGTACACCCCGGTGAGTGTGATGAACTTTGTCGAAGGCACCCGGTTTACCCAGGCCAAACACGACAAACAGAAGTCGGCCTACAAGCACCTGCTGACGCCCAAGGCTGGCGGTGCCGCCTTCGTGCTCGACGCCATGGGCGATTCGATCCAGACCCTGGTGGACGTGACCATCGCCTATCCGGACGGAGCACCCACCTTCTGGGAATTTATCTCTGGCCGGGTCAAGGAAGTCAAAATGGAAATCCACACCGTTGATATCCCGGAGCATCTGAAAGGCCGGGACTACTCAACGGATGCAGAGCACCGCCGGAACGTGAAAAACTGGCTGGGGGATCAGTGGCAGGCGAAGGATGAACGGCTGGAGCGGATGCTGGCCCGGTAATTACCGGGCATCAGCTGTCGGAGTCGTCTTCCACTTCATCCGGGTGTTCCTGCTTGTAGCGCTCCCACTCTTCCCAGTCGTGGGGCGTCCCCGCATGGGGCCGGCGCAGGTGCTTGGCGTGCTCCATGGCGTTGTGGCGCAGGCTGTGGTCCCGCTCTTCCTCTTCCTTGTCAAAACCGTACTTTTTCAGAAATTCGTCAGGGCTGATGGGCATGGCGCACCTCCATCAAAGGAATATGTCCTTGTAAGTACGATGCGCCTGCCCGTGTGGTTTTTCAACCGTCGTCGGAGCCGGTCCCGGTCGGGATCTCCTGTGCTTCCACCAGCTTGAAGTTGATCTGCCTGCGTTCTTCGTCCACGCCTGCAAAGCTTACCGTTACCGGCTGCTCCAGCTGGAAGATTCGGCCGTTCTTGTTGTGGATCAGGCGAAGAGTGACCGGGTCAAAGCTGTATTTGCCATCCAGATCCTTGCAGCTGACGAACCCTTCCAATCCGTTGGCATCCAGCCGTACAAAGAAACCGGCGGGCACCGTGCGGCTGATCACACCGCTCATGGGTTCTTCGCCGAGTGTTTTGGCAAAGTCACTCTTGAGCCAGGCTTCCAGACTGTTTGCCGCCTGACGGGCGCGGATCTGTGCAGCCTGCAGGGCCTCGAGTTGATCCTCGGTCAAGGCCTTCATGGGGGTGTCCCACAGCGCCGACTTGATCAGCCGGTGGACATAGAAGTCCGAGAACTTGCGCAGTGGCGAAGTAAAGGTGGTGTAGGCGTCCAGGCCCATACCCTGGTGAGGCGCGGGCTTGAAGCTCAGTTCGGCCCGGGCCAGCTGGCGGGACAGTATGGCTTTGACCGGCACCTCGGCTTCCAGGGCATCGGTTTCTTTCATCAGTTTCCGGAAGCCTTCGGCCTGATGGGCATCAACCCCCGAGAGATGTGGTGCGTGGCTGTCGATCAGTGCCCGGATGTTGTCGGCGCGATCATCCCGTAGCCCGGGGTGCTGGATAAACAACCCTGCAGTCTGGTTGGCGAGGAAGTCTGCGGCGCAGCGGTTGGCGGCGACCATGCACTCTTCCACCAGCCGATGGGCTTCATTCTGGACGGACGGTTCAATCAGCCGGATGCGTTTGTTTTCATCGAGCCGGAGGCGGAATTCCGGCCGGTCGCCGCTCAGCAGCGCATGTTCACTGCGCCATTTCCTGAGTGCTGTCGCTGCCTGGTGCAACTGGTCCAGGCTGTTGGCAACGTCGTCCGGAAGTGCCTTGATCTCATCGTCCTCCCGACCTTCGATCAGGTTTGAGACGAGCTCGTAGCTGAGCTTGCCCTTGGACTGGATAACCGCCTGGTGAAAGCTGTAGTCGCCCAGGCTGCCATCGTTGTTAACCTGAAGATCACATACCAGAGCCAGCCGCTTCACGTCTGGCATCAGAGAGCACAGGCGGGTGCTGATGCTGTCAGGCAGCATGGGCAGGGGTTCGCCCGGGAAGTAAATGGCGGTGGCGCGATTGAACGCCTCCTGCTCCGCGGGGCTGTCGGTTTCGATCACAGCGGTCGGGTCGGCAATGGCGATCGACAGCGTCCAGCCGGTGGCGTTGGGTTCGGCCAGCAGGGCATCGTCCATGTCCTGGGTGCCCGGGCTGTCGATGGTCACATACGGGCGATCCGTGCGGTCTTCCCGCCCGGCTTCCCGGGATTCGATATCACTCTCACTGAGGCTGTCGGCCTGTGTACGCACCGCGTCCGGCCAGGTGTCGGCCAGATCAAAGGTAGCCAGGGTGAAAGAGCGTTCAATACCGGGTTCTCCCGCCTTGCCGATTACCCGCAGTACCTTGGCCTGGCCCTTGCCATCCTTGATCGGATGCTTGTGAATCTGACAGTAGAGGTAATCGTCCTGCTGGGCGTTCATTCGCTCTTTGGGGGGAATGAAGATCCAGCGGTTGATGCCCGGGGTTTCGGGCACCACGAAATGGCCTTTGCCTTTCACCAGGTAACGGCCAACAAAGGTGTTCAGGCGGGTTTCCAGCAGTTCGTCCACAACACCCTGGGTTTTGCCTTTCTCAACCTCCTGCTCGGTGACATTCACCCGGTCCCCGGGCAGCAGTCAGACCCGTTACGCGGGGTTAATCTCCGGGTCTTCCGAGGTGGTAATACAGACCCGGTTGCGCCCCTCATCCTTGGCCTGATAAAGCGCCCGATCCGCTTGACGAAGAATGGTATCGGTGCTGTCACCCGGCAGAGCAAAGTAGCCACCAACACTGACGGTGACCTGGGTGCCGGTTTTGCGGCTCTCCTGTTCCACGGATTCCCGGATGCGGAGGGCGATACGGTGTAGTGTCTCTGGATCGCAGGGCGACAACAGGACCACGAACTCGTCCCCACCCCAGCGTCCCGGATGGTCGTAGGGGCGCACGCCGGCTTTCAGCCACAGGGCAACCCGGCACAGGATCTGATCGCCGGCCTGATGGCCCAGGTTGTCATTGATGCTCTTGAAATGGTCAATGTCCAGCCAGATCACGCCAAAGCCGGTCTCCTGGCGGCGGGCCCGCTGGATTTCCAAATCCAGCACTTCGTCCAGGCCGCGACGGTTTTTCAGGCCGGTCAGGGGATCGACGCGGGCCAGTCGGTTCAACTCATCCGTTCTTTGAGCGACTTTTTCTTCGAGTTCCCGGGTAGAGTGGCCGAGGCTCTGGGTCATTTTCTCGAAATGATCCGCCAGCCAGCCGATCTCATTATCCGGTTTATCCAGCCGCGGCAGATCGAAGCTGCCCTCCCGGACTTTTTCCACGGCGTGTTTCAGGCTCATGATGGGCTTGAGAATCCGGGACTGGATAATCAGGTGGAACAGCACCAGTGTGACCAGCAGTGTGCCCAGGAATACCGCCACCAGCGGCCACAGATAGCTGGTTGGCAAGAGTGTATTGAGGTCAAGCAGGGTGATCTCAAACCAGCCAATCGCCGGCAGGAAGGCAACCCCGGCCAGATGCTTGCGGCCATCCACCGTCACGAAGCCGCTTTCCACCTGGCCGGCCTGGTCGCCCGGCTTCTTGAGAAGCTGCAACATACCGAGAATCTGCTGCTTGTCCTGGGGATCATCGAACAGCAGGTCGATGGTGTTCTTCTGGCCTTCGGGTTTGATGATGCTGGCGAAGTCGATGTAGTTCCGGTCGCGATAGAGCTGGATGGCGCCATTGTAATCCACGAACAGGGTGGTGATGCCCTCCTGACCGATGTCGACAATATCCTGCAGAAAAGCATCCAGACTCAGACCGGTTCCGACCATACCGACAATTTCGCCGGCCTCATCGCGCATCAGCACATCAATCCAGAGTTTGGTAACACCCAGCTCGGTATCCGGATTTACGTTGAGGTGGAAGTCGCGACCTTCTTCTATGAGCTGGAAAAACCAGGCGTCATCCGGCTTGTCTTTATCCAGCACATATCGGAACTGGTTACCGGCGTATTCGTTCTCCTCGTTGTTGTAGTAATAGTGGGCATTGTTGACGAGGGCAACGAAGTAGTTGTTGTCCCGGAAATTGGAACGAAAACTCTCCATCTGGCGGATGGCTTCAGCTTGGAGTGCGGTGTCATCCGGATTAGCGGCCCAGTTGATCAGGGCGGAGGAACTGGCCATCTGTTTGGCCAACCCGATTTCCCGCTCCAGGGACTGCAGCAGGCGGGCGCTGTCGTAGCGAACCTGTATTTCCGCGACCTGTTGGCCCCAGCGTTCGATGATGCTCTCGGACAGCTCCCGGTAGGCCAGCCACGAAGCCACGGAAGCCACGATGATGAGACTGGCGGCCAGGCCAAGGATGCGGGTTTTAAGGCTCAACGAGTATCCCTCTCGGATTTTTCTGGGTTTCTGGGCGCCAATGATAGAACACTGGTTAACCAGAGTGTAGAAAAAACAGACAGGGACTGGCAGGAAGCGGGAGGAAAAGGAGGCCGCAAGGGCCGATAAATACCGGCCCTTGCCTGGTTATTGGCGTTAATTGTGCTCGGAAAAGATCCGGGTCTGTCCCGCCTCGTTAAACAGGATGACCTTGTAATGATCTTTCCGGTCGCCCATTTCCATGCCGGGTGACCCCATGGGCATCCCGGGCACGCTGAGGCCGGTGGCCTGGGGTGCTTCGCTGATCAGGCGCTTGATGTCCTCGGCTGGCACATGGCCCTCGATGACGTAGTCACCCACGAATGCGGTATGGCAACTGCCAAGACCGGCAATCAGGCCTGCGTCGGCCTTGATCCTGCCCATATCGTTGGTGTTGGTCGCCTCCACCTCGAAGCCATTTTCTTTCAGGTGATCTATCCAGTCATCACAGCAGCCGCAGGTCGGGGATTTGTAAACGTGGATGCTCTGGGCTGCGCCGGCTGCCAGCGCCGTGGTGCTGAATCCCAGGGCTGCCATCAGGCCAAAAGCCAGGGTGTGTTTTTTCATGGCAAGTACCTCAGTGGTGATGTTGATGTTTACTTGAGCCTGTGTCGTCAGAACCGGAAAGCCAGAACCACCAGACGATGGCTGCCATCAGGGCAAGACCTCCGACGTTGACCAGCATTGTTTCCATCAGTTCCGCTCCTGTTGCTGTTTCGGATCACTGTTGCTGTCGTTCTGTTCCGGACGGTGACTGGTTCGGAACAACCTCAGACGGTTGGCGTTCGAAACCACCGTCACCGAAGACAGGGACATGGCAGCGCCGGCCAGTATCGGACTCATCAGTATTCCCCAGACAGGGTAGAGCAGGCCGGCGGCCACCGGAATACCCATTGTGTTGTATACGAACGCGCCAAACAGGTTCTGGTGAATATTTTTCACCGT
>MRWG01003739.1_pt1 | contig 12392 bp, 9 predicted proteins | sample 1013341 | NCBI WGS metagenome assembly MRWG01 (sample SAMN06117577, study PRJNA244670) | biofilm metagenome | biome: Water; feature: Cathode Biofilm; material: Biofilm; isolation source: microbial consortium enriched at the cathode of a solar microbial fuel cell | place: USA: District of Columbia ... | reverse complement strand
CTGGCGCAGGTCTATGAACTCAGGCTTGAGTTGAATGAATTGACCGGCAGGTTGGGCCCGCGGTCTCTCGACTCGGAACTGGAAGCCACATTCAACAGTCTCAAAATTCGGGCGGAGCGATTGAGCTCAACGCCGGATCGTGCGGTTTTTGCCCGACTCAATATCGATTTCTTTCAGGCCTTTTTGCAGCTCACACTGAACATGCCGCTGCGCGAGGTTTCTGAAAAGCTGTTCTACAAGACCTGTCGCATCTGGCTGACTTTGATAGATGAGAAGGACCTGCCAACAGAGGTCGCCATCTTCTGTGGCGAAATCGCGGAAATTTCGAATGCTGTGCGACTTGGAGACTTCCAGGCCGCAGCCTTGATTAGGCGAGCACATCTCTCCATGGGGTTCAACCGACTGAAAACCGCTACACGACAAAGCACCGACCGGATGGCCGGTTAGCCAAGGGCTTCTTGGAACTTCCGGGGTTGGTTGAACGAATAAGACCGCCCCCGGAAGCGATTGTGGTGGGATACAATCAGTTGCTTCCGGGAGCGGCCCGGGCTTTCAAAGAAGATGAACGAACTTCTTTGAACGGTTAATTCTTTCAATGGCCTCAAACAAAAGCGGCGTTTTCACCTCAAATACGCTCGGTGTGCCTAGTTATTCCTAAAAAAATCAGTGTCTCTTTGCCATTTTCGTCAGTTTTCTGACTGTAGAAGTCGTGATCTTGCAATCGGATTCTACGTTTCGCTGAACGTATTTTCCTTTTTCGAGAGAATATTCGAGAAATACACTAAGTTCGTTTGCATGAGCGACAAGCACTCTGTGACCGGAAACCACTGTGTCGGTTACTTCCAGATCCTGACCCCAGGCCCAGCCACCATAAGAAGTGCCACCGCTGGACCTGAGAACGATTTCGAAAAAATTGCCCCCGTCGCTTTCAGGCATTTTGAAAACGAGATCCAGATTGTCTTCGTCGTCTTTCGTCGGCTCTCCCGCACCAAGCCAGACGGAACTGATATTTGCGGAGATCAAATCGCCAAGAGGATAAAATGGAGAACCTTCGTACCAAAGAAATTCCGTAATAACGGATCCTATGTCATTAGCCCTTTCAAATGGTCGTACATTGTCTCCGTACCCCGCATAGGTCCTCCTGAAGGAGATCTTACCAGACATGAATGGTTTCCTTACTATCTGATAATACGTAGTTTTTTGCTATTGGCCGCGAAGTGTGATCACTCTTCGTCCCTTCGGCAAAGCTACATTCCCAATAGCGCCGTCACACAGGCGTGACTCCGTCACGGCAGTGGTGTTCTTCTGTGGGGGGAACTGTGTTAGAAAAAATTACCAGGGGGCAACGTGATGAATAAAAGTAGTTCAGGCACTAATATTCGACTACTTGGCGTTCCGTCAGTGTATTACTCGCGGAATACCCCTTTTCCTGCCAAGGGATACGCGTTGCTTGCAGTATTGTTGCTTGTTCCTGGCAACGAGCTTGCGCGTCAAAAGGCGGCTGCCCTGCTTTGGGAGGATGTCGCTCAAACCAGGGCCATGGCAAACCTCAGGCAACTGCTTGTGAGGGTTCAAAGCAGGCAGCCCGAAGCCGGACCGCTCATTGAAACGACCCAGACCAGAATCAGTCTTGGGCCCGGGGCGCAAAGTTCCGATCTGGCCGCTTTTCTCCAGTCCTGCAAGGCTACCGACCTTGAAGGCATGATGTCCGGGATAGAGCAGTTCACCGGTGAACTGCTCGATGGCATGGAGTTCGAAGGTGAACAGCTGAACCTTTGGCTGCTGACCGAGCGCGCGAGCCTGAGGGAGAAACTGTTTAACAGAGCAGCAGCAGCCCTTGAGGAAACAACACGCTTCGGAGCGGATCGTGGCGGCAACATCGGCAAGATCGCTGATCGGCTTCTGGCTTTCGAACCTGACAGCCCCGAATGCTATCGTATCATTTCAAAAGCTTATGGCAGGTGTGGCGATCAGGATGGCGTCGATCGTATCGACCGGTTGATGAATTCGGTTCTCAATCCTGCCTTGCCTCGTGTGCCTGGCAATACAAGCAGCAAGCCTTCAGGAACAGTCTGGGTCGCACCGACGGGGGTCAAACCGGTTGAGGAGCGTCCGGCACCTCCCAAACCACCGGTTCCGCGCGTTGCCTTTTCGTCGCCCCGCCACATCGATCAACATCCGGATGCGCAGCTTGCCGAGGCATTCGTCGAGGATGTCGCGAACAGTTTCTCCAGATTCAAGACATTTGTCGTGGTCTCGCCGTTCAGTACGATGCGTGACTTTCGCGGCGGCAATTTAAGCAACTGGGAAAAAATTCGGTCCAACTACTCCGTGCAGAGTTTTCTGCTCCCGGGCAGCCAAAAGATTTCCTTTACCGTTATCGATGACGGCACAGGGGAGATCATCTGGTCTGCGGAGTATTCGATGGAGCCGGAGGACCTTCACTATACCTTCCGGCTTCTTGCAAAAACCGTGGCAGCCAATCTCGCCCAGCAGATCGAGCGACAGATGCTCGACTCCGGTCGGTCGATCAATGCCCAGAGCTATCTGCACGTCTTGCGGGGGCAGAACCTCATCAAGACCTGTAATCTGAGCATGATCCGCCGGGCCAGAAAGGAATTCCGGCAAGGTCTCACGTACGACAAGGACCTGTCCATCGCCCGCGCTCGCATAGCGCAGACAATGCAACTGGAATGGTTGCTGCTCGGGGGGACGGATCCGCACCTTCTTCACCGCGCCAAGGCGGAAGCGGACGCAGCCATCGAGATCGATTCGACGGCCGGTATCGGCTACTGGATGGCTGCGGTCATCGCGCTTTACCAACGTGATTACACGACCTCGGAAGCCAAGTTCCAGGAAGCCGAGACCTTGAGCCCCAACTCTTCGGATCTGCTCATACAGCACGCAGATCGATCTCAATCCACTTGCACCGGACATCTACTGGTGGGCGGGTGCGAGCATCGCCTTCAAGCTGGCCGACTACGCAGAGGCCGTCCGGCTGTGCAAGCAGATGGACGACGAGGAACCTGCATTGCGCGTCCTGACGGCAAGCCTCGCTCTCGACGGGCAAATCGAGAGCGCAAGGCAATATGCGCGGCGTCTCATGGACGTATATCCGGGGATGACCGCACAGGAAATCGTTCGCTTCCAACCAGACAAGAATCCAGAGAACAACAAGATCTTTCTGGAAGGGCTGAAACTCGCCGGCTTCGACTAGGTAAACCCATTTACAGGAGAAAATTATGCCTAATTCGTCATTTTACGTGATCGGAAAACGCGGTCATGGAGTTGTATTTTTGCGGATGGATCCGCTGCGCGTATCTCGTGTGTCGCACCAGACAATTCTGGCTTATGAAGCGCAAAATGCCGGTGTCGACGGCTATGCACGCATCGCCGCTGCTGCCCGCGTCCTGTTCGCCGAAAGTGACGGCAATCCGGAAACAAGCCTCAGCCAGGTCGAGTCGGAAGGTATCTACCAGGCAATCAAACAGGGCAGCACGATCTCGGATGTCGATTTTGCCTTCCTCACTGATGTCGATGACAGCGATTGGGATCTCAACAGGCTGAGCTGGGCGCCGATCCAGGATCCGGTTTCCAAGACCGGCTCTGGTTCTGATTCCGGAAATCCCGACACGCTTCAGGATGCCGTGCTTTCGGACGATTGATCCGGAAGGCGGCCTGACTGGCAAAATCGCACCGCTACAGGAGGTATTCGCTGTGCAATCCGATCCTTTCTCTCCGCAATTCCTGCGCAGCTTCGGCATTACCAGATTGGGTGAGATCACCGGGCTGGACACGATCGGGATCCCGGTCTGGTTCGCAACCAGGCCGAATTCCAGGTCTCTTTCCGTTTCCCAGGGAAAAGGTGTGACCGACGATCAGGCGAAGATTTCAGCGATCATGGAAGCCGTGGAATGTGCTGTCGCCGAACAACCGCGACAGCACGTCACGGAGTTCGCGACGATCGAAGACATGGCGCGCCAGCAAAGGAGCGTCATTCCGTTCTTTGATCTAGCAAGGGTCAACCCGCATCAGCTCGATCCGACCCGCCAGCGCGCCTGGGTTCCCGGAACGTCCCTGATTTCCGGCGAGCAACGCTTCGCGCCCTACGAATTGGTCGGGATGGACATGCGTAGCGACATGCCTTGGGACCGTCATGCCTTCCGAATGACATCCCAGGGGTTGGCGGCGCATTTCTCGATCGACAAGGCCATCGAACACGCCCTGCTCGAACTCGTGGAACATGACGCGTCCAGCGTGGTCGATACTTTCGGTTTGTTCGTCAACAATATCCGGGAGGTCACCGACTACAAGGGCGCGAACGCCGATCTAGACGCCATTCTGGAGAAGGTCTCAAAAGCCGGGCTTGATCTTCACATCTACGCCCTTCCAGGACGCGTGAAACTTCCGGTCATTGCCGCTGTCATCTCGCGGCAGGTGAATGGGCCAGCCGGTGTCATTTCGCGTGCTCCTGCCGGAATTGCCTGCCGGACGAACGTTGCCGAGGCGATACTCGCAGCCCTGCTGGAAGCGGTGCAGTCACGTCTGACGGACATCGCCGGTGCGCGCGACGACCTTGCGATGGATCGTTTTCAGCAGTCCAAGGATGGCGTAGCCAGGAAACAGCCACCACTCATTCCTCTTGCCAAACTTGAGGCTGAGTTCCGCCCTGCAAGGCAGTCGTCCATGGGGTGGCAGGATGTCCTGAAGCTGATGCGTGCGGCTGGCATTGAAGATGCCTACATGTTTCCGCTCAAATCGCCGGTCCCGGACGTTCACGTGGTGAGAACGATCGTCACAGGCCTTGACGCGCATTCCGGCAGCTTCTCCGAAATGTCCATGAACTCGATACTGCTGACGACGGAAGTGCTGAGCACTGCATGTTGAAACCCGTCGTTTTTGCAGGACCGAGCGTTCACGGCTTGGCCGGCGATCTTTTTGACGGCCTGGACGTATTCCCACCTGCGGCACGCGGAGACATTCTGCGAGCCGTGGGGCAGGGGCGCCGCGTGATCGGATTGATTGATGGTTACTTCAACTCCACCCCTTCTGTCTGGCACAAGGAAATCCTGTTCGCCCTACAGGAGGGGTGCAGGGTGTACGGCGCGGCCAGCATGGGTGCATTACGGGCTGCAGAGTGCTTCTCATTCGGGATGGTTGGTGTCGGGGCAATTTTTACAGACTATCAAGCGGGAAGTCGTCAATCGGATGCGGATGTTGCTGTTTCGCACGCTCCGGCAGAACTGGGCTATTGCCCGCTGACACTGGCGCTGGTGGATGCGGAGGCGACGCTGTCTGCAGCTTTGAAAGGCGCGTTCATTGCCGAGAGCGCACATGATGCATTGCTGAAAGCTGCAACCGGTCTGCATTTTTCCACGCGAACCTGGGTGCGCGTGCTGAGCGAAACAGGACTTTCCGAAGCTGAAAGCGCTCACTTTCTGAAGTGCCTGCCCGAGTTCGAGCAGAGCTTGAAACGGCAAGACGCTCAAAAGCTCCTGACCAATCTGAAAGAGAACATCGAGATTGAGACGCATGATGGTCAGGACAGTTGGAAAATACAGAACACCCTTTTTCTCAAGTCACTTGAAAAAGAAGTTCTCGGCAGGTGACAGCTAATGAAAATGGAGATTGTAAAAGCCAGAACCACATGGTCAATCGTGCCGGATTGTGGCGGTCTGATTGAAGCGATAGCGATCTCACTACCTCAAAAGGTCTTTGATCCCGGCAATCCTCACGCCGAAAAGATACTCGCCGCGATCGGAAATCTGCTCAAGGCCATGCCTTCGAGCGTTTCAATCCTGGTATTTGCAGATTCATTTAACGAGGCGGCTGCAAGAAGCTGGATCGAAACACAGACCGAGTGTCGGTATGACATGGTCCTGGCAGGCGCTAGGCCGCTTGAAAGTGCAGATATTTGGGCACAGGATTCCATCCTGGTACAAATGCGAGGCAACGACCTGCGGATTGCCGCTCCAGCATGCGACTGGCCCTGGACTGGCAAACAGCGAATGATCTGCTCGGGGACCTTCCATTTTCCCATTTGCGGCCGGATCTGGTTACGAGCATTGAGCGGTGCGAAAGCCATGTCGACAGATATGTTTCTCCAACAGGTTTGCGCCACAACGGCAAGCACTTGTTATTGCTGGCAGACCCGGTGGCCGTGGCCGCAGAAGCCATCAGCAAGGCAAAACGGGAAAAGAGACTTCTCGATGCGTCGGAACATTGGTTGAGGGACCAGGGTTTCGAAATCATCCGCAATCCAGTTCCCTTTGGGGTCGACGTAAAGAACGCAGTCAGGCCGCGACTCTACAACAACGTTCTTCTGGAAAATGCGGTACGAGAGGGAAATGGCAAACCAATCATGTGGTTGCCATGCTTCGGCGAAGACAGCAGATTCACGGAATTCGATGCGGAGAACGCCAGGATCTGGAAGGATCTCGGCTTCGACCCCAAGCAGGCCTTTGGCTGGGAAAGCCTTGCCCATGCAAATGGCGCACTGCGCTGTGCCAGCAAGGTAATCAGACGGCAAGCAATTTGATCGAACGGAACTAGATGTAAACTGACACGGACAGGTGCGTCTTCAGCATCAGGCTAGTTCTTTCAGAAGAAGAGGTTGGCTGGGGAACCTGGATTCGAACCAGGACTAACGGAGTCAGAGTCCGTGGGTCTACCGTTAACCTATTCCCCAACAATGCTCATAACGCGAGCTGCCAATCGTCGGTACAGGGCGAAATGATTGGTCGCTCTCGATTGGTGTGCCGCATATACATCCATCACATTCACGATTGCAAGACCCGTCGACGACTTTTTTGTGAAATTGCATGCCTGTGGAAAGTCTCGCGAAAGACTGTATGCATTCGTTTCAAGGAAAGCTTTTCCAGCGAGGGGCAACCTGTTACAGTTTTGTCAACGAAAGACGCAGTCCCCAGCAGCGCCCCTTGAAAAACGGCGGCAGCACTGGAGATCTGAAAGGCAAAAACGTGACTCAATCAGGTCAGGAACCGCCCGAGAAAGGGCGTCGTACCCCTGATGTGTCCGGAACCAGCGGGGCTCCCAGGGAGCCCGGGGGAACATCCAGACGACGCCGAAAGCGCAAGTCTGGCAAGCGCCCCAAAGGCAACTCTGCGACACAGGCAAACAGTGTCGTCAACGGAGTGCCTGAAACGGACGGGCGAATTCCGTCCAGTGCTGTGACCGGACCCGTCGATCAAGCACTCGCCGCGCAGGAACAGCCTGCGCGAAAGGGTGAGGGTGCGTCCACTTCCCAGAAACGTCGCAAAAAACGGAAGCGCGGGCGGGCAGCCGTTGGTGAGGGCGTGCAAAACGTCCAGGCAGGCGGACTGAACCAGGATGGTGCGGAACGACAACTTGACACCACGACGAGCCTGAAGGGAAAGAAGGCAGCCCGTAGACGCGGCCGACGGCGCAAACAGTCCGCCAACGGAGCAGAATCAGCACCTGTTGCAAGGACAAACGACGACGACATCGTTGTCAGCCCAAAGACACTCGAAAAGAGTACTGATGCAGCCTCCCACCGTAATCATGAATTGCGCGTGCGTCGGGATGGTGAAAATCGCCCGTCAGCAAGCCGGAAGGGACAGGTCGACGGTTCTCGTAATCCTGCACCATATGATCGGTCTGCGGACAGGAACAACTCACCGCTTTATGCCGCGCTTGATCTTGGGACCAACAATTGCCGTCTTTTGATTGCCAGACCTGAAGATCGCGGATTTCGTGTAGTCGACGCCTATTCCCGAATAGTGCGCCTCGGAGAAGGTGTCGGCTCGAACAGAATGTTGAGCGATGCGGCCATGGAGCGGGCAATCGATGCTCTTGCCCAATGCCATCGGAAACTTGCCGACAGAGGGGTTGCTCGCTCAAGGCTTATCGCGACAGAGGCCTGCCGGGCAGCCGAAAATGGTGCTGACTTCATCGAAAGGGTGAAGGCGGAGACAGGTTTGGCGCTCGAGGTCGTGAACCGCGAGACAGAGGCCCGCCTGGCAGTCGCCGGATGCGCTTCGCTTGTGGATCACGACGCCGATGGCGTGATTCTGTTCGATATCGGCGGAGGGTCCTCGGAGATCGTCTGGTTGGACCTGCGCAACCGTTGTGGCGCGCGGGGCTATGCATTGACCCGCTTCATCCGGTCTTGGATCTCGTTGCCGGTCGGCGTCGTCAACCTTGCAGAGCGGCACGGCGGTGTTCACGTGACACCGGATATCTTCGAAGCCATGATTGAAGATGCCGCCGAACATCTGGCAGCGTTCAATCTTGCTAATAACCTGACCGAAGCTATCGCGTCGGGCAGGGTCCATATGCTCGGAACATCTGGTACGGTCACCACACTGGCCGGTGTCCATCTGGGCCTGAAACGTTATGACAGGCGCAGGGTCGACGGTACCTGGCTGGAAGATGGGGACGTCTCCAGAATGATTGATCAGCTGCGCGACATGCCTTATGAGGCACGCGTGGATAATCCATGCATTGGTGCGGATAGGGCTGATCTTGTTCTGGCAGGTTGTGCCATCCTGGAAGCTATCCGCCGCCGCTGGAGTTGCTCACGTCTGCGCGTCGCGGACAGAGGACTTCGCGAAGGCATTCTTACAGAATTGATGGCGGCCGATGGTGTCTGGTCGCACCGCAAAAACGGCTCTCGGCATAATCGCGGGCGCCAAGGGAACAGAACATGAGTCAGGGCAAAAAGGGAACAGGCGACCGAGGTCTCCACGTCAAGGTGAAGACGTCCGCTGGTCGGCGCGAATCCTCCACGCGTTGGCTGCAGAGGCAATTGAACGATCCTTACGTGCGCCGCGCGAAGATGGACGGTTACAGGTCGCGAGCTGCCTACAAGCTGATAGAGATCGACGACAAGCACAAATTGCTGAAACCCGGTTACCGGGTGGTCGATCTTGGTTGCGCACCGGGTGGCTGGTGTCAGGTTGCGGTGGAAAGGGTGCAGTCTTCCGTGGAAGCGCCCAAGGTGGTCGGGATCGACTATCTGGAAATGGACCACGTGCGAGGAACGACGTTCCTGCAAAAGGATTTTCTGGACGACGATGCTCCAGCCGCCTTGCTGGAAGCGCTCGGTGGCCACAAGCCCGATGTCGTTCTGTCCGACATGGCCGCGCCGACCACCGGCCACAAGCAGACCGACCATTTGCGCACGACGCATCTTTTCGAGATCGCAATCGATTTCGCGAGACGCAACCTCGTTCCGGGAGGCTCGTTCCTGGCGAAGGTTTTTCGGGGCGGGACGGAAAATGCACTGCTTAACGACCTGAAACGCGAATTCAAATCGGTCGCCCATCTAAAACCGCCGGCTAGTCGCAAGGAAAGCCCGGAACTTTATGTGATCGCGAAGGGCTTTCGCGGAAGTGATCTTGATCCGGACTGAACAGTATTCAACTCGACCGGGAAGCCGGTTTGCCTAGAGATACAGGGGGAACGCCCCATAGCGGGCGTCACCCCCTTTTCTTTCTGTCACCTGCGTGTTATTGACCCGCGCCAACTTCTCCGGCACAGCCGAAGCGACTCGAAAGATGCAGGCTTTTGATCAAAGCGTGCGTCTCAGCTATTTTTTTACAAAGGGGAATTGGCAATGGCATCCTTCTATGTCCCTACCACTGGACAGCAAGCCCTGACGTTTGACGATGTCTTGCTGATCCCTGGCCACTCGGAAGTCATGCCGGGTGAAGTTGACCTGCGCACCCGGGTCACACGGGAACTTGAACTCAATATTCCGATAATCTCGTCGGCAATGGACACAGTTACCGAAGGCCGTCTGGCAATCGCCATGGCTCAGGCAGGTGGCATTGGCGTCATTCACCGCAACCTTTCTCTCGACCAGCAGGCCGAAGAGGTCCGGATGGTCAAGAAGTTCGAATCCGGGATGGTGGTCAATCCGCTGGTCATCGGGCCGGACGCGACCCTGCAGGACGCTCTTGACCTGATGAAACGGTATGGCATTTCCGGCGTTCCGGTCGTTCAAAACGGCGGAGCAGGCGGTCAGACCACTGGCAAGCTGGTTGGCATCCTGACAAACAGGGACGTGCGGTTCGCGTCCAATCCCGACCAGAAGATCCATGAACTGATGACGAAGGACGATCTCGTCACTGTCAACGAGAACGTCAGCCAGGATGACGCCAAGCGGCTACTTCATCAGAACCGCATCGAAAAGCTTCTGGTCGTGGATGACAACCGGAACTGCATCGGTCTCATCACCGTCAAGGACATGGAAAAGGCGCAGCTCAATCCGAATGCGTCCAAGGACGATCAGGGCCGGTTACGCGTTGCAGCGGCAACCAGCGTCGGGGAAGAAGGGTTTGCCCGCGCAGAACGTCTGATCGACGCAGGTGTGGACCTTCTTGTGGTCGACACGGCCCATGGCCATTCCCAGAAGGTTCTCGACATGGTCGGCCGGGTAAAAAGCCTTTCCAATTCCGTGCAGGTACTTGCAGGCAACGTGGCAACCAGTGACGCAACCAAGGCTTTGATTGATGCCGGTGCAGATGCGGTAAAAGTCGGCATTGGCCCGGGTTCCATTTGCACCACCCGAATTGTCGCTGGCGTTGGCGTTCCGCAGCTAACGGCCATCATGGATTCAGTGAACGAAGCCGACAAGCAGGGCGTACCTGTGGTCGCCGATGGCGGCATCAAATTTTCCGGCGACTTGGCCAAGGCGATTGCCGCCGGCGCGGCGTCCGTCATGGTCGGCTCTCTTCTGGCAGGCACTGAAGAAAGCCCGGGCGAGGTCTATTTGCACCAGGGACGATCCTACAAATCCTATCGGGGCATGGGGTCCGTCGGCGCCATGGCACGTGGCTCGGCCGATCGCTATTTCCAGGCGGAAGTACGCGACAGTCTCAAGCTTGTACCGGAAGGCATCGAAGGTCAGGTGCCTTACAAAGGTGCGCTTGGCAGCGTTCTGCATCAACTGGCAGGTGGCTTGAGGGCTGCAATGGGCTATGTTGGCGGCCGCAACATTCCTGATTTTCAGGAAAAGGCGCGTTTTGTACGGATCTCTGGTGCAGGCTTGCGGGAAAGCCATGCCCATGATGTGACGATTACACGAGAAAGCCCAAATTACCCGTCCAACGTTTAAACCACTCGGTACCGGGGCGCTTTGCTATAGGCGCCCCGCAAAGGAACAGCATGAAAGATGGCGGACGCCTGGCGGCGGCAATTGAAGTCCTGACTGAAGTGGAAACGCGGCACAGGCCTGTGCAGCTTGCCCTGAAAGACTGGGGTTCCGCACACCGGTTTGCAGGTTCCGGTGACCGGACGGTCATCGGCAATCTTGTGTTTGACGCACTTCGGAACAAGGCTTCGCTTGGTGCAAGAATGAAAGACGGTTCGGCAAGAGCCGTCGTTCTAGCGACCTATTGCCTGGGTTGGGGCAAAGGCCTGCAGGCGTTAAGCGACATTCTTGAGCAGGATCATCATGCTCCGGCTGCATTGTCGGCTGATGAAATCGCTTGCCTCTCGCAGGAGCCTGACAGCACGCCGGCGCCTTTTGAACAGGCAGATATTCCAGAATGGCTTTGGCCGCATTTTGAGACCGTCTTCGGCGAAAACACCATTGAAGAAGGCCAGGCGCTGGCAACACGCGCCCCGGTCGACATGAGAACCAATACGCTCAAATCTGACCGGGACAAGGTTCTCAAGCGGCTGGCTCATACCGGGGCAAAGGCAACACCGCTGTCACCAGTTGGTGCGCGCATCGAGGCCAAGCCTGATCTTGGCCGCATGCCGCATGTTCAGGCTGAGGAAGGCTATCGAAAGGGTTGGTTTGAATTGCAGGACGAGGCCAGCCAACTGGCGGCTCATCTTGCGCAAGCCAAACCTGGTGATCAGGTTTTGGACTTTTGCGCTGGCGGTGGTGGCAAGACACTGGCTCTGGCTGCCACCATGCAGAACAAGGGGCAGCTATATGCCTATGACGCGGACCGGCTCAGGCTTGCTCCGATCCACGAAAGACTGCAGCGGGCCGGTGTTCGAAACATTCAGGTGAAAGATCCTGCAACCTCAAGCCTCGACGATCTTGTCGATCAGATGGACCTGGTTTTCATCGACGCCCCTTGCACGGGGACCGGCGTATGGCGTCGCCGGCCGGACTCCAAGTGGAAGCTGGCGGAAAAGGCCTTGCAGGATCGTATCGAAGACCAGCGCCGTGTACTGGAAAGCGCGAGCAGATACGTCAAGCCGGGGGGACGTCTTGCCTACGCGACCTGTTCCGTCCTGCGTGAGGAAAACCAGGCCCAGGCGGACTGGTTCCTGGAGCAAAATCCGTCGTTCCAGTCTGTTTCCGCGCTGGATATCTGGAAAACAACTCTGCCGGATGCACGGCTCCCGAAATACGTTTCCGACCGTGGCGACATTCTGCTGACGCCCGG
>MRWG01001792.1_pt1 | contig 12393 bp, 10 predicted proteins | sample 1013341 | NCBI WGS metagenome assembly MRWG01 (sample SAMN06117577, study PRJNA244670) | biofilm metagenome | biome: Water; feature: Cathode Biofilm; material: Biofilm; isolation source: microbial consortium enriched at the cathode of a solar microbial fuel cell | place: USA: District of Columbia ... | reverse complement strand
AGCGCAAGCGCGTCGTCATGGGCTGCGCCCGAACCACCGTCAGTCGTGTGTTCCAGCGTCTCATGCTGCGTCACCGTGACCGCGCCGGTCGCGCCGTCGATGCTGATGGTGAAGGCCGGCGTGCCGCCGGCACCGCCCGCAACGCCCTGGTACTCGGTGTCGGACACCTTCACCAGAATGATCTCGTCACCCGGAGCGCTTTCGCCCGTCAGCCACAGACCCGTCTGTGCGCCATCGGTCGCCGACAGCGTGTAGGCAACCGAGCCGGAACCGTCCGCGCCATAGGCGGGCGCTGCGAACAGAGCCGAGATGACCGCACCCGAGATCGTGCCGGGATTGATCCCGTCCGCACCCGAGCCCGTGCCATCGGATTCGTCCAGAAGGACAGACGCCGTTGCACCGGCAACCGCATCGGCCTTCGGACCATCATCCTGAAACTTGATCAGCGCGCCGAGTTCGGCCGTGTCGCTGGCGGTGTCGCCATCGCCATCGGTCAGAACAACGTTCAGCGAAACGAGACCGCTGTTCATCACCTCCGGCGTCAGGCTTTCGTCGTGAGCTTCAGCGTCCGAACCGGGGTTCTGGTCGTGGAACAGCGCACGCGACTGGGAAACGGTGATGTCGCCCGTGTTTGCATCCACGCTGATGCGGAATACCTCGTCACCGCCGGTTTCCGTGCGGCCAACGATCGCGCCGCCTTCCTCGCTCAGAACGACCGGCTCACCCGAGAGCGTGTCGGTCAGGCCGGTCGCGCCGGCGTTCAGGACCAGCGAGTAGACCTTCGACTGTTCACCATCGGCACCCGGCGTCGCCGTTTCCGTGAAAAGAGCAGAGCCGGGAACGGTGAGGTCAGCCAGAAGGCCGCCCACATCGCCGTCGTCGGCATCATTGTCCGTTTCATCAAGGACAATCTCGCTTTCTTCCGCAGGTGCGAGGTCGATCGCCGGCCCGTCATCAGTGATGGTGACGGTCAGTTCGTCGGACGCCGTGTCGCCATTGCCATCGGTGACGACGAAATCGAACGTGTCGGTGACCACATCGTCTGCGCCGGTCTGGCCGGCATTGGCGTGATCGATGGTGTTGGTGGTCAGCACATATTCGAAACTGTAAGTGCCATCGCCATTCGGCGTGACGATCAGCTCGCCATAGACACCCTGAATGCTGCCGCCATTGGTCACGTCGACGCTGACGCCGGACGCATTTGTGACGACAAGCGAGCCAAGGCCATCATCGCCCGGATCGACAAGGATATTGCCCAGCGTGCTGGTGGTGCCGCCGCCGGATCCGCTGGCAAGCGCGCTCTCATTGACCTGTCCGGGCGGCGCTCCCAGGCTCACAATGCTGAGCTCGGGGAAATCGTTTTCACGGATCGAGGGGAACAGCTCACGCCGCTCCAGCGTGCCGAACTGCAATGCAGTGGGCGGCAGCAGATCGATCACGGGGCCGGCATCGCCGATATCGCCATTGGGGGTGTTGAAGCCGCCGCCGCCGCTCTGGGACGCGGCGGACACCACGGTCAGCGCGCCATCGGGACCCGCCGCGACGTCGATGCCGTTGGCCTGAAGAGCGGCAGCAAGCGCGAGCTCGGGGATTTCCACATCGCCAATCAGGAAGGTGGGCACCTTGAGAGCGGCGTTGAGGATGGTGACGGTGGAGCCGTCGGGCTGCACGAGAACCAGATTGTTCCCGTCGAGCCTGATCTCGTCGATCGAGACCCCCTGCGGAAGGCGGACAACATTGTCTGCGTCGGGCGTGATCGTTTCCGGCACATCCGGCACGGCTGCCTGAGAGGTTGGCTCCGCGACCGGCTGACCGGTCGCCGGATCGACGGGCGTCGGCTCGGCGGCAGTCTCGTTCTGCGCAAACTGGAGAGCGTTCTGCTCTGCCTGGCTCAGACGCGTGCTGGTTGAAGACTGTTCAGCGGCAGTTGCGCGCTCGTCGGTGGTATTCGTGCGGTCATTGTTGGCCATGGGAACCCCCAGAAACAGATGTTCCCGGGAGCCAGACACGCCGTTTTAGTCGGCACAATATGAACTGAGCATCATTGATATATCATCATATTCCGAACGGGCGAAAATTTCCCGTTGGTTAATGCTTGAATATAAGCAATTATACATTTGCCTATAATTATCCCTTTTTGACAGCCTGCGCCGGCTGCTCCCGCCGGCCATTCTGCCCAGAGACCTGAATGGTAAACAGAGATGAAATAGACAAAATCCCATTTTAAATAAATTGAACAACATATCTAAGTATAAAATAATCCAAACAACTTAATCGGCATTTCATTTGCGCCTCTTATCGTCATTGCAAGATCAGGGGACGATCAAATGAAAAACTCCAGAGGCCTATACATAGGTGCAAGCCTTGCGCTTGCCATCTCGGCATCCGCCTCACTTGCCATGCAGAATGAAGCGCAGGCGGGGGCTTATGCGCCATCGCCGGTGCAGGTTTCCTTCATCTCCAGCATGAGCGCCATGTCGGCGGCCGCGACAATGACGGCGGCGACCCGGGGGCTTGCCGAACTGAAGATGCAGTGGGAACGGGCGGCTTCGCGCGCCGCTCCCCAAAATGCGCGCTTTGCGGCAGGCGCCGGCAAAAGGCCCGCCGGAGAACGCAGGCAGGCGGGCAATGCCGCCACGGGCGTTTTCGGCTCCGTGGCCATTCCCTTTCGCGCCCTGCCATCCAGCGCCAGCTGGAAAGCCGTGTACCCATCCATAGCGCGCGCCGATTTCGCCGCCTGTACGGAGGCCGGAAGCTGCGCGCAACGGGCGAAAGACCTGGCGCAGCTTGTGCGTGACGTCAAAGCAGGCCCGTTCTCGCGCAAGCTTGCGGAGATCAACCGGGCGGTAAACCGCAGAATTGCCTACGTCTCGGACCGGAACAATTATCGCCAGCTGGATGTTTGGGCAAAACCCCGGGACATTCTCCAGCGCGGCAAGGGCGATTGCGAGGACTATGCCATCCTGAAGATGGCGGCGCTCAACGCTGCGGGCATTCCGCTCGGCAGCATGTCGATCGTGGTGCTTCAGGACCAGCGGCGATCCCTGTTTCACGCCGTTCTCACGGTTTCCACGAGCCAGGGGCACTATGTGCTCGACAATCTGCACGACCGCGTGATGAAGGACACCGCCTTTGGCGACTACCTGCCGCTTTACTCGCTGAGCGCAGACCGCTCCTGGATCCACGGAAGAAAGCGCGACGGCTCCATGGTCGCAACGCTTGAAGGACTGCCCTCGGATCTTTCTCCGGGAGAAGGCTTCGACAATGCGGCGGCGCCCCAGAACCGGGTGACCGGCGTGAATGGCGGTTAGGGTCAGTTCGGCAGGATGAAACCGACAATCGCGTCAAGCCCGGCCAGCGGCGCAAGGATGGCGTTGAGACGACCACGGATAAGCTGACGGTCCACACCGATCACAAAGCCCACCATTGCCGGTCCGCTGCCCTTCATCTTCAGCTTCTCGATCAGCTCTGAAAACTGGATATCGAGCGACAGGCGCACACCCCGCGCCGTGGCATCCGACGGCAGGCTGGACAGCCGCGACTGCACAAAGGCGATGAAAGGCGGATTGTGGGCCATCAACTGCCGGTCACCGGCAAGGGCGAAACAGGGCGACGGGCAGGCCATGACCATGTTGCGCACGGCCTGTCTGCCGGTTCTGGCCCGCATCAGATCGAGCTCGCCTTGCAGGTGGGAGACGGTTTCCACCCTGAGGGCCGATGTGAGGTTTGAGCCCTGTTCAAGCCGGTTCTCGCAGGCCTCGATCACATCGCCGACACTGCAGTCCTTCTCATCCGCGATCTCCTGCAGGGACGACCAGAATATCTCTTCCAACCGGATGCCGCGCCGCGCGGCCCCGACCCTGAGGACGCGAAACCGGGGCTGGAAGGCCCAGTCTTCTTCACCGTGCGTTTCAACCGCTTTGTCCATGGCTGTCACCGCTCGCGCAGCGCTTCGGTGCGCGCCTTGTTAATCGGCTTCATCAGATAGGCGAGGATCGTCTTCTTGCCGGTCATGATGTCGGCAGTCGCGATCATGCCGGGAATGATCTTGTGGCTCCTGCCATCCCGAACCAGCTCGGCCTGATCGGTCTTGACCCGCACCTGATAGTAGGTTTCGCCCGTATTCTGATCCACGAGGCTGTCGGCGGAGATGTTCTCCACCTCGCCCTCAAGCCCGCCATAGATGGAAAAATCATACGCGGAAACCTTGATCAGCGCAGGCTGACCCGGCCGTACGAAGGCGACATCGCGCGGCGATATCCGCGCTTCGACGAGCAGCGTGTCGGATGTGGGCACCACGCCGGCCACCACGGTACCGGGCTCCACATAGGCCCCGATCGTGTTCACCTCGAGCGTGTTGATGATGCCATCGACCGGCGAGCGGATATCGGTGCGCGCAACCCGGTCGGTTGCCCCGCGAATGGTCTCTTCAATGACCGACAGTTCCGCCAGCGCCTGTGTCTTTTCCACCAGCGCTTCCTGCTGAACCTGGAGCGCCAGCTCCTCGATCTGCAGCGTCGCCTCCTTGATGGAGGCTTCGATGCGCTCGACCGACTCGCGCGTGGATTCAAGCTGGCCCCGCGTCTCGGATAGTTCCTTCTGCACCCGCAGAAGCTCGGTCTGCGCCACCAGCTTGCGCTTGACCATGGGCTCCAGAAGATCGGCCTCACGCTGGGCGAGCGACAGGTTTTCTTCCAGCCGGGAGATGTTCGCGTTCGCCTCGTCGAGCTCATTCATGCGCTGCGTGCGCCGTTCGATCAGCACCGAGCGTTTGTTCTTGATGTTGTCGGCGCGGGCGCGCAGCAGGCGCGCTTCGTTCTGGCAGATGCCGGGCGCAACCTCCTGCAAGGATTCCGGGCAGATATATTCGGCTTCTAGATCGCCTTTCTCTTCCAGCTCAAGTCTGGCGATCTGGGCGCGCAGCGCGCGGGCGCGGGCGGCGGACTCGCCAAGCGACGACGCCGTGACCGTATCATCAAGCTGAAGGATGAGGTCGCCCTTGCTGACGGTCTGGCCGATCGTGACAGCGATTTCCTGCACGACACCGGCTTCGCTCGACTGAATGATCTGCGTCTTCGAGATCGGAATGATCTTGCCTTCGCCGCGCGCAATTTCCTGCACCTCGGCGATGGACGCCCAGCCAATAAATGTCATCAAGAGGGCTGCAATAACGACTAACCCCAATCGCGCAGCCAGTGGTGGACGGTCCATTTTCAATCCGCCTTTCGTCTTTTTATGTAAGGTCGCGCGCCACGCGGGCAACACCTGGAGCTATTGCCCCCTTCCCGAACGCCCACCCGCGGCGTTCTTTTGCAGTTCTGCGATTACCCTCTCCTTGGGTCCGTCGGCGATGACACGGCCCTGATCGATGACCACCAGCCGGTCGACGAGTTGAAGCATGCTGTGCCGGTGCGTGGAGATCACCAGCGTCACATCATCCCGGAAGGCGGATTTGAGCCGCGCGATGAGTTCGCGCTCGCTTGCCAGATCCATTGCGCCAGACGGTTCGTCCATGAACACGATCTTCGGGTCGCTCAGGAGAATGCGCGCAATCGCGACCGCCTGTCGCTGACCGCCCGAAAGCTGACTGCCACGCTCACCCACCGGCATGTCATAGCCCCTGGGATGACGGGCGACGAACGCATCGACACCGGCGGCCTTTGCGGCTTCGACCAGCTCATCATCGGTCGCGCCGGGCTTGGCCATCAGGAGGTTTTCCTTTACCGACCCGGAAAAGAGGTCTGCCGCCTGCGACGCGAAGACGACCGCGGAACGCACCACGGTCGGGTGATACTGGCGGATATCCACCCCATCGATGAGCAGATTGCCGCTCGACGGCGGATAGAGCCCGGCAAGCAGGCGGCCAGCCGTGGTCTTGCCGGAGCCAATGCGCCCGATGATGCCGACGCGCTCACCGCCCTTGATGGCGAGGTTGAAATCGTTGAGCGCGGGGCTCGCGGCCCCCGGATAGGTGAACCCGACATTGCGGAAGGCAACATCGCCGGTGCGGATTTCGCGGTTCACGAAGCCCGTGCTCTCCGGCCGGTCTTCGGGCTGCTCCATGATGGCGTTCAGAATGCGCAGCGACAGAAGCGCCTGGCGCATGCGCGACAGGGTCATGGCGATCTGGCCGAGCGGCGCGACGGCGCGGCCCGACAGCATGACCGTGGCGATGATCGCGCCCGTCGAGATATTGCCCTCGGAGAACTCGTAGGCGCCCGCAACGACAAGCGCCACGGTGACCAACTGCTGCACGAACTGCGTCATGTTCGACGCCCAGGAGGACAGCTGCTTGATGCCCTCGGAGGTGCGCGAGGCGTTCTTGGCAAGTTCGCTCCACCGGCGCAGCAATGTGCGCTCTGCGCGCAGCGACTTGACCGTTTCGATTGTCGCGATGGTTTCCACGAGAAGCGACTGGCGCTGCGATGCCTCATTGTTTGCGGCGGCGACACGGCGGCCGATGCGCGCCTGCGCGATGAGCCCGATGATCAATGCGAGCGCGAAGGCGGTCGCCGGGATCAGCGCCAGCCAGCCGGCAACGCTGTAAATGACCAAGAGGAAGACGAAAACGAAGACGCTGTCGATCAGCGTGCTGATCGTGTTCGAGGTGAAGAACTCGCGCACGAACTCATACTGCGTAACGCGGCTTGCATATTCGCCGGTCGACATGGGACGCGACGCCATGGTGGCGTGCAGCACTTTTTCGAAAAGCAGATAGGAAAGCTTCAGATCCGCTTTCCGGCCGGCGTAATCGATAAGGGCTGCGCGAACGCTTTTCAAAAGCAGGTCGAACAGGATTGCCCCGGCGACGCCGAGCGCCAGAACCCAGAGCGTGGCGGTTGCCTGGTTGGGCAACACCCGGTCGTAGACATTCATGACGAAGAGCGGCGATGCCAGCGCCAGAAGGTTCACGAACAGCGCGGCTATCGCCACCTGCGCATAGGACCGCCAGAACGGCGCAAGCGTGGTGGTGAGCCAGTGGCGCTTTTCCATCTGCTGAGGCAGACCGGCATCCGCGCTTTCGGACTTGTTCTCATAGATGATGCTGAAGGAGACGATCAGCCCGACTTTTCTGGACAGGACATCCTTGAGCGTGACGCCTTCTTCCGCGATGGGATCGGGCAGAAGCGTGGTGCGCAGGCGGTCGCCATCGAGCGGCTCCAGAAGAGCCTGCGCCGTGCCATCCGCATAGACGACAAGCACCGGCAGATCGATGGATCCGCTGGCGAGATCGCGCCGGCTGTGCTGCTCCACTTCCAGACCGATACGCGCGGCGAGCCGCTCGATATCTTCCAGCGACGGATTGCTCTCGTCGAAGGGCGTATCGGAAAAGAGGACGGTTTCGGAACTCGGGCGCGCGAGAAACTGCGCGACCTCCCGAAAGGCAAACCTGAAACTGTCTGCCAGGAGCGGCGTGTCGGCTGTAGGGTTGCGAAGTTGTTCCACCTTGCGCCCTTGCCTGCTGCCCCGACCGGCTATTGAGACCGGATCGGAGCGAGGAGATCGAGCGGCAGATCGTTGGTCTGCCGCGATGGCAGTCTCTTATACGTCTCCGTCGGCGCCGTTTCAGGCACGTTGAACTCTGCCCGCGCGTAGGCCTCCGACTGTTTCGCACTGGAGAGGTTCATCGTGTCGAGAAGCGTGCCGGTGGCCGCCAGAATGCGATACTCGGCAAAACGCGCCGCATATTGCGCGGTCTTGGACAGAACATTCACGCTGAAGCGCGTGTTCTGCGCGCCGAGAACATCAAGCAGCGAACGCTGGCCAACCACGAGCTGCTCGCGGTAGGAACTGACCAGCTGGGCATTCGTCTGCGCCTGCTGACGCAGGGTCTGCGACAGATCGATCTGCCGCTGGCGGCGATCCCAGGAAATGCGGACCGCTTCCTCGACCTCACGATAGGCCTGATGAAGGACCAGACGCTGCTCGCTTGCGCGGCGGATCTGCTCCTGCTCGTTGGCGACGTCGATGCCGCCGCGATAGAGGTTCCACTTGGCGACGACGCGCGCCTGCAGATCGTTGGTGCGGCCGTCCGAACCATCAATGTCGTAACCGGCGCGGGCGCGGCCCTCGGCGCTGATCTCGGGCAGCATGTTCGAGCGCGCGGCATCGACCAGCGCATCGGCTGCATCGATATCGGCGTTGGCGACCTTGATGCGCGGGTTGTTGGCGCGCGCAATGCCGATGGCCTTGTCGAGCGAGGCCGGCAGCGCGGATGCCACGGAACCCGGCATGGAGGGATTGCTGAGCGGCTTGCCGACGAGCTTGTAGAAACGGATCTTGGCCGCTTCGAGTTCTTCCTCGGCTTCCTTGAGACGCGCCCTGGCGGACAGCGAACGCTCCTGCGCCTGCTGACGGTCAGCCTCGGTGAGCGCACCGCCGGAAATCAGCGAGCCGATATCGCCCAGCATCGACTGGTGGAAGCTCACATTCTTGCGCGCTTCATTCACGATCTCGACCTGAAGCAGATATTCGAGATATTCGCGCACCACCTGAAGGGCGATTGTTTCCGAACGCTCGAGCACGCGGAAGGAAGCGGAATCCACACGCGCGGCCTGACGATCAAGCTCGGCGCGGCGCCCGCCGCCGTCGAACAGTTTCTGCGTGATGGAGAGACCGATCTCCGCCGGGTACAGCGGATCGTCCTCAATGCCGGTGCCACGGCGCGAGGGATTGTCGAGGCGACGCGCGCCGACCGACGCTTCAAGATCGACACTCGGGAGATAAAGGCCCCGCGCCTGCCGCAACTCGAACTCAATGGCTTCGCGATTTTCGATCGCCTGCCCGATCTCGGGATTGGATTCCAGAGCGACCGCCATCGCTTCCTTTACGGAAAGGGCGTTTGCAGCAGTCGAAAACACAACGGCGCCACTCATAAGAGCGGCTGCCAGAACGCGCGTAATGCGTGGCTTCAGCGTCATTATCCCCCCTTTGACTGCACGTTCCCTGCGCAGCAAATGGAAAAACCCGATCCCACATCGGGTCTCAATATGATGTTATGCTAGGACAACCATTCACGACTGGCTATGTCCCAAGTCGCGCTCCTACCCATTTTGGAGTAGTTTAGTCGCCTCATTTAAATAGAGGTGTTGCGCCGGCGCAACAAAATCCACTTCCTGTTAAGCATTTCAACCCTGAAATGCAGGAATTCAGTCAGCCTTACTGCTTTATCTCACGACCACGAGAGCGCCAATTTTGACGCTGTTATAAAGGGTTATAACATCATCATTGGTCATGCGGATGCAGCCGGACGAGACGGCCTGCCCGATTGTCCAGGGCTGGTTCGTTCCGTGAATTCTAAACAGGGTTGAGCCCAGATAGAGCGCGCGGGCGCCCAACGGATTTTCCGGACCGCCTTCCACGAGGGTCGGCAGGATACGCCCCTCATTTGCCTCACGACGGATCATTTCGGCGGGTGGACGCCAGTCCGGCCATTTCGCCTTTCTGGTGATGCGTTCACGGCCGCGCCAGGCGAAACCCTCGCGTCCGACGCCGATCCCGTAACGCACCGCGGTGCCGTCGCCACGCAGATGATAGAGGCGGCGCTCGCCCGTATCGATGACAATGGAGCCGGCAGGCAGGTTCTCGGAATAGGGCACGACCGCCGGCTTGACGGCGGCGTCGCCCCACGGCGCCTTGAAGGAGAGCGTGCGCTCACGGCGGACCCAGCGGCCCGTTGCCGGATCGAACTGGCGCACGGTGACCGTTTCTTCCGCGACTGCGCCACCAATCAGCCCCGGCAACACCGGGAGCATGAAAGCCAGCAAGAGCAGAAGCCGACAGAGCGCAGACATCATCCACGTCCTGTCACGAACGCGGTCCATTCCTGAAATGCTCATTCAGCCTCCTGCCCGGCCAGTTCAAATGTCTCGTCTTCTATGCGGATGGTGGTGGCGTTGGGCGCCGAGATGGATCTCTTGCGCCCATCCGCGCAGATCAGCGTCGGCCATTCCCCGACCTTGCAACCGACTTCCGCATAGAGGTTTGCCAGTGGCGCACCGCGCGCGATCACAAGCGCCCCGTCAGCAAGCCGGATGACATGCTGATCCTGTGGACCAACAAACGCCCAGACACCGCCATCCCCGGACGCTGCGTCAAAGCCACGGCCATAGATAGCATCGCCATTCCGGCCGACCAGCATGTGTCGATTGGCGGACATCGCCCAGGCATAGCGTTCCAGAACGCCGGGCTGGCCATTGTAGAGCGTGGTGATGTCGGTTTGCGCAGCGTTGTCGAGGGGCATGGCCGGCTGAAACACTCGAGCCCCGGGTTCATCCGCGCTGCCGGCCCCGCAGCCAAGCAGGAAAACGGCGACCAGCAGAAAACTTCGCATACGGTTCATTGCCGCCCCTTGCAGCACCGCCGCGCCCCCGACGGGAAAGCGCCGATGCCGTCAGCAAAAGCTGCGCCGCCCATGCAACCTGCTGCATGGGCGGTGCACTTGCGATCATTCTGAGGCTAAACAATCTTTGAGTCCAGCGCCCATAGCGGGCGGGCCGGAGCGCTTCTATTCGTGGCTCTCGCCGTTTTCGCGCGTTCCCATCGCATTGATCGCGCTGAGGCGGAACCGGTCACTGTCGCTCTGGCGCGCCATTTCGAGCTGCTCCGACGCGATGCGCATCAGACCGCGGAACTCGATCTGGTCTTCAAAGATCACGCCGCCGATATCGACGCCGAGTTCCACGGGCTCGCCTTCCGCCAGGAAGCGCGATTTGGTGATGGCGGTGCGAATGCGCTCTCCCACATCGCGGGCCTGTTCAACCGTCGCGCCGGGAAGGAAGACGCCGAACTCGCTGTCGTTCAGACGACCGACCACATCGCTGCGGCGCACATTGGCGCGGATCACCGATGCGATCTGGCGCATCGACTCTTCACCCCAGCTGAACCCGTAATCGATGGCGATGTCGCGCACATTCTCGGCTTCGAGGATCAACAGCGCGCCAAAGGTGCGCCCTGCCTCGGAAACCGTCGCGGCGCGGCGGCGCTCCACCAGCGTTGTGAACATCTCGCCGTTGAACACCTCGGTCGAGGGATCATGAGCGGCGGAGAAATTCCGGTCCCGCTTGAAGCGGCGCAGCTGCTCGCTTGCCTGCCCTATATAGAGAAGCAGCGGCGTGGCGATGACCACCGGCAGAATGAGCGCGGCAGCAAGGCTGCGCTGATAGGGATTGATCTCTTCGCCGAAGAAGAGGAGGTAGTGGACAAGGAACGAAAGCCCGACCGCTGCCAGTGTGCCAAGCAGCGTAAAGGCAATGAGCCATGTCCAGCGCGGTTTGCGTTGCAAGAGCGACTTGTCCATATGCTTTCAACGTCCCCAGTGTGACTGATCCCGTTGGTAACCGGCAAACTTCTAATAAAAGTTGACGGGACCCTTCGTCTTTTAACGATTCGCATAAGACGCTTCCGACCACAACACGCTTAAGCCGATGAAAAACAGGAATATTATTCCTTAATTCCGGCTCTGACGCGGCAGAAGAAAACAATCTCCCCACAAGCAATGGCAAGCTTCAGGGTCGGACCTTCCCAACCAGCGTGCAAGATTAAATCGGGTTTTCCAAAGAGAATGCGCCGGGAGAGCGCCGGTCGTTAAAATGCCATGGATCGCGTTTGTTTGCCGGTTACAATTTTCTGCGCATGGTCCTGCCATACCCGGGGGCACCGAAAAAGGAACACCATGCCGACAGATTTTGCGTCCGTGCACGCCCACCTCGAAAACGCACAGGCCGAACTGACCGGTTCCGATCCGGCGACGCACCAGTTGCGCGAAGCCATCGGACTGTTGCTCGATGCCGCGCTCAAGGCCGAATTCTCGGCAAAGCCGGAAGCAGACAATGTGGTCCGCTTCCCCCGCGTGGCGCGCGCCCGACCCGGCCAGAACTCGCGCCACGGTTAGATCGCCGTGCGAAAATTGCTGCGTCAGGCCTGAGCGGCAAGCACCCGGTTGCGCGCCTTCTCGGCCTCACGCGCAATCGCGCGGTCGCTTTCGGCTGCGCCCTCCACATGCGTGGTGGTTCCTGTACGGTCCAGGAAGACGAGCGCCACATCGGCGTCCGCGCCGACCATCACGGCCGCGACCCGCTGATACTGCGGATCGCCATCAAGCCTGTGGTTGAAAAGAATCTGCCCGTCCACATCGTCCAGCACCGACAGAAGCGCGGCCTCGAAGCCCTGCGCGATCAGGTCGGCGAGGTCGAGCAGAAGCTCCAGCTGGACAACCTCAAGCGACGGTTCATTGTGCACGGCGATGTTACTCGAATCATTACTCACTTCGAAGAAGTTAGCCGAGTGAATGAAATGCGGGCAACGCAGGCATGTGAACAGATTGTGTCGTCTTGAAACAATTTCACTTCCTCAAAAACCACGCCTTCTCTCCAGCACGTATCTCAGCCACGC
>MRWG01001791.1_pt1 | contig 12405 bp, 15 predicted proteins | sample 1013341 | NCBI WGS metagenome assembly MRWG01 (sample SAMN06117577, study PRJNA244670) | biofilm metagenome | biome: Water; feature: Cathode Biofilm; material: Biofilm; isolation source: microbial consortium enriched at the cathode of a solar microbial fuel cell | place: USA: District of Columbia ... | reverse complement strand
AATCTGCACAAATCGGGATGTTTTCAGACGGGAATTGCTCGGCTGTTCGCCTCGCGAGTCCCGCCCGAAGGGGTTTAAAAGGAAAGGCCCATCCGGGTTGCCTCTGGCGAAATCTGCACAAATCGGGATGTTTTCAGACGGGAATTGCTCGGCTGTTCGCCTCGCGAGTCCCGCCCGAACGTGTTGAAGATAAAAACCAAAACCTCCGGCTTTGGTTTTTTATTTTGCTCCTGCGATCGCTCAAGCAAGCTTGGCGCCACAGTATCAAAATAAAAAACCAGCGCAATTGCGCTGGTTTTTATCTATCCGTACTCGGGACGGGACTTGAACCCGTACGGCCTAATGGCCATTGGATTTTAAGTGCTGATAAGGATAGACAAATTTGCACATAAATGATTGATATTCATTTATATGCATGTCCTCGAATATAATTCGATGCTTTTTCAACTCATTTGGATTCAACCAAGTGTTGTACCTATGTTGTACCTGGGAAAGTATTACATTAAAAAAATAAAGAAAAATATGTCAGCCAGGGCTACTATTACCTTACGAAAAAAGCCGAATTGTGCAGGGCATTTTCCCCTGGCCATTCGCATTATCAAAGAACGTAAAGCGATCTATAATTATATAGGTCAGTACATTCCCTTAAACCATTGGGATAAGAAAAACCGGGTGGTGAGAAAATCCAATCCCAATGCATCCTATCTTAATAGTTTGTTGCTGGCCAGGCTAGGGGAGATCAACCGCACTTTGCTCAAGATGGAGTTGGAGCACAAAGAATTTACCCTGCAACAGATAAAGAAGGAGTTGTCCACCGACACCCGAATACAGGGATTTAAAGAGCTGGCTAAGGCGCATCTGAAAGAATTGGAAGAGAATTCCAAGCTAAGTAGGCTTAAATCTGATCAGACAAGGATCAATCACCTTTATGCATACTGTGGAGCCAAACATCTGGAATTCCGTGACCTGGATGAAGAATTTTTAAAAGGGTTCTGTACCTACCTAAAAAATGATAAGAACCTATCGGACCGCTCAGTGGCTAATAACCTTGTTGTAATACGAACCTTATTTAACAGAGCCATACGAATGGGGATTGTTGATCGCCAATACTATCCCTTTGGAAAGGGTAGGGTGCAGATCAAGTTTCCGGAGACCAGAAAAATTGGACTATCCCCTGAAGAAATAAGAAAACTGGAAACAATAGACACGCTTACTAAGTACGAAAAGCATGCTGTGAATGTTTGGCTTTTAAGCTTTTACTTCGCGGGCATGAGAATTTCAGATGTTCTTAAACTACGATGGACAGATATCAGGGATGGCCGACTGTACTACCGAATGAACAAGAACTCTAAACAACTTTCCTTAATCGTGCCCGAAAAGGTAAATGACATTCTAGAGGATTATAAGCAAGATCAAAGAAGCGATGATGACTATATTTTACCTGAGCTTAAAATGTCCTTATCACAGAGTCCAAAAGATATTTTTGGCAGGACAAGGTCTGCCAATGGGGCATTAAACAAGGCCTTAAGGAAAGCAGCAAAGAAAGCCAAAATAGATAAAAACTTGACCATGCATATAGCCAGGCACAGTTTCGGCCAAATTGCAGGAGATAAAATTTCCATCCAAATACTTCAAAAGCTCTACCGTCATTCATCGGTTACCACAACCATGTTGTATCAATCTAATTTCATGACCGAAGAGACGGATAAGGCATTGGAAACAGTTATTAATTTTTAGGTTTTACATTGAAAGTCTAATTAAATTGAGGCAGAATTAGGATGGGTTACATAATAACTATCTATTGGGATAATCATTGATCAATTAATTCATAAAATTGATAAACACACAAATTGATAAGGAAAAAAAACTGGCAGCAAATCATTCCCTAAAATTTGTTGAGGATGGTATGTTGGTAGGTTTAGGGTCAGGAACAACTTCTGAACGTATGATCAGGAAGCTAGCTGAAAAAGTACATAATGGACTTTCAATATTAGCGGTGGCTTCTTCGGAAAAGTCAGCAAACTTAGCCCAAGATTTGGGCATTCAACTTACTACAATGGCAAAGGTGAGAAAGTTGGACGTATATATTGACGGGGCGGATGAGTTCGATTCGAAACTACAATTAATTAAAGGTGGAGGAGGAGCACTACTAAGAGAAAAAATACTTGCCCATAATTCTAAATGCAATATAATAATTGCAGATTCCAGCAAGCAGGTAATGAGATTGGGTAACTTTAGATTACCAATAGAAACAATACCATTTGCCACAGAGTCGATCATTGCAAAGTTAGCTGAATTAAAACTGGGCCCTGTTTTGAGAAAAGAAAAGGGCGTGGCATTTCTCACTGATGAGCAGAATTATATTGTTGACATTAATATTGTGGAAATAGATGATATTGAAGCTTTTAATCAGTTTCTGATTCAGATTCCCGGTATAGTGGAGACAGGACTATTTATCGGGTATACGGACATTTTGATTGTAGGGAAAGGGGATTCAACTCTGATATTTAAAAAGGATATGAAATAGAAATCAATTTTTTGGAAATCATTTTCCAGTTATTTATCTCTTATGAAAATTGGAATGATGGGAATATGAATGTATTTAATTATGTGCTGTCCTGATTTTTAAATCCCAAAGGGTTATTGAGTTATCTATCGTACTATTAGAAGGAATTAATAAAGTTCAGGATAAGGTAAGGTTAAAAGGATTTAATTGTAAAAGATCATGCTTTCTACCTTGGAACCATGTAGCGTTACCACTTAGGTTAAATGACACAATTAAAAGAAAAAAAGCCTTACCCTTAGTTTGGGAAAGACTTTTGATTGAGCGAACAAAAACGATCAATTCAATATTTCCTGCTCAAGGCTATCAATCGCTTTTTCCAGGGCGTATTCTCTCACTCCACTCATAGAAGTACCTTCTACACGAATAATTTCAACATCCGTCATCCCAAGAAAGCCAAGGACGCTTTTCAGATAAGGTGATACAAAATCAAAGTCTTCCGAAGGCCCTTCAGAGTAGATTCCTCCCGATGACATGGCTACATACACTTTTTTTCCCGCTACAAGGCCCTTGGGACCGTTTTTATCATAAGAGAAAGTAACACCAGCCTTTGATATATGATCAATCCAGGCCTTAAGCTGAGACGGTATTCCAAAATTGTAGAGCGGAGCCCCGATTACAATAATATCAGCATTGAAAACCTCCCTGATAACTTCATCATCACCGTCTTTGTGAGATTCAAGTTCAAAATGTGGGAATTTTTGCTTTACCAAATCGCGCTCTACGAGATGTACGCCTGGATAATGCTGTTTCAAATTTTCAATAATGGCTTTACCCAGCCGTGTACTGAATGAATGATCTCCATTCAGACTTGATTTTATATGCAATATTTTTTTCATGGTTATAGAATCAGGCTAAAGAATAGTTATATAATTTATAGGAGGAGAAGAATGAAGCGGAGAGTATGCCCAGAAAAATAAGGGGAGAAATTATGGCAGCCGCCTCATCCCCAATGGCAGTATGTGCTATTAAGGCAGATAAGAAAGTAAGGGCAAATCCGGCATATGCCAACACCTTGAACCCATAATTCAAGGGCAAAATAAGAACCAAAGCGCCCAACATTTTGGCAACAGCAAGTTCAATTCTGAAGTATTCCGGAAAGCCCAGTTTCAAAAATGCATCTTTCATTTCCGGACTGTTGATATACGAATAGCCCGATAGCAACATGGTTATGACCAGGATGGCAGTGGAAATCCAATAGGCCCATTTTAATGACTTGTTCATTGTTTGTTAAATTTTAAATTACCCGTCAAAATTACCTACATTTACTTTACTTTTGTTAGTAGTTTACAAAAGGTAAGTGGTTACCTTTTTGTTAGTTAGTTGATACAATTATGGGAGAACCGATATCTAAGGAGGCATGTCAGAAGAAACTGAACGGCATCAATGATGCCCTCTATGCCATAGGAGGGAAGTGGAAGATTAAAATTATAATTGCAATAAGCGAAGGCTACTCACGCTTTAATGAAATACAGAGAACTCTTGGTATTTCTGCAAAAGTGCTTTCCATGGAACTCAAAGACCTGGAACTCAATGGGTTTATTCAGCGTAATATTGATCCGGGCCCGCCTGTGGTAATTGACTACACTACAACGCAATACAGTAATTCGCTTGACCAGGTTTTGGCTGCGCTCAGTAACTGGGGAGAACAACATCGGGAAAAGATCAGAGCGGAACGAAGCTGATAGTTTAACCTCCCCTCCTGCTTATTCCCAACAACAGCTTAAGTTATACGGTTTTCACTACACTGCCTCGCGTCATACGAAAGGGAAAATTATGGTGGATAATTAAAAAAGGTTGAGATTTTACCCCAACCTTTTTTAATTCCACACGGCTAAAATTACTTACTTCAAATACTTTTTCAATTCCGCCGCTGCATGGTCCAGCATCGCTTTTGTAGACGGTTGGTTGGCCAGGGCGTTTAATAATCCGAAGTCATGAATGGTACCATTATAACGGATAGTGGTTACTTCCACACCTGCCTGGTTCAATTTGCGTCCGTATTCCTCGCCTTCGTCCCTTAGGACATCGTTCTCGGCTACCATGATCACAGCAGGCGGAAGTCCTTGTAAATCCTCCAGGCTGGCTTGTAATGGGGAGGCATAAAGGGATTTTCTCTCTTCGGGATCTGTAGTATACTGGTCCCACATCCACTTCATGATAGGAACGGTCAAAAACCTGTCTGTGGCAAAAGTTTGGTAGGACTCCTGGCTGAACGTCGCATCGGTCACTGGCCAGAGTAGAATCTGGGCCTTAATTGCAGGTCCATTCTCAGCCTTCGCCCTCAGTGCGGTAACGGCGGTCATATTTCCCCCTACACTATTACCCACAACAGCCAGTTTACTTCCGTCCACGTTTATCTCGTCACCATGTTTGGCAACCCATTTGGTGGCAGAATAAATCTCATTGATGGCTGTAGGGTACTGAGCTTCAGGGGAAGGGGTGTAATTTACAAATACTCCGGCGAAGCCAGATCTTACTACCAGGTCGCGCACCAGTCGTTTATGTGTTGGATAGTCGCCCAGAATCCAGCCACCGCCATGGATGAAAATAAATACTGGCAATTTTCCTTTCACACCACTAGGCCGAACGATATTCAATTTGACTTTATGGCCATCAGCAAGAATCGTCCTTTCGGATTCTTCAATACCGCTAAGATCAACGGCAAAGGCTTCCTGCGCCCCTACCAGTACCTGACGTGCGTCTTCTTTGGAAAGTGACTCCAGAGCCGGTCCGCCTGAGGTATTTAATACTTCTAAAAAACCCTTGACATCCTGATCAAGGTGGGAATCTGTCAGGTAATCCTGTACCTGGGCATTTACTACTGTACTCATAGTTGCTAGAATTAATGATTTAATGATTGTTTTCATGTTTGTATGTATTAAGGTTCTTTTATTTTGATGCTACAAATGTCTCCCATTTGGTATATATAAATCAAATTAATAATATTGTGTATTTATAAATATAATTTATATGACCCTCCAACAGCTTCGCTACATCGTAACCCTGGAAATGGAAAGGCACTTTGCCAGGGCCGCAGAAAAGTGCATGGTTACCCAGCCAGGCCTGACCATCCAACTGAAAAAACTCGAGGAAGAAATCGGCATTAAAATATTTGATCGTTCGAAAGTTCCCCTGGAACCCACTCCCCTGGGTGTTGACATTGTTGAAAAAGCCAAAAAAATCCTGCGTGAAGTAGATACCGTACGGGATTTTGTAATCGAGCAAAAAAACATCCTGAAAGGCAAGATGTACATAGGAGTAGTAGCCACCCTATCGCCCTATTTGATTCCTCTTTGCCTGAAAAATTTTCAAAGAACATTACCGGAAGTAGAATTTATAATTTCAGAAAATTCTACTGTTGGATTAATGAAAGCCCTGGAAGCAGGTGAAATCGATATAGCAATGATGGCCACACCCACAGGTAACAAGAACTTAAAAGAGTTCCCCGTTTTTAATGAACCATTTATGGCCTATCTGCCGCTAACAGACCAGCATACCAAAGACCCTTCCTATATTCTACACGAGCATAACCGTAAGGAACTTTTAATTCTGGAAGGGGAATTTTGTTACAACTCGCAATTATTAGATATCTGTAGCCTTGACACCTCCAATTCCCTAAATAATTATTCTTATGAGATCAACTCCATTGAAACATTAAAGAACATGGTACGGGAAGGGTACGGATTTGCCATTGTACCCTGGCTATCCACCTTAAATGAATCCACCCCCGACAAAGCGATATGCAAACCCTTTCAGGATCCGCAACCGATACGTGAAATCAGTTTGGTTACATCCGATACCTTTTCCAAAAAGCTATTACTCGAAAAAATGAACCAGACGATCTGGGAAAGTCTCCCGGATGCCTTAAAATTGCTGACCAAATACAGAAAAGTACGATGGGATGATTCACCCTATTTTTCCGGACAATTGAAACGTACAATCTGAAACGCATCCTCCGATGTCGTAACGCTTTTAAGCAATTGTCAGGAAATTGGTCTATACTTTTTTAAAGCCATCTAACAGAACCTTACTGAATCAAATCTTAATTTGAAAAGTTATAGAACAGGTCTCAAGAAAATTAAATGAACGTTTAATGGCATTCAGTAATCTACTACAGGGTAATTCTTAAGCTCTTGATCAGTCCGTCTTCGAATTCAAAATTATGCTTCAATACTATAGGGCTTCCCGGAAACGTCCCTGAACTTTGAGCCGTCAGAATTCCATACTCTCCGGATTCTTTGTACGCAAGAGGTTCCACCACCGTATTGTACTTAGCATTTGTCGTGGAATTCCACGCATATATTTCGCTTCTCCCAACATGGGTTTTTCCCTCATCGAAAACCCTGGCAGTTTCGGAGAAACATTTGGCATAGGCAGCACTATCAAAATTTCCCTGTGCGGCAATTAGTTCTGAGATTACTTTAGGTAAATTCATTGCTTTAGAATATTAAACCGTTAGTCAAATTGTGAGAGTAGGCTGTAATTAAACGCCTGCAAATAATCCATTGTATTTCTTATCCTATTACCAGAGTGTTATCAATTAATTTCACTCATCGCGTTTTAGCAATGCATATCAATTAAATGGTTGGGATGGTACCACCATCGATAACATATTCGGTACCCGTCAAATAGCCCGCTCTAGGGGATACAAGAAAGCCAACAAGCTCGGCTACTTCCTCAGGTTGTGCCGGTCTTCCGAAGGGAATTCCTCCCAGGGCATCCATCACGGATTGGGCGGCTGCCTCAATAGTGATGTTGGAGCTTTCGGAAATTCGCTCCATCATCTTTTTCGATGACACGGTCATAATCCAGCCTGGAGAAACTGTCAGGACACGTATGCCCTTTGGGGAAACTTCTTTGGCCAATCCTTTGCTATAATTGATCAACCCAGCTTTTGCCGCAGCATAGGGAAGTGTTGAATCGTGCAGTGGCAGTTTTCCCTGGATCGACCCTATGTGTATAATCACCCCACTTTTTTGCTCTAGCATTTGAGGCAGGACTGCCCGATCCAGACGGACCGGGGCCAGTAGATTGGTCTGTATGGTCGATTCCCAGTGATCATCGGTAAGCACTGAGAACCCACCACCAGGAGTTTCAGACCCACCTATATTGTTCACAAGGATATCGATCTGCCCGAATTGGTGCAACACCTCCTTTGTAATTGTATCGGCACTTTCGGGAGTGCCGAGATTTGATGATATAAAATGTATCCCAGGGGCAATTGTTTCAGGCTGATTTCGGGCAGTAACGATTACTTGCGCCCCAGCATTGTTCAACCGTTCGGCGATAGCCTTACCGGCTCCTTTTGTTCCCCCTGTAACTAATGCGACTTTGCCAAGCAGCTCATTCTGATAATCAATCGTTTGTTCCATCTCAAATTGTTTTGTACAAATTTCTGCCCTATGAAACAATCTCACAAGTACGGAATTACGATTCATATAGGGAGAAATTATTCCCCTATTGCACAAAATGGTACATAGGCTTATTTTTATACCATGTACGAAAGAAAGATATTACCAACCCTCAGCTGTGGCCTTGACTTGATCGGAGAGGTGCTTTATGGCAAATGGAAGATGCGCTTACTATGGTTTATCAATGAAGGCCATAAAAGACCAAGTGAGCTGCAGCGTAAAATACCGGATGCCTCCCGCAGGGTCCTGAACATACAGTTAAAGGAATTGGAAGGACATGAACTGGTAACCCGTAAGATTTACCCTGTGGTCCCTCCGAAAGTGGAATACAGCCTTACAGATTTTGGAAAGAGCCTTATTCCGGTTATTGGCGTCATAGGGCATTGGGGGGATGATAATGCGGATCGATTACGGGAAGTGATCTCCAGGCGGTTTAATCAAACCGAAAACACAGATAAAGGCACTGATTAATTCAAGGGAGCTCCCATACCTCTCTAACAATTACTTTTTAGTACCCATACTGTGCAGCACCATCCCAATTAGTATCAAAACCATGCCACTCAAGGCGTAACCATCCGGAACCGGGGCACTGAGAATCAATATCTCCCCTACCAGGGCAAAGAATACCTCCGTGGATTGAGTAGCCTCCACCATGGCCAGGGATTTCTCGTTATGACGAACCTTATCCGTTGCCAGAAAAAAAAGCGCTGTGGCTATAACCCCGGAAGTGACCGCCACTATAAAGGTTTGCACATATTGCTGTTTGCCCGGCAGATTATGTTCTACCAGCAGATCATAGCCGCTTAGTAGTAACCAAAAGGGCAAACTACCAATAAGCATTCCGAGAATCCTCTGGTAAACATCCAATGTGCCCCCGCTGATCTTCATCGTTTTACGATTTCCCAACGGATAAGCAAATGCCGCCACCAAAACTGGTATGGTACCCATAACCATATGATTAAAAGAAAGGGATTTGCCTTCACTAACCTGCATTACCACTATCCCAACCAGGATAATCCCCGAAAATAGAAAGGGATACATACTCCGATGACCGCCTTTCGCTTTTTTATTGATAAGCGGGGCCATCAACATGCCGGCAACAATGGTCACTTGCCAGGTACTGGCCACCAGCCAGGACGGACTATAAGCTGCCGCAAAAGTCAACGGGGCATAGAAGATGCCAAATCCTACTGTACTCCAAAGAATCCATTGCGCCCAGCTTTTATTCATTTCTTCCCATAGCACCCAAAAATTCCTTCGTGAAAGAACGATCAGCAGGAAGAAAGGAAGCATCCAGAAAAACCGTAGGGATGCACTCCATATCCAGCTACCTCCTCCTAAAGAGAGTAAGCGGTTTACAATAAAGGTGGCGGCAAAGAATAGCGAGGCCAGAAGCCCCAGCAAAAGGGCCCTAGAAGAATTACCCATAACATTTAAGAATTAATCTCCGGCAAGAAATTTGGTTCTGAATCCAGATGGGGTTTCACCTGCCTTGTGCAGAAACAACCTGCTGAAATAGGCTGGGTCCTCATATCCCAAAATATATCCTATTTCCTTGGATGTAAGGTCGGTATAAGCCAACATTCGTTTTGCTTCGAGCACGATGCGGTTCTTAATAACATCATTCGGAAGTGGAAGCTTAAGCCTTTTAAACTTGTGGGTGATTGTTTTAGGGGCGATGTTCAAAAGTTCAGCATAGTCCGACACGTTGTGTTTCTGCTTGTAATATTTGTCTACGAGCATCGAAAACTTTCGGAAAAATTCAAGGTCATTTTGATGATCGGCAAGAGCTTTGTCCAGGTTCTGTTTTTTCCACAATCGGGCAGATTTGATGAACAACTGCTTCAAATAGGTACGGATCATCTCCTCCAGGGAAACATCCTGCAGCGCAAACTCAGTTGCAATCTGGTTGAAGATGTAGTCAAAAAAGGGAGCTTCAGAAGGATCCAATCGTACCAGGGGCATATTGTGGATGTTGTTGAACAACAAACCATCGCACGCCACCTCTTCATCATGAATTTGGATGCAGTAAAAGTCGCGGTTGTAGTAAACCATATATCCTTCTTCGATACCGCTTTGCTCAAAATGCAAATGTTGATTGGGGTTCACAAACAGGAGCGTGGGTTGATCTGTGACATACACATTGAGGTCCACCTGCAACCGATAGCCCGCGGTAAGATAAAAAACCAGTATATATTCCTTGTAAACGCCTTTATTAACCTGATTTAAACTTCCAAAATCAAGTGAGAGAAGCCCAAAGGTTTTAAGTTCACTCTGAAACAACTGACCGGTGTTCATTACCTGAAATAATTAAAGTAAACGTACAAATTTTGAAGCAACCCAGTGCTAAACAGACCTTAAGGCAGAATAAGGTTGAGCCCCAGGGAAAAGAAAACATTGACAGGACATTCTCTGTCCTGTCAATGTTAAACAATTACTTAAGAGCAAACTTTTCCAATTCACGGTTAAACTTCTCCGCTTCTTCCACGAACAGAGCATGACCGCTGTTCTCGAATTTAACGATATAGGAATTCTTGATTCCTTTATAGAGTTGCTCAGCCAGGGCATATTCAATTAGCTTATCTTGAGTCCCTTGAAAGATGACCACGGGAATATCTATTTTTTCCAACTCATCCCGCAAATCAAGGTCGCGCAGGGCAGTTATGGATTGAGTTACCGCATACGGCCATGCCTGAAGGTTGATATTCTCCAGCCATTTTTCCACATGCTGTGAAATATTGCCCTCTTTGGCAGGAAAACCTGCACCAAAGCCAGCAATCAAATCCTGACGGCCGGTGAGGGTAGCATTTATAACACCATCAGCTTCTTCTTTGGTGAGGCCATATGGAAAACCGTCACGTTTTATCCAGGAAGGTGCTGCTGCAGCAAATAAGGCCAATTTACTAACATGGGCAGAATTATATTTGGTAACATAGTGCGTCACCACGGCACCCCCCATGGAAAAGCCGCCCAAAGTGGCATCCTGAATCTTTAACTTTTCCAGAATTACTTTAATATCATCTGAAAAGACATCAAAATCATATCTTCCATAAGGCCTGTCAGACTGCCCAAATCCTCTTAGGGTAATGCCAATCACACGAAATCCCTTTTGGGCAAGATATTGATATTGGTATTCGTACATGGCATCGCTTAAGGGCCAACCATGAATTAGCACAATAGGTTTGCCTTCACCTATGTCAGTGACATGAAGTTTGACACCCTTTTCAACTTCAATGTATTCCTTCCTTCCTAGGGAAGCTGGTACTCTTTTCCCTTGTGCGAAAATCTGTTGATTTGATAAAAGTGTTACAAATAAAGCAGTTGTTGCAAAAATTGATTTCATCTTTTTATTTTTTAAAGGTCAATGATATTTTGAAAGTGCAAAGATGGGGTAGGAACAATCGCTAAGGAATGGACAATGGTGGATAAAAATTGTACAGATTTCCCTTTTAAAAATTCTTCATCCAGGTCACCTGCGTTGGACTGCAAAATTCCGTGATGAAATCGCAGGAATACCTGCGAGTCAAAACCCACTGTTACTCGATCACATCCTGATGAGTCAACCCCTTTGTGATGGTAGTCTGCCGCTGAAGGTAAATGCTGGAAATGGCAAAGTAGAACATGAAATCTTTGAAACGGCCAATGCGGGATCCAATAGTCATACCAGGACTAGCGATCATCGGCCTGTATCTTGCCTATTGGATAATTCAAACTAAGAGATTCCTAAACTTAACCTTTCAAATCCATTGGGGAAATTACTGCCCAAAGGATTTGTATTTCCACATTTTTCTTCTTCTGTGTCCACATCCTAAGACAACTAAATAATATTTGTATTCAAATGATATAAAGTCTGTTGAATAAAAATTTAGAAAGTGAAAATTGTATTAATCTCGAAAATGTTGTACCCAGAAGGTTTTTTAAACGAAAAAGCCGAGATCGAAATCTCGGCTATCGCCCTGTACTCGGGACGGGACTTGAACCCGTACGGCCTAATGGCCATTGGATTTTAAGTCCAACGTGTCTACCAATTCCACCACCCGAGCGGAAACAAAAAAACGCTGACAAGCAGCGTTTATGTTGTGCGAAAAACCGGATCCGAATGCCAACGCTTCGGTCGGCACCTCTGACGGCATCGTTGATGTATCAGAGTCTCTGACCTGACCACCGCGATGCGGTTCGTCAGCGTGCATCGACAATTCAGGGTTAAACGTAAATCCAGAACTTCACCTTGCTTGGAGCGAAAAACGGGATTCGAACCCGCGACCTCCACCTTGGCAAGGTGGCGCTCTACCAACTGAGCTATTTTCGCATACTTGTAAGAACGACACACCCACTGAGTGAATGCGGACGCAAATTTAATATAATTCTCTAAAAAGTAAAGAACTTTTATGGAAAATCAACGAGGCCTGCCCTGCAGCTCGCCAAAAC
>MRWG01001790.1_pt1 | contig 12411 bp, 11 predicted proteins | sample 1013341 | NCBI WGS metagenome assembly MRWG01 (sample SAMN06117577, study PRJNA244670) | biofilm metagenome | biome: Water; feature: Cathode Biofilm; material: Biofilm; isolation source: microbial consortium enriched at the cathode of a solar microbial fuel cell | place: USA: District of Columbia ... | reverse complement strand
ATCTGCGGCTGTTTGGGCGCGTTCTTGATCGTCTCCATCGCGGCGCGAAGCACGCCGCCGTTATAGGGGCCGCAGAGGCCGCGATCGGAGGTGAGGATCAGAACGAGTTCGGGCTTGTCCGCGCCGGCGGGGACGCCCTGAATGAGCGGGTGCTCGACGTCGCCGGCGGTGGCGGCCAGTTCGCGCACGAGATCAAAGACACCCAGCGTGTAGGGGCGAGCCGCGACGGCCTTTTGCTCGGCGCGGGCGAACTTGCTGGTCGCGATCATCTGCATCGTCTTGGTGATGCGGCGGATGTTCGAGACCGCCTTCATGCGGGTCTTGATTTCGCGGATCTGAGCCATGGGACGAAGAGTGTAGCGAGGGGACGAGGGGAGGCAAAAAGAGAGGAAGCGAGAAGTCTGGAGGTACCGCAATGGGCTGGGTGCCGTAGTACGGGCCAAAGGCCAGTGCCACGGTTGGTGTTCATTCGACGCGGAATCGTGGCACTCCGCCCTTTGGGCGGCGTACCACGGCACCCGGCCGCCCGAAGGGTGGAGTGCCACGAACTCGCGCTGATATATCACGTGTCGTGGCACTGCCGCTTGTGGCGGCCGTACCACGGCACCCGACTTTCAGTTGGTCTACGCCAATTCGAGCCCATCGTGGGCCAGGCTCACCCCCTGCGGCAGTTCTGCATCCACCTCCGCGTGCACCACTTCATGCCCCATGTGGATGAAGTAGGTCTGAGCCGCGCCGACCTCCTGGGCTACGCTCACGGCCTGGCCGATGGTGAAGTGGGTCGGATGGTGGCGGTGGCGGAGGGCGTCGAGGACGAGCGTGTTGACGCCGCGGAGCGTCGGCCACGTCTCCGTCGGGATGGCCGATGTGTCCGTGCAGTACGCCAGCGGCAGCCACGGCGCCTGCGTCTTGGGCGATGTCGGATCGATGCGATACCCCAGGATCGGCAGTTTGCCGTGCATCACGGTGAAGGGCGTGAATCGCATCCCGTGCAGGTCGATCGGCGACCCCGGTGTGATTTCCTGCGGGATCAGCGTCGCGACGAAGGACTTGTTCACATTCACCGCGGCGTCGAAGACGTGTTTGTACACCCGCCGCAGGGACTCCATCGTGTGCGTATCGGCGTAGATGTCGATCGGCGCCTGCATGACGGCGTTGAAGCGGCGGACCTCATCCAGCCCGAAGATGTGATCCACGTGATTGTGCGTGATGAAGATCCCGTCGCAGCGCCGGAGATCATGGCGCAGGGCCTGAAGGCGCAAGTCGGGCGTGGCGTCGATAAGGGCGATGCGTTCGTGACCGCCAGGGTCGATCCACTGGATCGCGGCGCCGGTGCGGGTCCGCTGATCGCGCGGGTCGTCGGACGCGCAAGCCGCGCAATCGCAGGCGATGACGGGGATGCCCGCGCTGGTTCCGGTGCCGAGGAAGAGGAAACGCATATGGAGCGAGGATAGGTGTGCGTGCGGCTCCTGCATCAGGGGTTGGTTTGATCCATGCGAACAGGCCGGTCGATCAATGCGTAGAATCGGGCCGACTGGCGGCGTTCGGGCGATTTCCCCGGACCTCCGCCGCCTCACAGGTGGGTCATACTTCTCCTCCAAGCCCCGACTCGGAGCCAACCCGGCATGACGAGCCTTTCGACCGAGCAAACGCCGACGCTGCAGCCCCAGCCTGCGGAGCAATCCGCCGCCAGCGAGCGCAGCGAACGGCGGATCGAACTGTGGATCATGATCTACCTCGCCTGCGGGGTGCTGATCCTCACGACGACGATCATGAAGGCGCTGAACATCGTGCCTCGAGATCTGGCGATGCTGCCTGCGGCATTCGGCGCGTTCTTTCTGGGTTTGCCCCTGTTCATCGCGGCGGCGAAGGAACTTCGCGTCGGCAAGCCAACCAACGCGACGCTGGCGGCTCTGGCCATCATCGCGGCGATGGCGACGGGCAACTACGAGACGGCCGGTTTCCTCGCCTTCATCCTGCTGCTGGCCGAGCAGGTCGTGCGGCGAACGGCGTGGGGCGCGCAGCGCGCGATCGAACAGCTCATTCGACTAACGCCCAAGCGAGCGCGCTTGCTTGAGGATGGCTCCGAGCGCGAGGCGCCGATTGAGGACGTGCGCACCGGCATGGTCGTTCGCGTGCGCCCCGGTGAGAATCTTCCCGTTGACGGCACGGTCATCACGGGTGAATCCACGGTGAATCAGGCGAGCCTCACGGGTGAGTCGGTGCCTGTTGAAGTGCAGAAGAACTCAGCGGTCTACGCCGGCACGACGAACCTGACCGGCACGCTCGAAGTGAAAGTCACAGGCGTTGGCGCGGAGTCCACCATCGGCAAGGTGACGGAGCTGATCCGCGAGGCGGAGTCATCCAAGTCGCCCCGGCAACTCCTGATTGAACAGGTGGCTGCCTACTTCGTGCCGCTGGCGATCACGGTCGCGGGTCTGGTGTGGTATTTCATGAGCCAGTCACCGGTGGAAGAAGTCGCGAGCAACGCGACGATCACGGCGATTACGGTGCTGGTCGTGATGTGCCCGTCGGCGCTGCTGCTTTCGAGTCCGACGGCGATGGTGGCGGCGTTCGCGTCCGCCGCGCGCCTGGGCATCATGGTCAAGCAGACGAATTACCTCGAAGCGGCGAGTCATATCGACACGGTCGTGCTGGATAAAACGGGCACGCTGACGACGGGCGTGTTTGCGGTGAGTCGTCTGGCGCCGGCTGACGGTGTTGAAGGCGCAGCGCTATTGCAAGCCGCGGCGGATGCGGAGCAGCAATCCAACCACCCGTTGGCGCGCTCCATCATGAAAACCGCTGTGGACGCGAGGATGAAGCCAATTGAGCTTTCGTCCTTTGAAGAGGTGCACGGTCGCGGCGTGCGCGCCAAGAGCGCGACAGGCGAAGTGCTGGCCGGTCGGGCCGCGTGGCTCCAGGAAATCAATCCTTCGATCGCGCCGCAGGTCGAGTCGGTCGAAGAAAAGCTTGAAGGCATGACCGGCGTGCACGTCATGCGCGATGGTCGTTACCTCGGCGCCGTCGGCCTTGCCGATGCGCTGCGCCCGAACGCCAAGGCCGTCGTGAGCCGCCTGCGTGAACTCGGCGTGCGCCGTGTGGTCATGCTCACGGGTGATCGACTCGAGGTCGCCAAGCGCGTGGGTAAGACGGTCGGCGTGGATGTCGTCGAGGCGGAATGCCTGCCTGAAGAGAAACACGAGCTCGTTCGCGCGATGGATGAGCAAGGCCGCCGCGTGCTGATGGTCGGTGACGGCATCAATGACGGTCCGTCGCTGGCGGTTGCTGACGTCGGCGTCGCGATGGGTCTGTCAGGGTCCGATATTGCAACGAACTCGGCCGGCGTCGCGCTGGTGAATGACGACCTGTCGCGTGTGCCGTTCCTGATCGAGCTGGCCCGGAAGACGCGCGGCGTCGTGGGACAGAATCTCGCGGCGTCGATCATCATCGCGGCCATCGGGCTGGGCCTGGCGGCGACAGGGTCGCTGGGGCTTGTCTTCGCCGCTTTTTATCACGTCATCGGCGACGTCTTCGTGATCGGCAACTCATTCCGCCTGATCCGCTTTGGTGAAGACTTCTCGGCGACGCAGGACCCCGTGACGCCCGTCGCGACCGACCAGCCGATGCGGCGTGGTCGGGCTGTGGTCGCCGCCACTGCGTGACTGACGTGTCCTCCGCAAGGCCCGAAATGACCGGTCTTTACGGCTGGGACGTTCAGCCGGGCTCAGCGGCCGATCTTGTGGCAATCTGGGCGAAATCAGATTCCGAGCGAGGGGTTCGATCGGTAAGGTAGATGTGACAGGATCGCTGGGCGGCGCCCGGCGGGAGCATTTCTTCGAGCCAGGCTGGCTCGGCTGGCTTGGGTGAGTGAGGGGGGAGTTCAGTGGGACCGATGGAAGCCGACGATCTAGGCGTTCAGGCGTCACAGTGCTTCAGGCGAATGGTGGACAGTGTCGGCGTGAAGCGATTCGCGTCGGACATGAGTCTCTCCACTCGCCAGATCAATCGAATGCTGTCTGGCGCGCAGCCCAACCCTGTCGAGCGGATCATCCGCAGCCTTCAATGCTGCGAAGCTGAGATCGGCGATGAGACGCTCAGTTTCATTTGCCAGGAAGCCGGCGGCTACTTCGTCAAGGAAGAGGGCGATCTGGACACCGCGGCTGCGACAGCCGTGCGCGAGTCCGCCGAGGCGATCGCCGCCATCAGCGACGGCAACATCACCGAAGTCGATGAAGGCGAGGTTCGCGAGGCCATCAGCGCGCTGATCGGTTTGCTGCGAACGGTGCAGGAGCAGCGCGGAACCGCGCCCTCCGGGCCAGTCATTCGCACGCGGCCGATTACACCGGCGTCATCGGCAGCAACCTGAGTAGTCATGGGAATCGTTACGGCGCGGCGGTGACTCGCTGGAGTTGCGTCTCGACCGCATCGATGCGCCGGCGTGTGAGTTCGCCGCCGAGGGCGCGGTCTTCGGCGCGAAGCCGCGCGATCTGCCGACGGATGCTCTCGGTTCGCGCGCCGTCCTGATTCTGGTCGGCGAGGATCTCAAGCATCCTAGCCCACGCGCGCCAGTAGAGGTTATCGGTGACCTCAAGCACGCGAGACGCGTCCACCACATCGCGCAGTGTTTGGAACGCTTCAGCGTTGGCGCCTTGCGCACGCAGACCGGTCGCTTGCGCGATGCCGACGCCGCGAGTGACGCCGACATGTTCAGCGACGGCGCGTGTGCGACTGAGCAATTCGTCTTCCAGATCCAGCGCGCCAAGCGCATCAGTCAGATCGATCGCGGCGCCATCGACCGTCGAGCGGGGCGACGCGTCCGCAATGATGCGCTGAAACGCCGCGGCGCATAGCGCTTCGAGCGTGGTCGCAATGGCGGCGGCGCGCTCTGCATCGCGAATCAGGAACGACTCCCGCAGGGCGTCGCCCATGCGTTGTCGCACGATCGTGACGGCGTCCGGCTCGCTTCGGCCATCGAGGCCATCCCACGCGATCGCCGCTTCAGCCGCGGCTTGAAAGCGGCGAAGCTCCACCAACGCGACGGCGCGGGCCTGTTGCACGGAGGCGAGGAAGTCGTCCTGCGCGTCGAGATCGAATTGGGCGGCCGTTTCCTGCGCCTGATCCGCAAACTGGAGCATGGTGAAGGCGAGCGCTTCGCGCTGCGCGTCGGATGGCGCCCCGTCGAATTCGGCAAACACAAGCCACGCGAGGGCGAGGCGAGCGCGAGGGAAGGCCTCGCTGCGAGGTGAGATCGATTCGAGCAGATCGCGCTGCTCAGCGCCGGCGACGACATTCGCCAGGGCGAGTCGCCATTCATCCGCGCTGGCGGCATTCGGCCACGTTCGAAGACCTAGGCGCAACGCCTCACGCAGGGATGCGCTGACAGTGGCGCGCTCCGCGCCGATCTGCGCCAACGCGCGATCCGACCATTGCAGGAGTTGAATCGACGACGTGAGCGCCTGTTCAGCGTTGGGTTCGTTCGGCAGCTGCGCGAGTTCAAGCAAGACGGCGCCGGCGTTCGCGATGTCTTGCGGCGCGCCGCGTTCGCGCAAGGCGCGGGCGAGGTCCCATCCGCAGAGGCGCTTGAAGATTGTGAATTCGTCGCCAAGTTCCGACCATGCGCTGCGGAACGCATTGACCGCGGCATCCGAATTTCCCTGCGCAAGCGCCTGCCGGCCGTACGCGATCCGATCAATCGGGGCGTATTCGCTTGGGTCGCGGCGCACCTGAATCAGTCGGCAGCATTTCTCCACGACCAGATTGGCCAGCGAGGCGTCGTGAAACACGCCGCCGAAGGTGAGTTCGACGCCGACGTTCTGCGGGGTGTCAATGTTTCGCGACGCAATGGTCCAGGCGGCGATGGCTTCGCGCAGCGCAAATTGATCGAGAACATCGTCATTCCCGAGCAATTCGATCTGTTCCTCAAGGTACCCAACATCGAGACGACCCCAATCTTCGGCGCGAGCCCGCGCCAGCATCAGCTCGCGCGCGAGGTGGGGGGATTGATCGCGAATGTCGCGGATGCGATCGGGCGTTGCGAAATCGCGAATCTCGTTGATGGATTCATGACCGCTTTGCATCGCGCCAAGCGTTGCGAAACGGCGCGCCTGCGTCATGGGCGTCGCTGCTTCGACGCGTTGGAGGGCGCCCGACGCCGTGGGTTCAAGCGAGCCATCACCGAGCTGTGACAGAAGCGCGGCTGCTCGCCCTTCGGCAAGCGGTTGTCGGATCATCGCCATCTCCACAGACAGCGCGCTTCGGAGGTCCTGCAGGTCGCGGCGATCAGCAAACTCGGGATGTTCAATCAACGCCGCGGCGCCTCGTTGAAGTTCAGTCGCGGCGGCTTGCGACAGCGCCAGCGCTTCGGCCGCCCGTTGGCGGACGCGCTCTTCCTGTTCAAACGTCGGAACGCCATACAGCGCGGACGTGTCGGCGCCATCAACGCTCAGCGTGGCGAGCAGTCTCTCAGCGAGCTCTAGTTGCCACGCACCGCGTTCATACGATTGTGGGTTCGCTGCGATCTGCGCGCGCAGCTCATTGATGCGCGGTGTTTGCGCTGATGAGTGACTCGCGGCGCCGAGCGCCATGGCGCCGATCAGCGCAGCGATCGTGAACAGTCGGCTTCGCGCGATCACGCCTCTGGCTCCAGCAAATGCACGCGCTGCAATCCTGCGCGTTTGATGGCGTTGACGACCGCCAGCGCATGCTCCCATCGGGCGCCTTCGTCGGGTTGAACAAGAAAGAGTTGATCCGCGCCGATCATGGCGCCACGGGCCTGCTCCGCCGCGGCGGCGAGGGCGTTAACGGTCGCCGGCGAACCAATCACGGGGTCATCGGATTGAATCACGAGTTCCGCCGCGCCGTCGCCGGTGGAGGAGACGCGCAGTCGGATCGGCTCTGAAGGCAACGCGAAGGGATCCACAATCGTCTCGTTCTCGCCTTCGCGCGGCAGGTCGAGCTGGAACATTTCTTCCTTCGTCTTGAACTGCGCCACGAGCATGAAGTACAGCAGGAGCAGAAAGACGATGTCAATGAGCGGCGTAAACGTGACGGTCAGTCGGGCCGGGCCCCGACGCAGCGCCCGCCGCCCGCTGGTGATGGATTCATGCTCATTCATCGCATCACCTCATGGGGCTCCGCGATGAGATTCACTCGATTGACGCCGGCTTCAGCGCACGCGCGAAGCGCAGCATGCACACGGTCGTAGCGCTCCACACGATCCGCACGAACGGACACGGCGATGCCGGGGTCGCGGGCCTGAATCTGACTGAGCCGGTCGATCAGGGCGCCGACGCCTGTGTCGTCCGCCGCGTACACATCGCCCGCCATCAGGAAGGCGCCGCCCTGGGCTGCGACTTCGGATTCGGGCACGACATTCACAACGACGCGGCGTTCCTCTCCGGGATCCACCGTGCGCGCGTCAACGAGCTTGGGCAGAATGAGTTCGAGGCGCTCATTCGTCGTGATTTGCGCCACGACGATGAAAAATACGATGAGCAGAAACACCACATCCACCATGGGTGTGAGGTTTGGCTGAATCGCAGGCGCTCGTCGCCGGCCGGGCATCGCTCAGTCCTGCCCGGCGCGCATGTGGTTGACGAGATCATCCACGAGCAGCGACGCTTCACTCGTGAGCGCATCAACACCATTCCTGATGAACGCGTAGCCGGCGAGCGCCGGAATCGCGACGACCAATCCCCAGAACGTCGTCGTCAGCGCGGTGCCAATGCCCGCAGCCAGACCCACCGGGTCGGGCGAGCCACCGGATGCGACGATTTCGCTGAACGCAAGAATCATGCCGTACACCGTGCCGAACAGGCCGATCATCGGCGCGACGGACCCGATGATGTTCAGCGTTTCGACGCGGCGCAGTCGTTCGGCGGTGTATTCCTCGCTGGAGCGCTCCAGCGCGCGGATCATGGCGGCTCGTCCGAACTCGCACTCGGCGAGCGTCGATTTGAGAACCTTGGCCAGGTATGACGTTTCTTCGCGCGACAGCCGCAGGACGGCTTCCTTGTTGCCGCCCTTGGAGAGCGCTCGCACTTCCTTGACCAGATGGGGCGGGATCACGGCTTCGCGCCGATTCTCGCGCATGAAGACGCCGATCAGCGCGATGGACGCGACGGACATGGCGAGCAGAAGCCAGACGATGAGGCTGCCGAGGATTTCGATTTCACCGGTTCGTGGGTTGCGCTGAATGAAGAACGCTTGCAGGAGTGATACGCCGCCGGCGGCGCTGTCTTGTGCGAATGCGCTCGGCGCCCAGAGGAGCGAACTCGACGCGGCGATGCCGATGAGGGGTCGATTGATGGCGCTCCGTAGAGCATTCTTCGTGGCTCTCTCGCCCTTGGCGAGCGAACCACGCCACCCTGACTTTTTCTCTGTCGTCCGTTGCGTTCTATCTTGCATCAGTCGCCATCCTGGCTGAATCGTCGGGTGATTTCGTCCCGGCTGATGAACTTGTACCCCGATTCGCCGCCGTGCGCCGCGGCGATGCGTCGCAGCAACGAGAGCGGGTCTTCTTCAAGCACCTGAATTGTTCGGATGACCACACTCCGATCGCCGCTGCTGCGGCGCGGGTTGAGCTGGTCGAGTCTCGACAGCGCGGCGTCGGGCGACATGCCGAGCAACGCCGGATCAGTCGCGCCGCTTGAGAGGAGAAACACCGCGTCCGGGCGCAGCTTCAGCGCGGCTTCGAGCGCGGGGATGATGTTGGATGCGCGATTGGCGCCGATCGTCTCCAGCCACTCGAAGACGGCCTGCTTGTTGGCGCGGGTGCCGTCAATGAGCACCGGCTTTCGCAAGCCGGACGGAACGGTGGTGTAGATGAACCCCGGTTCGCCCGTCGCGTTGTCGCGCGGTGACTGAATCAGGAACACCTGAAATCGCTGCATCGGATGCAGTCGCGCGATGGACCGCCGCAACTCGGTGAAGACGTCCGGCAGGGAAGTGATCATGGAGCCGGATGCGTCTACGACGTACACGATGTCGCGGGCGTCGCTGGCGCCCAGACCTGAAAACTGAACCTCCAGGCCCTGCGACGCGTCCACAGTCGGCGGCTCAAACGTTTCGACATCAGGCGTGATGATGGGGGGCGGCTCCGGGAGCGACGGCAAAGCCGGCGCTTCGACGGGTGTCGCTTCAACAGGCTGGGCGAGGATTCGATCCAGCGCTTCAGTTGGGTCAGGCTCCGGCTCATCGGCAGGCGGTGTCATCATCGCCGGCGCGATGGTGGGCTCTTCGAAGCTCACCACCATGGGCGGCGCATCGGTCTGCGCATCGCGGATGCGCCACACGATGAACGCCGCGCTGACGATCAGAGCGGCGTGCAGCGTCAGCGACACCAACCAGGGCATGGTTCGATGTGTGCGCTCATTCCGCCAGATGGCGGTGGCTGTGCGCCACACCATCATCGTGCGCGACTGGCGGCGCCGGCGGGAGCGCGACGTTGGTCGCTCCATCACCAGAGCTTACTCGTCGCCATCGCCGTCGTCGTCATACTCCGTTGCGACCACGGGGCCAGGCTTCTTGAAGAAGATGCGATCGAGGCTTATCGATCCGGGGCCGAGGCAGGCCAGCGAGAGCGACGCCATCAACATCGCGAGTTGGAAAGTCCACGATTGCCAGGCGGCGAATGTCTCCATCGCGTTGCCTTGCGTTGAATAGTCAATCGCAGGAAGGATCTGCAGGAAGCGCGGCCAGCCCGAATTGCCATAGATCACGACCGGACCAATCGACGTCAGCCAGATCGCGCCGACCATGACGCCAGCGATCATCAGCGATGACACGCGCGTCAGCAGACCGAGCAGAATGAGCACGCCGCCGATGAGTTCGACGAGGCTGACGGAAAGGGCGATCCAGATCGGCATCTTGCCGCGGCCCATGAAAGCGGGAAGCAGCGCCTTGCCTTCAGCATTCGGCGTCGCCATCTCCTTGATGTCGATCGTGAGCATGTCCTTGCCGGTGTAGGTCGGCGAGGCGTCCGCCTCAGCGGTTGCGTCCGGCGCTGCGTCCAGTGACTCCGCAGGGGGTTCGGTCGGGGCGTCGCCGTCCTGAACTAGCGTCAACGTGTAGCCGCGCTCCATGGCGACGGAGTCTTCATCAATCTCGGCCGGCGCCGCGTCGTCAAAGTCCGGCGGCGTCTCGGTCGGCGCGTCCGTCGGCGTGGCGCCGGAACGGATCTCGAGCAGTGTTGCTTCCTGCTCAGGCGAGAGAGCCATCGGGGCCATGAACTTGCTGGCGCCCGCCCAGATGAATGTCATCGCGAGCGCGATGCGAAGCAGGACGGGAGGCACACTCAAACCCAAACGTTGCCTGAAGACCATGGTTTCAACCTCCGCCGCCCTGAACATCGATTTCGTCATCGCAGCGACTCAGGGGCGCCGCGATCTGACGTCTTGTTGGCTCACCGCCAATGCCGCTTTCGCCCCTCATCGTATCCGGGCGACGATTCCCATGAGCCGATCATCCAGAATTGTCGCGGTGCGCATTGACCCGCGGTCCGGACGCCGCGAGCATTCGCGGACACGCACGCGGGCGTGGCGGAATTGGCAGACGCGCAGGATTTAGGTTCCTGTGTCCGAAAGGACGTGGAGGTTCGACCCCTCTCGCCCGCATTCTGAGGAAGGTCCGATACGTACAAAGTCGCGCCGCCGCGCGTGATTTCGTGTGGTAGGATTGCTCTCAGCGATGAAGATCACCTCCGGACATCACCCGTCGCAGATCGCCAGGCTCTATGGCGCTGCCCAAGCCACGCGACCCGCCCCGGCGAAGACGCCGGAATCCGCCGGTCGCATTGAATCCGTCAATCAGACGGAGCGGACGCTCAATACACGGGCGGCCCGGCTGGTGGCCGGCGTCGTGCCCGGCGGGATTGATTTTCACGACAGCGGTCAGGCGACGCCCAGCGCATCCACGCTCCAGATGTACCGGCATCCGGCGGATCGCAATGTGGCGGCGACGCAGCAGCAGGTCGGCCAGCGCGTTGACCTGACAGGCTGAGCGACGCAAACCGCCTATCCTGCTTTCCATGACGCAAACACGTACGCCTCCGGCGATCGCAGCGTCCTGGTCGCTCGATCCTGACATCGCGCATCTCAACCACGGCTCCTTCGGCGGCACGCCGAATGAGGTGATGGACTACCAGCGCGAGATTCGTGCGCGCATGGAGCGGCAGCCGGTGCAGTTCTTCGCGCGCGACTGGGAGCCGCTGCTGGACGAGGCGAAGGATTCGCTGGGCCACTTTCTCGGCGCGCAGCCGACGGACCTGGCGTTCCTCCACAACGCAACGGCGGGCGTCAACACCGTGCTTCGGTCGCTTGCGTTTGAGCCCGGCGATGAGCTGCTCACGACGAACCACGAATACAACGCGTGCGCCAATGCGCTGCGCTATGTCGCTGAGCGCAGCGGCGCAACGCCCGTCATTGTGGATGTGCCATTCCCGATTCAATCATCGGATGAGGTGTATGACGCGGTTATGGCGAAGGTGACCGATCGAACGCGCATCGCGCTGCTCGACCATGTCACCAGCCCGACAGCGTTGATCTTCCCGATTGAGCGACTCGTGCGTGACTTGCAGGATCGCGGCGTTGATGTGCTGGTTGATGGCGCCCACGCGCCGGGCATGCTGCCCGTGGATCTGGATTCACTCGGCGCCGCGTACTACACCGGCAACCTGCACAAATGGGTGTGCGGCCCGAAGGGCGCGGCGTTCCTGCACGTGCGCGAAGATCGCCAGCAGGACATCGTTCCACTTTCAATCAGTCATGGGTTCAATTCGCCGCGCACGGATCGGTCGCGATTTGAGATTCTGTTCGGGTGGACGGGCACGACAGACCCGAGCGCATGGCTCAGCATCCCGACAGCGATTCAATGCATGCGCGCGATGCGCCCCGGCGGATGGCCGGAGGTCATGGAGCACAATCGATCGCTCGCACTCCAGGGTCGCGATGCAATTCTGAACGCGCTCGAGATTGAGGCGCCGGCGCCGGATGACATGATCGGGTGCATGGCGTCCATCCCGCTGCCGGACAACCCGTCGCCAAGCGGCAACTCCGCGCTGTACGCCGATCCGATTCAGGATGACCTGCTGCAACGGTGGGGGATTGAAGCGCCCGTCCCGCCGTGGCCGGAATCACCGAAGCGGCTCCTTCGCATCAGCGCGCAGCTCTACAACGAGATTGGGCAGTACGAACAACTCGGCGAAGCAGTGAAAACGCTTCTCGATGAGGGGCGGTGAGCCATGCGCACACTTGAACGCGTGGCCGTCATGGGCGCGACTGGACCGACCGGGGCCGCCATCACGCGCGCGCTTCTAGAGCGAGGCGTTCATGTCCGTGTGATGTCCCGAAGCGAGTCGCACCTGGCGAACGCATTCGGCGACACCAACGCGGAGCGCGTCGTCGCGGATGC
>MRWG01001789.1_pt1 | contig 12413 bp, 11 predicted proteins | sample 1013341 | NCBI WGS metagenome assembly MRWG01 (sample SAMN06117577, study PRJNA244670) | biofilm metagenome | biome: Water; feature: Cathode Biofilm; material: Biofilm; isolation source: microbial consortium enriched at the cathode of a solar microbial fuel cell | place: USA: District of Columbia ... | reverse complement strand
GCCCGGCGCCTTCACCTCGACGCGGGAGCGCTTGGCATCCTCGATCGGGCCCTTGCCGTCGATCGGGTTGCCCAGCGCATCGACCACGCGGCCCAGCAGGCCGCGACCGACCGGCACGTCAACGATCTCGCCGGTACGCTTGACCGTGTGGCCTTCCTTGATGCCGCGGTCTTCGCCGAAGATCACGACGCCGACGTTGTCGACTTCCAGGTTCAGCGCCATGCCCTTGATGCCGCCGGGGAATTCGACCATCTCACCGGCCTGCACGTTGTCGAGGCCGTAGATACGGGCCACGCCGTCACCGACCGACAGCACCTGGCCCACCTCGGCGACATCCGCCTCGTTGCCGAAGTTTTCGATCTGGTCTTTCAGAATGGCGGAAATTTCCGCGGCGCGGATGTCCATCATCCGACCCCTTTCATGGCGAGTTGAAGTCTTTGCAATTTGCTACGCAGCGAAGAGTCGATCATGCGGCTGCCGACCTTGACGACGAGACCGCCGATCAGCGCCGGATCGACCTTCAGATCAATCTGAACCTTGCTGCCGACGGCGGTACGCAGCGCCTCCAGGAGGGCGGCCTGCTGCGTGTCGGACAGGTTGCGGGCGGCAGTCACCTCGGCGGTGATCTCGCCACGGCGCTGCGCCAGCTCGGAAAGGTAGGCCTCGATCATGGCAGGCAGCGCGAAGAGACGGTGGTTGTCGGCCACCACCAGCACGAAACGGTGGGTCAGTTCCCCGGTTTCGACCTTCTCCATCAGCGCGGTCATAGCCTTGCGCTGTTCCTCACGAGAAAAGACCGGGCTGCCGAGCAGCCGGCGCAGATCTTCGCTTTCGGCAATCAACGAACGCAGCGCCTTCAGGTCGTCCGCGACCTGGTCCAGCGCCTTCTGCTCGTCGGCTAGATCGAGCAACGCGGAGGCATAGCGCCCCGCCAGGTCGCTCATGCTCGTGATATCACCAGCCAAGCCCGATGTCCTCGAAGTCCTTGTTGACGCCCTGGGTTCACCCCTGCCCGCGCGGCTGGCCCGTTATCAGATGAAACAACGACATCCAGGCCTTACACAGGGCGGGGAACCCGCCCACGAGCGCGCGTTTGGTATCATAGGAGCCTGGGCGTTGCAAGGCGGGTAGGAGCGTCTTTTTGCCACTTTCTCCCCGGCGGTTTAAGGGACTTCGCGCGAGGGTTCCGGCCCCCCGCGACCCGGGGCCCGCCACCCCCTGAATCCGGGTCGAATCTGCCGCTTTTTTCATCACTTTGGACCGCCTGCGGACAGCTCGGGCGCCGCCGCCGCGCCCGGGGGGGCCTTTCGGCCAACCTCAGAGGAAACTGTAAGGGTCTATATCCACCTGCAGGCGCACCGCGTTGGGCAGCTTCACCTGGCCCAGCCAGTGGCGCAGCAGCGCCTGCAGGCGGCAGCCGCGCGGCGCCTTGATCAGAAAACGGCGGCGGTGGCGGCCGCGCAGCACCGCCAGCGGCGCCGGCGCCGGGCCCAGAATCGTGACCCCCTCGCCGCCCCTTTCGCCACGGGGCGCGGCCCGGGCCAGGGCGCGGGCAACCTCGTCGACCTGGCGGGCGTCGGGGCCGGAGAGCACCAGGGCGGCCAGGCGGCCGAAGGGCGGCAGGCCGGCGGCCTTGCGCGCCGCCGCCTCGGCCTCGAAGAAGGTGTCACGCCCGCCGCCGTCTTCGGAACTGGCGGCCAGCGCCTGCATCACCGGGTGCTCCGGCTCGGCCGTCTGCAGAAACACCCGGCCACGGCGTTCGGCGCGCCCGGCGCGCCCGGCCACCTGGTGCAGCAGCTGATAGGTGCGCTCGGCCGCGCGCAGGTCGCCGCCGTAGAGACCGAGGTCGGCATCGACCACGCCGACCAGTGTCAGATGCGGGAAGTGATGGCCCTTGGCGACGATCTGGGTGCCGATCAGCAGGTCCACCTCGCGGGCCTGCACCGCGCGCACCACCTCCGCCGCCGCCTCCGGCCCGGAAAGCGTATCGCTGGTCATCATGCCCTGGCGCGCCTCGGGGAACAGCGCCGACACCTCCTCGGCCAGGCGTTCGACCCCCGGCCCGCAGGCGGTCAGCGTGCCCTCGGCGCCGCACTCCGGGCAGGCCGGCGGCAGGCGCGAGGCGTGGCCGCAGTGGTGGCACTGCAGGCGCCCGGCCAGGCGGTGCTCGACCAGCCAGGCGGTGCAGTTGGGGCACTGCAGGCGGTGGCCGCAGGCCCGGCAGAGGGTGAGCGGCGCATAGCCCCGGCGATTGAGGAACAGCAGCACCTGCTCGCCGGCGGCCAGGGTCTCGGCGATGGCCTGGCGCAGCGCGCTCGACAGCCAGCCCGGCCCCACCCCCTGCAGCTTCGGCGGCTTGTCCTCGCGCAGGTCGACCAGGGTCACCTCCGGCAGCACCGCGCCGCCATGGCGCTCGGGCAGGTGCAGCGCGCGGTAGCGGCCCTTGCGCACGTTGTTCAGCGACTCCAGCGACGGCGTGGCCGAGACCAGCACCGCGGGGATCTCGCCAAGCCGGGCGCGCACCACCGCCATGTCGCGGGCATGGTAGGTGACCCCGTCCTCCTGCTTGAAGGCGCTTTCGTGCTCCTCGTCGACAACCAGCAGGCCGAGGTCGGGATAGGGCAGGAACAGCGCCGAGCGCGCGCCCACCACCACCGGGGCGTTGCCCTGGGCGACGGCGCGCCAGGCGGCGCGGCGCTGCGCCGAGGTGAGGTCGGAGTGCCACAGCGCCGGGGCGACGCCGAAGCGCTGCTCGAAACGCTCCAGCCACTGTGCCGAGAGCGCGATCTCCGGCAGCAGGACCAGCGCCTGTCGCCCGGCGGCCAGGGTCTCGGCGATGGCCTCGAAGTAGACCTCGGTCTTGCCCGAGCCGGTGACGCCGTCCAGCAGGGTGACGGAGAAGGCCCCTTCCTTCACCGTCCGGCGCAGGGCCGCCGCGGCGTCGGCCTGCTGCCCGGAGAGCACCGGGCCCGGGCGCGCCGGGTCGGGCGCTGCAAAGGCCGGCTCCTGGATCAGCTCCACCACTTCCAGTAGCCCGGCCTCGGCCAGGCCTTTCACCACCGAGGTGCCGACGCCGGCGGCCTGGGCCAGCTCGGCCAGGGTGCGGGCGGGGCCGTCCTCCAGCTCCGCCAGCACGCGCTTGCGCGCCGGGGTGAGGCGCAGCCCCTCCACGCTCGCCGTCTCGTCCCTTCTATAGAGCGTGACCGGGCGCGGCGGCTCCAGGGCCGAGGGCGAGGACAGCGCCATGCGCAGCACCGCGCCGGGCGCGGCCAGGGTGTAGTCGGCGACCCAGGCGAGGAAGCGGCGCGCCACCTCGGTCAGCGGCGGCACGGGAAAGACCTCGAGCAGCGGGCGCAGCTTTTCCAGCGGCACTTCCTTGGCCTCGGCGGGCGAGTCGTCCAGCGGCTGGTCCCAGACCACCCCGGCCAGCTCCCGCTGGCCCAGCGGTACGCGAACGACGCTGCCCGCTTCCACCGGCGTTTCCTCGGCCAGCTCCGGCGGCACCAGGTAGTCGTAGGGCCCGGTCAGCGGCAGCGGCAGCAGCACCGCGACGCGGCGCGCTTGCGCACCTTCGGGCACAAGGTCGAGCGGCAGGGTGGCAGTGCTGGCATGGCGGTCTGGCATCCGCTACACTCTAACGACGCCGAGAGGGGGGGCCAACGCCCGGCTGCGGCGGCCTGCACGTCCGTGTACAACTCGGGCGAGTCCGTTGCCGCGCAGCGGACCGGCAGGGCCAAAGAGGCAGGAAGGACAGACCTGGCAGCATGAAATTCTTCATCGACACCGCCGACATCGCGGAGATCCGCGACCTGGCCCAGACCGGTCTGGTCGACGGCATCACCACCAACCCCTCGCTGGTCGCCAAGAGCGGCCGTGACTTCTTCGAGGTACTGAAGGAGATCTGCGAGGTGGTTCCCGGTCCGGTCAGCGCCGAGGTCACCGCCACCGATTTCGAGAACATGCTGAACGAAGGCCACACCCTGGCCAAGCTGGCCGACAACATCGCGGTCAAGGTGCCGCTGACGGTCGACGGCCTGAAGACCTGCAAGGCGCTGAGCGACGACGGCATCAAGGTCAACGTCACGCTCTGCTTCTCCGCCGCCCAGGCGATCCTCGCCGCCAAGGCGGGCGCCGCCTTCATCTCGCCCTTCATCGGCCGCCTGGACGACACCGGCGCCGACGGCCTGCAGCTCATCGCCGAGATCGTCGAGATCTACAACGCCTATCCCGAGTTCCAGACCGAGGTGCTGGTCGCCTCCGTGCGCCATATCGGCCACGTGATCGAATCGGCGAAGATGGGCGCCGACGTCGCCACCATCCCGCCGGCGGTGCTGCGCGCCATGTACAAGCATCCGCTGACCGACAAGGGCCTCAACGACTTCCTCGCCGACTGGGCCAAGACCGGCCAAAGCATCCTGGGCAAGGACGAGCGCCGCAGTGCCTGAGAAAGAAATGCCCGAGAAAGAAGTCTCCAAGAAGGAACCCGCCAAGGACGCCGCCGACGGCGGCAAGTCCGCGAGCAAGTCCGGCGGGGCGTTGATGCAGCCGGTCTCCGGCGACCAGGTGGCCGCCTACCTGCGCCGCCATCCCGAGTTCCTGGCCGAGCACCCGGACCTGCTGGACGTGCTGACGCCGCCGGCGCGCGAGCGCGGCGCGGGCGTCGTCGACCTGCAGCAGTTCATGGTCGAGCGCCTGCGCGGCGAGCTGAGCGACATGGTGCAGCTGCGCGACGACCTGGTCGCCACCGGGCGCAGCAACCTGGCCACCCAGAGCCGCGTGCACGAAGCCATCCTGGCGCTGTTGCGCGCGCACAGCTTCGAGGAGTTCGTCGAGACCATCACCACCGACCTGGCGGTGATCCTGGACCTGGACGTGGTGACCATCGGCGTCGAGCAGGCCGCCGAGGGCGTCACCTGGAAGCCAACCGCCGGGGTCTACTGCCTGGAGACGGGCAGCGTCGACGCCCTGCTGGGGCCGAGCGGCAACCTGCTGCTGCGCGAGGACATCGCCGGCGACCCGGCGGTCTTCGACGGCGCCGCCGGGCTGGTGCGCTCCGACGCGCTGATCCGCCTGAGGATCAGCGACAACACGCCGCCGGCGCTGCTGGCGCTGGGCTCGCGCCAGAGCGGCGCCTTCCACGCCGGCCAGGGCACGGAGCTGCTCTCCTTCCTCTCGCACGTGCTGGAGGTTACCTTCCGCAGATGGCTGCACCTGCCGAGCGAAAGCTGAACCCAAGGGTACGGTCGGGGGAGACCCTGATCGCCGCCGCCCCGGATCTGCAGGCGGCGCTCCGCGACTGGCAGGCCTGGCTGCGGGAAGAAAAGCGCGCCTCGCCCCACACCTGTCTCGCCTACCAGCGCGACCTCGCCCACTTCCTGGCCTTCACCGCGGAGCATCTCGGCCAGGCCCCCGCGCTGGCCGACCTCGCCCGCCTCTCCACCGGCGATTTCCGTGCCTGGCTGGCCGCGCGCGCCGGCGCCGGCCTGCAGCGGACCTCCACCGCCCGGGCGCTGTCCAGCCTGCGCGGCTTCTTCATCTGGCTGAAGCGCCGCGGCCTGGCGGAGAACACGGCGCTGGCCGCGCTGCGCACGCCCAAGGTGCCGAAAGCCGTGCCCAAGGCGCTGACCGCCGCCGAGGCCGAGGAGGCCATCGCCACGGTGGCCGAGCTCAGCGACGACGACTGGATCGGCAAGCGCGACTGCGCGGTGCTGCTGCTGCTCTACGGCTGCGGCCTGCGCATCGGCGAGGCGCTCGGCCTCACCCGCGCCATGGCGCCCAAGCCGGGGCAGGACTCCCTGCTGGTCACCGGCAAGGGCAACAAGCAGCGCATGGTGCCGCTGCTGCCCGTCGTGCGGGAAGCGATCACCGACTACCTGGCCGCCTGCCCCTATCCGCAGGACGGCGATGCGCCGCTGTTCCTCGGCAAGCGCGGCGGCCCGCTGGGGCCCCGCCTGGTGCAGCAGAGGATGCGCGACCTGCGCCTGCTGCTCGGCCTGCCGGAAAGCGCGACGCCGCATTCCCTGCGCCACTCCTTCGCCACCCACCTCTTGGCCGGCGGCGGCGACCTGCGCGCCATCCAGGAACTGCTGGGCCACGCTTCGCTGGCCTCCACCCAGCGCTATACCGAGGTCGACGTGGCCGGCCTGCTGGAGGTCTACGACCGCGCGCACCCCCGTGCCCAGGCGCAGGCGCGGGCTCAAAGCCGGCGCAAGACCCGCGCCGACTAGAGCAGATCAGGGCCGGCTGGAATCGCCTAAGGCGATCCACCGGCCCTGTGAATCTGCTCAATGCCTTTGAAACAGATCGGATTCACACGTTTAGACGCAACCACCCTGTGGTTCCGTCTAAACGTGACCCGATCTAGGCGCCGCCGGCGCGCGCCGCACCGCCGTCCCCGCATTTCGTGGTATCGGAGAATCCCGGCACAATATTGTGCCATTAGGTTGAAAAAACTGCTCTTTTGGGAAAATGGCCCGGTGATTTACACGTTTCGGCCCAATGAACCGTATAAGGTACAGCACCGACAAAGATCAGTAGGTTATTCAACAAGGAGAGATCGCCCCATGGTCCGTATCCTGGCAGCCGTCCTCGTCCTGCTGCTCGCCGCCGCCGGCCCCGCGCTGGCCCAGGGCAAGAGCAACGGCAAGGGCAAGGGGAACGGCAATCCCGGCAAGCCCAACGACGGCATGGCGACCGAAGACGTCGTCGAAGGCGTGACCGCCGGCGTGCTCGGCGCCGTCCTCGACGACGACGAGAAGCGGATCATCCGCGACTATTTCGGCGAGAACCCGAAATCCGCCGGCAAGGTGAAGGAACTGCCCCCCGGCATCCGCAAGAAGATCGCCCGCGGCGGCACCATGCCCCCGGGCATCGCCAAGCAGGCCTTGCCCGACGGGCTGCACCGCCAGTTGCCGCAGCGCGACGGTTACGGCTACGAGATCGTCGGCACCGACGTGGTGCTGGTCGAGAACGCCACCCGCGTCGTCGTCGACGTGTTGAGAGACGTGCTGACCGGCAACTGAGCCAGCACAGGTTTCCAGATTTCCAAGAACAGCGGCCACCCGGTCATCGCCGGGCGGCCGTTTCTTTTCACGGCTGGTTTCGCTTCACCCACTCCGGGAATCGCTGCGGCGCCCGAGCAGCGCCAGGACCAGCGGACCGGTGAGCACGCCAAGGCCCATCAGGGCAAAGGCCAGCCCCCAGGCGAGGCCCACAGCGGTGCCGCCGCCCAGGTCCAGCACCACGCCGAAGGCCAGGGGTGCGACGAAGCCGCTGCCGAAGCCGAGCAGCGAATGCAGCGCCATGGTGGCGCCGCGGCGCTGCGGCGTGGCGGCGATCACCGTGCCGGCGGTCAGCGCGCCGGAATCGGCCATGATGACGCAGCCGTAGATCGCCAGCAGCGCGCCCAGCAGCCAGACCGGCGCGGCGGCCAGGAAACCGATCACCAGGGAGATGGCGCCAGAGGTGATCATGAAGCAGGCGATGGCGCGCCGCCGCCCGAAGGCCGTGGCGATCTCGTTGCCGAGGATCGAGGCCGGCATGCCGAGCAGCAGGATCACCGTCGCCACCTGGGTCGGCGTCCAGGGCCCGGCGGCAAGGGCCGGCTGCTGCGCGAAGACGAAGACCAGGAAGGCGACCAGCCAGGCGCGGAAGCCGAAGAGCTCCCAGATGTGCGCGGCGTAGCCCAGGGTGTAGGCCAGCGCCGCGCGGTTGCGCAGCACCGGGCGGAAGTCGAAGAGGCCCGCCTCCTGGGGCGGTTCCGGCTTTCGCGCCAAGGGGCGCACGAAGGCAGCGACCAGGGCGAAGGCGAGGAAGGAGCCGAGGGCGGCGGCGAGGAAGGCGGCGGGCCAGCCGGCCAGGGCCTCCGCCTCGCCGGCCACCAGCACCGACAGGCTGGCGCCGATGCCGAAGAAGGCGGTGTAGACCGCCACCGCGCGCGGCCGGCGGCGCTCGTCCAGCCGGTCGGACAGCAGCTTCAGGCCCACCATGTAGGTCCCGGCCAGGCCGATGCCGCCCAGCACCCGGAAGGCCATGGCCGTCCACAGCCCCTCGGCCAGGAAGGCGAAGCCCAGCGCGGCCAGGCCGCCCAGCAGGCAGGAGGCGAGGTAGACCCGGCGCGCGTCCAGCCGGTCGGTCACCGTGACCAGCAGCGGCACCGCCGCCGCATAGCCGGCGTAGTAGATGCCGCTGATCCAGCCGGCCTCCGTGCCGCTCAGGCCCCAGAGCGGTTGGAACACCGGGATCAGCGCCGGAAAGGCGGCGTTGTTCAACATGCCCAGCACCTGGGTGGCGCAGAGCAGCGCCACCAGGACCCAACCGCGCGCCTCGCCGCGCCTGTCGCTTGCTTGCGTCATCTGTTTCCGGCTGAACCGCCGCCGGAGGGCGCCGGCAAAAAAGAATCTCCAATTGCCCGCCCCGCAAGGCGGTGAGGGCTGTTATACTCCGCGCCATGACTCCCGCACTTGTTATCTTCGATTGCGATGGCGTTCTCGTCGACAGCGAAGCCATCTCCAACCGCATCATGGCCGAAGCCATCACGGCTGCCGGCGTTCCCATCACCTATGAAGAGTGCCGCGCGCGCTTTGTCGGCGGCACCCTGCAGCGGGTCATCGACACGGTGGAGCAGTGGCGCGGCAAGCCGCTGCCGCCGGGCTGGAAGGGAGACTTCGAGGCCCGGCGCAACGAGGCCCTGCGCCGCGAACTGACGGCGGTGCCCGGCGCCGCCGCGGCGGTCGAGGCGATCCGCGCCAGTGAGACGCCGGTCTGCGTCGCCTCCTCCGGCAGCCTGGAGAAGATGAACCTGACGCTCAGCCTGACCGGGCTGAAGGCCTATTTCGGCGACAATCTCTTCTCCGCCGACATGGTGGCGCACGGCAAGCCGGAACCGGACCTCTTTCTCTACGCCGCCGAGCAGATGGGCCAGGTGCCGGAGAATTGCGTGGTGGTGGAGGATACCTTGCTGGGCGTCACCGCCGCCGTCGCCGCCGGCATGCGTGCGCTGGCCTACACGGGCGAAGTCGAGGCCGACGCCCTCAAGGCCGCCGGCGCCCAGCCCTTCGAGCGCATGGCCGATCTGCCCGGACTGATCGGTCTCAAGCCGGCCCTCAGCTTGGTCGAATAACTCAGCCGGACATCGTCAGCACCACCGGCGCCATGGAGAGCACCAGCAGCAGCGCCATCGCCAGGTTGAAGCGGCGCAGCCGCCGGGGCTCGCTCAGCAGGCGGCGCAGGGCCATGCCGGAGGCGGCCCAGAGGCTGATGCTCGGCAGGTTCACCAGCGCGAAGAAGAAGATCACCAGCAGCAGGCTGGCCGCATAGCCGGCCGTCGTGGCCCCGGGCGCCGGCGCGGCGTAGGAGACGGTGACGATCAGCGCCACGGCCCAGGCCTTGGGGTTCAGCCACTGCAGCAGCGCCGCCTGGAAGAAGCCGAAGGGCTGCGCCGCACTTTCCTTTGCCTCGCCCAACTGCGGCGCCGGTTTGTTGGGGGCCGACCTGGCGATCTTCCAGGCGAGCCACAGCACGTAGGCGATGCAGGCGATCTTCAGCACCCCGTAGACCGCCGGGAAGCGCTGCAGCAGCGGCCCCAGCCCCATGCCGACCAGGAAGACCATGGTCAGAAAGCCGGCGCTGATGCCGAGCACCAGAGGCAGGCTGCGGCGGAAGCCGAAGTTGGCGCCGGAGGCCAGCAGCAGGAAATTGCCCGGCCCCGGCGAGACCGAGGTGACGAAGGCGAAGCCGGCCAGGGCCAGCAGCAGGTCCGAGGTCATGAACGCGGTCTCCGTAGCCATTGAGGGCGGAGCTTGCCTCAAGGCGGGAGCTGCGTAACTGTTCACTGATCCGGCTTTCTTATCCGTCCGTCTCAAATCGAGGACATATGGATAAATCCGACCTGCTGAGCGAGGTGTTCGCCAGCCTGCGCCTGACCAGCGACCTCTACTTCCGCGCCGACCTGGCCGGGCCCTTCGCGGTGGAGGTGCCGGCCGAGCGGCGGCTGGTGCGCTTCCACTATCTGCAGCGCGGGAACTGCTGGCTGCGCAGCCCGGCGGCGCAGGCGCCCCTGCAACTCGCCGAAGGCGACCTGGCGATCCTGCCCAACGGCATCGCCCACATCCTGGCCGATAACCCGGCACGCCCGGCGCTGCCGCTGGCCGAGCTGCTGGCCGCCGCGCCGCCGGACGACACCGGCCTGCTGCGCTACGGCGCGGGCGCCGGGCGGGTGGAGCTGCTGTGCGGCTTCTGCGCCTTCGACGAGGACATCGAGCACCCGGTGATCGCCAGCCTGCCGGCGCTGATGGTGCTGCGCCCGCAGGACCTGGGCGCCGCGCCCTGGACACTGGCGGCGCTGCGCCTGCTGGGGCTGGAAAGCGAACTGGCCGGCGAGGGCATGCAGGCCATCCTCAGCCGCCTGCTGGAAGTCCTCTTCATTCAGGCCCTGCGCCACAGGACCACGGCGGAAGGGGGCGCCGAACCGGAGACCGCGCCCGGCTACCTCGCCGCCCTCGCCGACCCGCAGCTCTCCAAAGCGCTGGCGGCCATGCACCGCGAGGCGGCGCGGGACTGGACGGTGGGGGAGCTGGCGAAACTGGCGGGCATGTCGCGGGCGCGCTTTGCCGCGGCCTTCGCCCGGCGGGTCGGCCTGGCGCCCATCGCCTACCTGACCCGCTGGCGGCTGATGAAGGCCCGGCGCCTGCTGCGCGAGAGCGGCCTGTCCACGCAGGAGATCGCCGCGCGCTGCGGCTATGCCTCCCTGCCCTCCTTCACCCGGCGCTACAAGGCGGCCTTCGGCATCGGGCCCGGCGCCTACCGGCGCGGCACAAAAAAGCCCTAGGCCTGCCGGCGCGGCACAAAAAAGCCGTAACGCGTCAGGAGTGGATGGCGCGGCCGTCGGCGGCCAGCGCGGCTTCCTTCACCGCTTCGCCCATGGAGGGGTGCGAGTGGCAGGTGCGGGCGATGTCCTCGGCCGAGCCGCCGAACTCCATCACCGTCACGCACTCGGCCAGAATGTCGCCGGCCAGGGGCCCGACGATGTGCACGCCCAGCACCTTGTCCGTGCGCTTGTCGGCCAGCACCTTGACCACGCCGTCGGTGTCGCCCACGGCGCGCGCGCGGCTGTTGGCCATGAAGGAGAACTTGCCGACCTTGTAGTCGATGCCGGCTTCCTTCAGCTGCTCCTCGGTCTTGCCGACGCCGGCGACCTCCGGCCAGGTGTAGACCACGCCCGGCACCAGGTTGTAGTCGAGGTGGCTCTTCTGGCCGCTCATGCGCTCCACCGCGACCATGCCGTCCTCCTCGGCCTTGTGGGCCAGCATGGGGCCGGGCACGCAGTCGCCGATGGCATAGATGCCGGCGACCGAGGTCTGATAGTTCTCGTCGACCTGGATGACGCCGCGGTTGTCCATGGCGACGCCCAATTCCTGCAGGCCCAGGCCCTCGGTGAAGGGCCGCCGCCCGATGGCCACCAGCACCACGTCGGCCTTCAGTTTTTCCGCGTCGCCGCCCTTGGCCGGCTCCAGCGTCAGCGTCACGCCACCCTTGCCGTTTTTGGCGCCGGTCACCTTGGTGCCGAGCTTGAAGGTCAGGCCCTGCTTGCCGAGGATGCGCTGGGTCTGCTTGGCGATGTCGCCGTCCATGCCCGGCAGGATGCGGTCCAGGAACTCCACCACCGTCACCTCGGCGCCGAGGCGCGACCACACCGAGCCCATCTCCAGGCCGATGACGCCGGCGCCGATCACCACCATCTGGCCCGGCACCTCGTCGAGGGCCAGCGCGCCGGTGGAGGTGACGACCTGCTTCTCGTCGGTGTCGACGCCGGGCAGCGGCGTGGACTCGGAGCCGGTGGCGATGAGGATGTTCCTGGTGGAGAGGGTCTCCTCGCCGCCGTCGGCCAGTTTCACCTTGACGCTGCCCACGGCGGGGATCGAGCCCCAGCCCTTCACGTAGTCGACCTTGTTCTTCTTGAACAGCATCTCGATGCCGCCGGTCAGGCCCTTCACCACCTTGTCCTTGCGCGCCATCATCGCCGCGACGTCGAGGCCCAGGCCCTCCACCTTGATGCCGTGCTCGGCGAAGTGCCTGGCCGCGTCAGCGTACTTTTCGGAAGACTGCAGCAGCGCCTTGGAGGGGATGCAGCCGACGTTGAGGCAGGTGCCGCCGAGCGCGCCGCGCCCTTCGACGCAGGCCGTCTTCATGCCGAGCTGCGCGGCGCGGATCGCGGCCACGTAACCACCGGGACCGCCGCCGATCACCACCAGGTCGTACTGCTTGTCGCTCATGATTTTCTCTTCCTCGGGCGCGCTACAAGAGGTCTGGAATTCCGCCCAACATGCCGCAGCAGCCCCGGGGGAACAAGACTGCAGCAAGCAGGCCAGCCATTCGCCAGCCAGGCGGCTTCGGTTTGGCGGGCGGCGCGGGAG
>MRWG01001788.1_pt1 | contig 12433 bp, 4 predicted proteins | sample 1013341 | NCBI WGS metagenome assembly MRWG01 (sample SAMN06117577, study PRJNA244670) | biofilm metagenome | biome: Water; feature: Cathode Biofilm; material: Biofilm; isolation source: microbial consortium enriched at the cathode of a solar microbial fuel cell | place: USA: District of Columbia ... | reverse complement strand
CGGAACGCCGCATTCGCAGCGGTTCAAGCGGATATGGGTGTTTCCTGCGGGCCGTCTGGCGTCATGCTGTTCGGACGTCTGGCGTCGGCGCAATCATTTCAGCAACTGACGGTGTTGTTCACACATGAGAATGACGCCATCCGCACGGCCTGCGCCGAGGCGCTTGCCTTGCGGCCGTCCGGCATGGACGACTTGCTGGAGCGGTGCGTTAACGACCCAACGGTCGCGCGTATCACTATTCGGGCCGCCATCCTCTGGTCCCCTGACATGAACACATGGCGAACCCTGTCTGCGATTCCTGATCTGGATGTCCAGATGATCGCCGCGCTGGCCAACGCGCTTCCCGCGGAAACGGCGATTCAGGCAGTCAATGAGGACGCTTCAGGCGCGCACGTCGGTCACTTGCTTCGACGATTTTCCCCGGAGGACGAGACGTTCTCCAGATTGCGTCCGCGCATGGCGAGAGAAGGCCTTTCGAAGCGATTGGTGCACTTACTGGAGACAGGCGCCTACGAACAGGTCGCCATTGAGACCCGATTCGCTCGAACCCAGGCGCCGACTGGCGTGGCTGAAAGCGTTGTGATTCATCGCTCGTACCGGGTTTCACTCCTGTGCCTCGAGCAGATCGATGAGGCGATTCAAAGCGGCGTGACCAGCGACGAGTGGTTCGACGCCATCCGTCGAACGACAGACCGGATGCCGGAGACGGCGTCGCGGCTGGTCGATGCGCTTCAGCGTCAGGATTCGATGTCGCTGACTTCGGCGGAGGCCGCCCGTCTGGGCGAAATTGCCGACGAATTGACGATTCAAAGCGGCGGCTCGGGTGGGGCGAACCCAGGTGATTCGGAGCAGCCCGGGGCCCCGTCCTGAGCAGTCTCGCGCCGAGATATCCGCTCGCCTAAACCAAGCCATTCAACCCGCCCTTCGTGATCTCGGGCGTGCCTGCGGCGTCGCCCGTACCCCGTATTTGGCGATGGCGTTGGCCCTATGATATCAGCGGATTCTGCGCGTTGGATGGTCCGAAAAAAGGATAATCAACTGGACGAAGAGGGGTTTTCTCACCATTGTTCGGATTGTGACGGGGGAACTGTCGCGAGGTTGCGTCGGGGTGAAAAAGATCGAGTTTTTCCTTGCAATTTTTGCCGTTTGCAGAGATAACGAATCCTGCCTTCCGGCTAGGAAGGGTCTGAGGAGGAGTGAGGTCTGTCAGCCGCGGTCCAGGTGATCGTGCGGTGTGCATCGGCAGTGTGCCAGGCTGCTGGTGTTGCACAAACGCCATCACCCGACCCCCGTTGCCTGAGAGTCCTCGACGGTGCTGTTCTTCGGGCCCTGCGGGCGATTGTCCGCTCCCGCAGGTGGTGTGTTGTGGCGTCTCAGGGGCGGAAAGAATCGGAAGGAGATGAAACTGGCTTCTTCAGAAACATGTGGAAGACTTGAGCGCCTGCGTTCTCGGCGTGGCAAGGTAGTGTCGTTCTGGGACCGAGCTCATTTGGTCCCAGTGATTTCGTGCGTGTCCGGGGCCTGTGTCCCAGGCCTGGACTCAATTCAAGGTGCATGTGTGTGCACCGACGTGGATGACGCGCAAGAGGCGTGTCTCAGCGAGGAGATTGGTAGATGAATAAGAGCATGCTGGTTGGAGCCGTAGGACTGGCTCTCGCAGGTGTGGCCGTGGCGTCTGATGGCGTCGGCTATGCCCGTCAGCTGCGTACGGACGTCAATGCGTTCACGCAGGTGCGAGATAGTGTCCTCGGCCAGCCCGGATCGACGCATCGAGCTGAGGTGCTTGCCCAGCTCCGCGCCGATATCGCGGCGGGGCTTGTCGACCCGCGAACTGTGGTCTTTGTGATTTCCGAGGATCTGATCCCCGGCGTCGGAAAGAACGCAGTCAATCTGTCGGGGAACGGCTCGGAAACAGAGGGTGGCGGCCTTGGCTCGAACGCCCTGTTTTTCGACGATTTCTCAACGTATCAGCTGACGAATTACTCAAACCCCCCCACCAGCTTCGTTGGCATCAATGGCCAGACGAACCCCGCCGGCCAGACGGTCGCTGCGGATCCGTGGATGGGTGCGGCTGATGACTCCGTCATGACATCGAACACGATGATTCCTCCGGGTCAGCCCGGTGGCGTCGCGCCGTTGTCACAACCTGCCGGCGGCGCGCCGTACCTGGCGCTCGCTCGCGCAACTGGTGAAGACACCATCACGACGGCGTTCGCCCTCGCGATGAACCAGCTTCACATGCTGGGCGTTCCGGGTTCCGACCCGAACACCGGCCACCTCCGTCTGTCGACGGACTGGTACCTCTACGAAGGCACGTTCAATGGCGCGCCCGGCCCCATCACCAGCCAGTGGTGGAGCCCGGTGTCGTTCGTTGAAGGCTTCGTGTGGGACCGCGTCTTCTTCGGCGGTACGAACCTCGGCGGCGTCCTCGGCGCTTTCGAGAATGGCAACGGTTACCTCGACCGCTTCGTGAGCCTCGGCACCCTTGCCGGTAACTTCACGATCGGTCAGTTCTATGGCCACCCCGTTGACGCGAACTTCCCGTTCCCGACCGACGAGTGGTTCAGCATCATGTCCGCCCTCGTGCAGTCGCCGGGCGGCGGCATTGGTTACGGCCTCTTCGTCAAGACCGAAGACACCGTCGCCAACAACTTCCTCGATCCCCGCATGGCCTCGGGCGACATCATCCCGTCGGATAAGGAAGCAGCCGGCTGGCTGAACACCTATCCCGGCATCGATGACGACCTCGGCACCGCTGAGATCGAAGGCCTTGGCCTCGCCGTCACGCAGTTCGGCGAGCTCGCTGGCACCGGCGGCGCCTTCAACCTCGCTGGTCTGCTCGCGGCTATTTCCGCCAGCGGCACCCAGTTCGGTGAAGGCAACGACCCCGTCAATGAGCCGACCTACTTCCCGGGCGACGCGCTCGCGGACAACTACATCTTCAAGGGATCTGAGTTCCAGCGTCCCTGCCCGATCGCCGACTTCATCATCCCCTACAAGGAAGACTTCGAGTCCTACAACGGCGGCGAGCCGATCCGCATCCAGTCGGATCGCTTCTTTGACGCGTTGAGCTCCAACGCCGTCATCTCGACTCTGCAGAACACGACGACCGGCGGAAGCCAGTCGATCGCTCAGCAGAACACCAACAACGACAACCTCATGCGTCAGGAATTCAACACGGCTCTGCCGCTGTTCCCGGCGCGCGTTCAGGCGTCTGCCGGCGATGACGGCATTCCGTTCACGAACGACGCGAATGAGGAGTCCATGGTTGTTCAGGCGAACATTCGCTTGAATCCGACCACCCGCACCGGCCGCGCTCTTCGCGTCTTCGATGCGAACGAGAACGGCAACTTCGTCGGCTCCGTCCTCCTCGGCGGCACCGATCCGACCGGCGCATTCGCGGCGGCGGACGGCACCGTTTGGGTGCGTCAGCCGAACGTGGGTCCGGACGGAGTCTGGGGCACGCCTCCTGGCTTCGATATGAACGAGGATCCGGAGAACAACCTGGTCCAGGTCAACTGGATTCCGGAAGGCGACTGGGCGGTTCCGCCGGCTGGCACGCCTGACGCCAATGGCTCGATCTACAACACCCAGTTCATCAACGTCCGTGCCGGCGCAACCGGCAACGCGAGCGGTCAGACGGTCGCTCCGGGCAGCTTCGCGACGATTCGCATCGAAGTGCAGCCGAATCCGAACCAGGATCCGGACAACCAGTTCGATGAGTCGATCATGAAGGTGTTCTACAACGGCACCGAGCTCTTCCCGAACGGCGACTCCGGCCAGGCATGGCTGGGCGGCGGCCTCACGGCTTCGACCGCGCAGTTCTGGTCTTCGAACAACACGAACGGTCAGTTCGACACCATTCACGTCGATGACCTGTGCTACGAAGGCCCGCTCTTCGTTCGCGTTCCGGGTCCGGCTGACACGGTTCCGTTCCTTGACCCGTTCTCTGACTACCCGCTGGAGCTTTCGATCCAGAGTCAGGGTGACACGGGTTACCTGAGCCTGGCCTCAGTGCCTGACGCGCCGGCGAACGACGCCGCTCGCAAGCTGACGGTGCTGGACAGCAACTCCAACCCGATCTCGGACGGCACGATGGTTTGCCGTTACATGGTCACCACCGCCAAGATCGGCGGCGGCCTGTTCAACCCCGGCGACATCGTCGCGTTGAACCATGACGCCCTTCCCGCTCCGTTCGACACGTTCCTCGATACGAACACGGATTGCCCGGGTGCGGAAGCGTCCGACACGCCGTACGTGATTCGTCCCGGTGAGAACATGCCTCGCGTCGAAGAAGGCGACTGGATGCTGCTCAATCAGGATCCGGTGGCGTTCGACTCCGGCACGATGGGTTCGGACGTGACGAGCCTGTCCTATTCGTTCACGACGCTCGCCCGCTACGTGGCGGCCGGCGTGGACAGTGTCGCCCTCGTGAAGCCTGACCCGGTTGAGGGTGGCGGCGTGGATCAGGTCGTGCAGATCGAAAGCACCTTTGGTGTTGACGGTTCGCAGACCAACAACCCGATGTTCGGCGCTTTCAACGGCTTCCTGCCGCTGGCTGAGTCGAGCGCGGGTGTGTTCCCGAACCCGGCGACGGACGTTGAAGTTCAGTTCGAGCTCTACATCGAGAGCCTCGACGAGAACGGCAACGCCGACAGCAACCTCGCTCCGCGTTCGCGTTTCGAGGTCGCCTTTGCTGGCGCTGGTGGCAATGCGGGCCGCATCACGAACATCATGTTCGGTGGTCCCAACGTCAACAACCACACCAACCTGCAGGCGGAGAATCCGCCGGTTCCGATCATCGCTCCGGACGAGATTTCCTATCGCGTCCCCAGTGCGTTGACGGATCCCGACACGCAGTATGAGAGCACCGGTGTCTCGCTGATCAACGGCGGCATGGGTCTCGGCAACATGCTGAACACGTGGTTCCGCGGCATCTTCACGCTGTCGAACGACGGCTCCTGGACGTTCGCGATCGATGACGACCGTGATGGCCCGAATGCTCCTGTCACCATTGCGACGGGTACGGCCATCGACTTCGGTCTCGTCGGCATCGATGGCAACATCGTCAACACCGAAGACATCGACTCCTTCGCGTTCAACGCGGGCTTCGATATCGGTTCCGGCGGTGAGCCCATCCCGACGGACTTCCGTATCCGCACCTACGGTGACGGACCGTCCGGAAGCAACTGGGACGCCGAGGGTCCGGCGAACGCCGATCCCAACGACGACTACTGCTTCTACTCCACCAACGTCACCGTGTCTGAAGATACGATGAATCCGGCCATGATTGCTGATCCCAGCACAGATCTCGCCGGCGACATCGATCCGATGACGGGTGTGCGTCCGATTGGCGCCAACCAGGACGTCATTGCGGTTCTGAACCGAGCGGTTGACGGCAGCAACATGGTGATGGGTCCGCTCCTCTTCGAGGATTGCCCCATCAACCTCGCTTCCGGCATCAACCAGTTCGATCTCTATGACGACACCGCCTCGATCGTGTACTCCGGTCGTTGGACGCTCATGGGTCAGGTTGGTCAGGCTGGCATCAATACGCCGGCGCCCGCTGGCGGCATCACTCGTCCGAGCGGTCCCGCTCAGGCGATGCCCGTCTCCTACAACGACCCGACGGCTGAGCCCCCGGGATATCCCGCGACCATCGCGCCGCGTGCGATCATCCTGGCCAAGTGGGGTTCGGACGATATGGACGCCAACAATGGTGTCGATCCGGTTCCGGCCGTGTTCCCGCGTTCCAAGTGGTACGTTGACAACCTCGGCATCGATGAGTTGGGTGGCGCCCCGCCGTGTGCGGATATCGCCGGTGACCCGACCGTCGTCGATGGTGCTGACCTCGCGCAGTTGCTCGCCAACTGGGATCCGACGGGCATGTCCCTCGGCAACCCGGCTGACTACAACGGCGATGGCTTCGTCAACGGCGCCGACCTTGCGACGCTGCTCGCCAACTGGGGCCCGTGCCCGTAACTGGCGACTCTACAACGCTAAAGGGCACACTCTTCGGAGTGTGACCCTCTAAGACAAAGCCTCGTCGGAAGCAATTCCGGCGAGGCTTTTTTCGTGCGCGAATATCGTGTGCTGCGGAATGGTGAATGGATCACCGCGACACTGCATGGAGTCACATCAGCGAAATGCGCCATGACACCATCACCACATCATGTGTGGCTTTCATTGACGCATTGAATGATGTCCGCCGACTTACGCGTCGTCGAGCGCTTCGATGCCGGGCATCGGCTCGCCGGACAACATGGCGAGGCTGGCGCCGCCGCCGGTCGAGACGTGCTTCACGCGATTGGCGATCTTGAACTGCTCCGCCGCCGCGGCGGTGTCGCCACCGCCAACGATCGTCATCGCGCCGGCGTCGGTCGCATCCGCCAATGAATTGGCGATCTCCATGGTGCCGATGCGGAACGGCCGCCACTCAAACACACCCATGGGGCCGGCCCACACGACCGTCTTGGACTTGGCGATGATGCCGGCGTAACGACCCTGCGTATCCGGGCCAATATCCAGACCAAGAAATCCGCTGGGGATCTCGTCTTCAAAGACTTCGATGTCGCCGCTGGACTCTGCAAATTCAGTCGAGCAGACGTGATCTTCCGGGAGGTGCAGATCGCTGGACTCAAGAGCCGCGAGCTCGATGAGCTTCTTGGCTTGCGCCAATGATTCGCGCTCGACGCGGCTTTCGCCCACGTTCTTGCCCATGGCCTCGAGAAACGTGTACGCCATCGCGCCGCCGATGAGGACATGGTCCGCATTTCGCAGGAAGTGCTCCACGGCGTTGATCTTGTCCGAGACCTTGGCGCCGCCGAGCACCGCCGTAAACGGTCGAGCGGGATCCTTCAGCGACGTTGAGAGATGCTGGATCTCCTTGGTCACGAGCAGACCGGCCACGCGCGGCTTGGACGCCATCGATTGCGGCACAGCGACCATGGACGAATCGGACCGGTGTGACGTGCCAAAAGCGTCGTTGCAATACACATCGCCATACGCGGCGAGCTTGGACGCAAAGGCGCCATCGCCGGTTCGCTCAGCCTTGTGAAAACGCACGTTCTCAAGAAGCAGCACCTGTCCGTCTTCCAGCGCATTGACGGCGCTCGCGGCGGCGTCATCGACGCAATCCTGTGACGGGAACACCACCGGCCGCTGGAGCAGTTCTGACAAGCGCTCAGCGACGGGCTGAAGACTGTACTCAGCCACGAAGCCCTTGCCGCCCGGGCGCCCCAGATGCGACATGAGCACGACGCTCCCGCCACGATCCAGCACGTTCTGAATCGTCGGCACGGCTTCACGAATGCGCCGGTCATCGCGAATGACGCCGTCCTTGATGGGGACATTGAAGTCAACCCGCATCAGCACTCGCTTGCCGGCGACGTCCACCTGATCAATTGTCTTCTTGCTCACCGATGGCTCCTGAACTGAACCGAGCGACCACATGAATCGCGTTCTGGGCGGGCCATGCTACCGGGTGCGCCGTCCGCTGTGAAAAGTCCCGGCTATGTTTCGCTGGAGATGGGCGACTTTCCTGTCATTGTGGGGCCAACCGCCGGCGGAAAATCTTCCGTGGCGATGGCATTGGCTTCACGACTGGCTGACCGGGGTGTGTCCGCGGAAATCATCTCGGCCGACGCGTTCCAGGTGTATCGCGGCATGGACATCGGGACGGCCAAGCCGGCGCCCGCAGATCGCGCCGCCGTGCCGCACCACGCCATCGACATCCGCGACCCGACCGAGGCCTTCACCGTCGATGAATGGCTCGCCATCGCCGAGGAACAAATTCAACGCGTCCGAAGCGCCGGCGGCATTCCCATCGTGGTTGGGGGAACCCATTTCTACGTGAAGGCCCTGTTGGAAGGGCTTTTCGAAGGTCCGACGCCGGACCCGGAGCTGCGCGCCTCGCTCCAGGCCATCGATGCGTCGTCGCTCCGCGCGGAACTGGAGCAAATCGACCCGAAAGCCGCAGAGCGGATTCACCCGAACGACCGGCGACGCACGATCCGAGCTATCGAAGTGCACAGACAGACGGGCATCCCGATCTCAGAGCACCAGAAGCAATGGGACGCCGCTCGTCGCGATGATGCGATTCTGGTTGCACTGCAATGGCCGGTGGAGCAGATCAATTCGAGGATCAACAGCCGCGTGCGAGACATGATCACCGCGGGGCTTGTCGAGGAAGCGCATGGTCTCTGGGATGCCGGGGGATTCGGACCTCAATCTCGAGAAGCCATCGGATATCGCCAATTCATCGCACATTTTGAGGGCCAATCAACCCAAGAGGAGGCCGTTGAAGCCATCAAGATCGAGACACGTCGATTCGCCAAGAGCCAACGAACATGGATTCGAAGGCTTTTGGCCGGCCCACCCGGCGCTCCATCGCCGATCTCGGTCGATGCCTCGGCCCTCACACCAGAGAAAATCGCGCAAGCTATTGAAATACAATTATTTAACAAGTGACCAGCAGCCCGATTTCTGATCCGGCGCCGGGAATGAATTCATCCGTTTCGTGGTTCAAGCCGACGGAGTGCAGCGAGCCCGGTGATCGCCCTCTCGCTTGACAATCGGCCGCCCCTCCCCTTTGCTCCCCGCCGAGGCATTCCGCCGACCATCCTTATTTAGTGACCATCCATGGCGAAGAAACGAACCACGTCGAAGACATCCACGAGAGGGCGCAAGAAGTCCGCGCGCCGCTCGACGAGCAGCGCCGGGGGCTCCGCCGCGGGCAAGCAGCTGGTCATCGTCGAATCCCCGGCCAAGGCGAAGACCATCAATCGCTATCTGGGGCCGGGCTTCGTCGTGAAGGCTTCAGTTGGGCATGTCCGCGACTTGCCGAGCAAATCCCCCAAGGGCGACAAGAGCCCGGTGCCGGGTGTTGATCTCGAACACAAATTCACGCCGACCTACGAGGTGCTTCCATCTTCCAAGAAGGTCGTGAATGAACTCAAGCGCGCCGCCAAGCAGGCGGACGAGGTCTGGTTCGCCACTGACCTTGACCGTGAGGGAGAAGCGATCGCGTGGCACCTCGCGCAGGAGCTTGGCGTCAATCCGGAGAACGCCAAGCGTGTTGTCTTCAACGCCATCACCAAGACAGAAATTGAACGCGCCTTCGCCAAGCCGCACGGCATTGACATCGCCAAGGTCAACGCCCAGCAGGCCCGACGCGTGCTGGATCGAATCGTCGGCTACCAGGTGTCGCCCCTTTTATGGAAGAAAGTCGCACGAGGCCTGAGCGCCGGTCGTGTGCAGTCCGTCGCGGTGCGGCTCATCGTCGAGCGAGAGCGCGAGATTCGCGCCTTCGTTCCTGATGAATACTGGAAGATGTCCGCCCGGTTCACGCTTGATGCGTCCAAGGCCAAGTCGCTGGCGGATGCCTGGACGACGATGATGGAAGGCGACGGCAAAGGGTCGCCAACGCTGAAAGCGCAAGCCGCCTGGCTCGCCGAGCGCGGCGCCATTCGCGCCGACCTCATCGAAGTCGGCGGCGAGAAATTCGATGTCAGCCAGACATCTGAGAATGGCGATCCAACGATCGTCGGTGTGCAGCCGGACGCCGGCGCGAAGGATGTGAAGGACCTCACGTCGCACGTGGTTGAGATCGCAGAGCTTGCCGGACTCACCAATGTGCAGTCATCGGTGACTGAAGACGACGAAGCGCGCGGCCCGGCCCGCTTCCGCCGCACGGTCACCGGCGATGTGGACACGACAACGACGTACGCGATCGATTCGATCGAGACCAAACGCACATCGTCGCGCCCATACGCGCCGTTCATTACATCAACGCTCCAGCAGGCGGCGTCATCCTTCCTCGGGTTTGCCGCCCGTCGCACCATGCGCACGGCGCAGCAGTTGTATGAAGGCGTGGACCTGCCCGGCGAAGGCGCCATCGGCCTGATCACTTATATGCGTACGGATTCGACGCATCTGTCGGCAGATGCAATCGATATGGCGCGCACGCACATCAAGTCTCGATACGGCGAGAAGTACCTCCCGGAGAAGCCGAACTTCTTTGGTTCGACCAACAAGCAGGCGCAGGAAGCGCACGAAGCCGTGCGCCCGACGTCGCTTGAGTACCCGCCCGAGAAGATCAAGAGTGCGCTCACCGCCGACCAGTTCAAGCTCTACAAGCTGATCTGGGAACGATTCGTCGCATGCCAGATGACGCCCGCGCAGTGGGACTCCACGACGGTGCTGTTCAAGGGCGGAACGAATCCATCGCGTCCGCTGACCTTCCGCGCCAAGGGCCGCATTCTGGTCTTTGACGGGTTCTATCGAGTCACCGGCGTGCCCGCCTCATCGGAGGATCAAACGCTTCCAGCTATGGAAGAGAAGCAGTCGGCGCACCCCTTTTCGATTGATCCTGAGCAGAAGTTCACGTCACCGCCGGCGCGATACACCGAAGCCGGTCTGGTCAAGACGCTGGAGTCTGAAGGCATCGGCCGCCCATCGACGTACGCCTCCATCATCCAGGTGATTCAGGATCGCAAGTATGTGGAGCAGCTCGAACGCAAGTTCCACTCGACGGATCTCGGCGAAGTCGTCACTGACAAATTGATCGAAGCCTTTCCTGAGATCATGGAAGTCGGCTACACGCGCGAGCTCGAGAAAGACCTTGACCGCATCGAGGATGAGCACACGGACTGGGTCGAATTGCTCGACCGCTTCTACGGCCCCTTCAAGGCGAAACTCGATCGCGCGTACGAAGATCTCACGCACGCCAAGGCGGAGACACAGCCCGCGCCCGATGAGTATCGCTGCGAGAAGTGTGATGCTGGTCTCGTGTACCGATTCGGCAAGAACGGCCGTTTTCTGTCATGTTCGCGCTATCCCGAATGCGACTACGCCGCGCCCTGCGACCGCGAAGGCAAACCACAACCGATCCAGACCGCTGATGTCGCGTGCCACAAATGCGGCGCTCCGATGATCAAGCGATCCGGTCGGTTTGGCCCCTTTTATGGTTGCAGCCGCTACCCGGACTGCGATGGCATCCTGAAGGCGGACAAGAAGACCGGTAAACCGCTGGCGCCGCAGCCGCCTGCGCTTGAAACCGATCTTCCCTGCGCAAAATGCGAAGATGCGCACCTGGTGTTGCGCAATGGAGCGCGCGGCCCATGGCTGGCGTGCTCGCGGTATCCCAAGTGTCGCGGTCGCGGCAAGTGGTCGGAGCTTGACGACGATGTCAAAGCCAAATGGGAAGCCGCGCTCGAAGCGCATGAGAAGAAGCATCCAATTCCGATCATTCGCACGCTTGACGGCGAGCCATTGACGGACACCAAGGGCAAGCCTTTGCCCGATGCTGAACCAGACGCGACAGACGACTACGACACCGAAGACGCCAAGAACGCCGCCTAATGCTGCACCAATGATCACCAGGCTGCAAGCCAAACTCCTTCGAATCGCGCAGCGCTTCGGGCTCCGGCGCGACTGGTACCTGATCATTCTCGCGGCGGGCATCGGCACGGTGACCGCATTCGGCGCCATCGGATTCAGCTGGCTCATTGAAAGCTCGGTGCATGGCTTTGGTTCGATGACCGAGCGCGGCTGGTGGCGCTGGTGGATGCTGCCGGTGCTTCCTATGGTCGGCGCGCTCGCGACCGGGTTGATGTCGTATTACCTCATGCCCGAATCGCGCGGCCATGGTGTGCCCGAGGTGATGAATGCGCTCTTTCGAAAGGGCGGCAAGATTCAGGCGCGGGTCGGGTTCATCAAAGCATTGACCAGCGCCGCAACAATCGGTTCAGGCGGCTCGGCGGGCGCTGAAGGCCCGATTGTTCAGATTGGCTCAGCGATCGGGTCCGGCATCGCTCAGGCGCTGCGCATTTCACGCGAACAAACAAGTGTGCTGCTGGGTTGCGGCGCCGCGGCGGGCATCGCCTCCGTCTTTAATGCGCCGATCGCCGGCGTGTTCTTTGTGCTGGAGATTCTGCTTCGCGACTTCTCGTTGCGCACCTTTACGCCGATTGTGGTGTCCAGCGTGTTCTCGACTGCAGTCACGCAGGCTGTGCTTGGGCGCAATGAAGCGATCTTCGCGCATGACATGCAGAGTTATCTCTTTACGCTCCCTGAACTGCCGTCGTACATGATCATGGGGTTGCTGTGCGGCTTCATCGCCGTTGCATTCATCCGCATGCTCTATTCAACGGAAGACCTGTTTGAGCGCATCCGAATTCATCCGGTCATCAAACCGGTCGTCGGCGCTCTGCTGCTTGGCGTGCTCGGCATTGGTTTCCTTTCCGTCACCAATACGGAAGCGCACCACGCCGAATTGCCTGCCTTCTTCGGCAACGGGTACGAAACCGTGACCTCGCTCATCGAGCCGTCGTCCTACGCCGGCGCCGCCGAAACGCCAGAAGTGGAAATCATCGATGAGACCTCGAATTCGATGACCTTCGGTGTTGTGCTTCTCATTGCGCTTGTGGCGCTC
>MRWG01001787.1_pt1 | contig 12435 bp, 10 predicted proteins | sample 1013341 | NCBI WGS metagenome assembly MRWG01 (sample SAMN06117577, study PRJNA244670) | biofilm metagenome | biome: Water; feature: Cathode Biofilm; material: Biofilm; isolation source: microbial consortium enriched at the cathode of a solar microbial fuel cell | place: USA: District of Columbia ... | reverse complement strand
CAGACGCTCCTTACCGGCGTTGAGTGCATTGCCGTCGATGCCGCGGATCTCAGCGGCGATGGTGTTCCGGACATCCTGTCCGCCAACGGGGACAGTGAAAACGTGCAGTACTTTGAAGGCGACGGAGCGGGCCAGTTCCTGAATGCCGTCGCGATTCCAACGGGAGGCCTTCCGTGGGATGTCGCGATTACGGATGTGAACAACGATGGTCAGTTGGACGCCGTTGCAACGCTGTTCTCAGCGGACGCGGTTGCCGTGTTGACAAACGAACCGCTCGGCCCAATTCCTTTCACCGTCCGCACATACGCTGTCGAGAATGGCGCCCTGACGGTGGCGTTGGTGGATGCCAATGATGATCAGCACATCGATGTGGTTGTCGCCAATTGGCTTGGAGACGTTGCGACGCTCCTTCGTGGCGATCGTCGGGGCGGTTTGCTTGCACCGGTCACACTTGGGGTTGGCGGGCTGCCAACGTCGGCCAAGGCCGTCGACTTCAATATCGAAGGGCGCGATCAGTTCGCATTTGTCAATGGGCTGGATTTTGTACTTCGAAATGCGGCCGTATCGGAAGATGCCCGCTGGGAAATTCCACTTCCGATTTTTGACAGTGAAATTATGGCCAGTTTCGACGTCGGCGACTTTGACGTTGACGCGCGCCCGGACTTCATTATCGCAGACAGTTTCCTGGATCGTATTACCGTCCTGATGAATTCCGAGAACGGGATTCAGGAGTTGTTCATCAACATGCCTGTCGATCATGAGATCGGCGTGCGCGTTGGAGATTTCAATGCTGATGCGATCTCCGATGCCGTGATCGTGACCGACCTTGCGCAGGTCACGGTCTTGCAAAGCGAGAATCGGAGCGCACTGCTTCACGCCAGCGTATTCGACTTCGCAACCTCTTTTACCTTTGTTCAATCCGTACTCATTGGAAACGTCAACGCGGACCAGCATCCCGATATCGTCATTCTGGGCACACAGCCACTGAAGATCGAAACGCTCATGAATAACGGTGATGGAAGTTTCACCGTGGCGCCGCAAACAAGCTTCGAAAAAGCCGGTGTCTCGAGCATCCACTCCAGTGTCCTTTATGATTGGACTGGCGATGGCCTCGACGACTTCGTGTTTGGATTCGGCGTCGGTCCATCACTCTTGGTAGCGGAGGGCGATGGATCCGGGCGGTTCCTAATGCCTCCCATCGAGATCAGCGACGTTTCAGTTGGGTTGCTTGGGGTCGCGGATTTTGATGATGATCAGTTGGATGATCTGTACATACGCGGCGAGGAAGGCGTCCACGTACGGCCGGGCGCCGCGATGCCTGGAAACGCTGTGTTTGAGACGATTGCGCAAGTGACTGACGCGAGCGACATCGCGGTGTCCGATTTTGACGGTGATGGCGATGTTGATGTGGCATGGACGAGCACCGGGAATGGGCAGATTGTGTTTCTCCCCGGCGTGACTGCTGGTGGCGTTGATCCGGCAGACTTCAATGGCGATGGCGTCGTCAATGGCGCGGACCTGGCGGCGTTGCTGAGTGGGTGGGGCATGTGCGACGACGCTCAATCGTGCGCCGCCGATCTCAATGCGGATAAGGTCGTGGACGGGCTTGATCTTGCGGCGCTCCTGGCGGCGTGGGGGTAAGCGCGTTTCCAGAGGCGTGATCGTGGTACTGAGGCCATTGGCCGCCGCACCACAGCGCCCGGGGATTGAGAGCGAGCCAGGCCGTCCCCGGCCCGGTCTACGTTCAATCAGCAATTCACCTGGGCCGTCTCGAGGACGAGACGGCTCGCTTCTTGTCATGTTATCGGACGCTCACTTTCCCCTCCCGCTGGCGGTGTGGGGCGGTTTGGCCGATCCTGTTCTGACCCGGCGGCGTAGTGTCAGCAGCCGGCGGCTGTCGTCGGCCCTCATGGCCGAACCGGAGGCTCTGCGCATGTGCGGGATCGTTGCTTACATCGGAAATCGCCAGGCTGCTCCCATCCTGTTGGAGGGGCTCAAGCGGCTGGAGTATCGAGGCTACGACTCCGCCGGCATGGCCGCGATCAATGGGGGCGTGCATGTCCTCAAGGCGGTGGGCCGCGTCTCCGTCCTTGAAGAGAAGCTCGACAAGGCGACCGGGTTCCGCGGCAGCGTGGGCATCGCTCACACCCGCTGGGCCACGCACGGCGCCGTGACTGAGCCCAACGCCCACCCGCACACGGATGACCGGCACGGCATCGCCCTCATCCACAACGGCATCATCGAAAATTACGCCTCCCTCCGCACATGGCTCGAAGAGCGCGGCCACACCTTCGTGACGGACACGGACACCGAAGTCCTCGCGATGCTCATCAGCGAGTTGTACGACGGCGACCTTGAAGCCGCGGTGCAGGGCGCGTTGCGCGAGGTGACTGGTGCGTACGCCATCGCGGTCATCTGCGAGAAGGAGCCGGACCGTCTGGTCGTGGCCCGCAAGGGTTCCCCCCTCATGGTCGGCGTTGGCCCGGGTGAGTATGTGGTGGCGTCGGACGCTTCAGCGATTGTGGCGCACACAAGCCGCGCATTCACGCTGGATGATTACCACGTGTGTTCGATCTCGCGCGATGGGTTCCACACGACGACGATTGACAACACGCCGGTCACGCCGCGCGTGCAGGAGCTGGAGCTCGAGCTCGAACAGATCGAGCTGGGCGCGTACGAGCACTTCATGCTCAAGGAAATTTTTGAGCAGCCGCAATCACTGCGCACGACGCTGCGCGGCAGGCTGGATCAGCGTGAAGGTCGAGTCGTGCTGGGCGGCGTGGGCGAATACGCGCGCGATCTGGTCAAGGCGCGGCGGTTCATTCTCGCGGCGCAGGGCACCGCGCTGCACGCCGCGATGATTGGCGAGTACCTGCTGGAGGATCTCGCCAAGGCGCCGGCGGAAGTCGAGTACGCCAGCGAGTTCCGGTATCGCAACCCGATTATCGAAGACGGCACGGTGATGGTCGTCGTGAGTCAATCCGGCGAAACGGCGGACACGCTCGCCGCGCTGCATGAAGCGCGGGATCGCGGGGCGTTGACGCTCGGCGTGGTGAATGTGGTCGGGTCATCGATCGCGCGTGATACTGATGCGGGCGTGTACTTGCGCGTCGGGCCGGAAATCGGCGTTGCGAGCACGAAGGCGTTCACCGGCCAGGTTGCAGTGGTGACGATGCTTGCGCTCTTCATCGCGCGGCGTCGGTTCATGAGCGCGGATGAAAGCGCACGACTCATCGCCGCGATGGATCGCATCCCAGAGCAGGTGCAGCGTGTGCTTGCCGAGAGCGACCACATTCGCGAAGTGACCAGCCGGTACATCGACAAAGAGAACTGGCTCTTCCTCGGGCGCGGCTACAACTACCCGACTGCCCTTGAAGGCGCGTTGAAGCTCAAAGAAATCTCGTACATCCACGCCGAAGGCATGCCCGCGGCGGAGATGAAACACGGCCCGATCGCGCTCATCAACGACGGCATGCCTGTCGTCTTCATCGCAACCCGCGGCGCCCAGTACGACAAGGTCCTCAGCAACATTCAGGAAGTGCGCACCCGCGGCGGACGCGTCATCGCCGTCGCCACAGAGGGCGACACCGAGATCAAGAACCACGCAGAGGACGTTTTCTACGTCCCCGATTGCCCCGAATGCCTCAGCCCGATGCTGACGGTGATCCCGTTGCAACTGCTGGCGTACCACGCGGCGGTGCTGCGCGGGCATGACGTGGACAAGCCGCGAAATCTGGCCAAGAGCGTGACGGTGGAGTGAGGCGCGATCCCGGCGCCGTACACTGGCGCGCATCATGGCGCTCAAACTCCTTGTGATCTTCGCTGGCGGCGGTGTGGGCGCCACGCTGCGCTATCTCGTGACCATGTCGCTCCAGCGGCCGGATCTCAAGGCGTTTCCGTGGGGGACGCTCGCGGCGAACATCGTCGGGTGCGCCGTCATCGGTTTCGTCATGGCGTGGATCGGCGCGAGCGAGAAGGTCAAACCGGAAGTGCAGCTTGCCATCGTCGTTGGCTTGCTCGGCGGGTTTACGACGTTCTCAAGCTTCGCGTACGAAGCGTTTCGACTCGCAAACGCGGATGAATGGACCAAGGCGATCGTCTACGTCGTCGTCAGCAATGTGGCCGGGATTGGACTGGCCGCGTTGACATACGCATTTGCGACACGCGCGTTCTTCGCGCAGCCATAGCGGCGATCAATCACTGGTCATCCGTTACTCGGTGTCGTCGTCAGGCGGCGTTTCCGGCTGCTGGCTGGACACGGCGAGGTTGTACGGCGGATTGCGTTTCTTCTCGCCGCTGCCGAACCAGCCTCTGGGTTTGCCGTCTTCAATGGTGAACGGCACGATGCGAGCATAGGCATCGATGATGGATTCAACGGGGATGGGCGTTAGCACCGTGACCTCAGTGACGGCCTGCGTGTGGAACGCATCGGGGTCGGGCGAAGTCAACGTAATGAACGCCTCGCGGCCGTTGAACATGCGACGGTCCGTGTCGAAGCGCCCCTGCCAGCCGCCGGTTGGTGTTGCAAAGGTGACGGCCCATTCATCGCCAATAATGTCGAGCCGGGCCGGAACGTCGGTGAAGGGAACCGATGTCGTCTTGATGGCGTTCTTGGAGCCACAGCCAACCAACATGCCGAGCATGAGCATGGCGCCAGCCAAAGCGGCGATGCGCAACGTCAACTCGTCGCGATTCCCTGTTCTCATCGAAACGTCGGTGCTCATGCCGTGGAGTTGATCAGGCGGGGGTGGTGGTCGATGTTCAAAGCAGGTTCATCGCTCGCGCGATCGCGGCGCCCATGTCGGCGGGGGTTTCCGCAATCTCAAAGCCGCTGGACTTGAGCGCGGCGATCTTGCTCGCCGCGTCGCCCTGACCGCCGGAGATGATGGCGCCGGCGTGGCCCATGCGTCGTCCGGGGGGCGCGGTGCGCCCGGCGATGAACGCCGCGACGGGCTTGCTCATGTTGGACTGCGCCCATTCGGCCGCGGCTTCTTCGTCCGTGCCGCCGATTTCGCCAATCATCAGCACGCCGTGCGTGTCGGGGTCCGCCTCGAAGCGTTCGAGGCATTCGATGAAGCCGATGCCGCGAACGGGGTCGCCCCCGATGCCGACACACGTCGTCTGGCCGAGCCCGATGCTCGACGTTTGCCAGACGGCTTCATACGTGAGCGTGCCGGAGCGCGACACGATGCCGACGGCCTTTCCGGTCTTGGCCTCGGAGACGTGCTTGTTGATGTAGCCGGGCATGATGCCGATCTTGCAGCCGGCGTTGGTGTAGGTGTCTGACCTGGACTCGCCGCCGCCGGTCTTGGGGCCGGGCGTGATGACGCCTGGGCAATTGGGGCCGACGAGGACAAACTGCTCATCGAGCGAGCGGTCCTGATTCATCTCATCGAGCACGGCCCGCGTGCGGACCATGTCGTGCACCGGCACGCCCTCGGTGATGCAGCAGATCACGCGGACGTCGGCGTCCAGCGCCTCAAGCACCGCGTCCGCCGCAAAGGGCGGCGGGACGAAGATCATGGTGGCGTCCGCGCCGGTGGCGTCCGCCGCGTCCTGCACGGTGTTGAAGATGGGCAGGTCGTTGTCGTCCGACTGCCCCCCCTTGCCGGGGGTCACGCCGCCGACGATCTTCGAGCCGTAGAAGAGGCATCCCTGGGTGTGCAGGGCCCCGAAGGAGCCCGTGATGCCCTGGCAGATGACTTTGGTGTCCGCGTTGATGATGATGGCCATGGGAGGAGGATAATGAAACGAGAGGGCGAGGTCATTTTGACGGAATCGAGGTCACGCTTTTGATGCGACGTTGGAGCCGAAATCGCAGACTCAATCAGCCAAGAGCGCCGAAATCGCGTCTCGGCCTGCAATGGCGAGCCATCATCCTTGTAGCGATTTGCGTCGCCTTGTTTTGCTTGGCGTGGACGATGTTGCCTAGGTATTCAGTCTTCCGCTGGGCGGATTCACGAGGGATTGAGTTCTCCGTCCAACGTTATCTCTATTTCTTCACAACTGAGAAAGACGTCGCGATTGGATCGCTGGATCATCACGCGGCGATAGAGCGAATCTTGAATCCCAAGCATCCAATGGAGCAACGTGATAGGCATCGCCAATTGACCGAATTGTTGGAAGGGATGCACTCACGATACGCATACAGGTATGTCCTCATTCCAGAAGATGCCCCGTGGCGACTGTCAACTTATCAACTGAGTCGTGAAGACATGTTGCTTGGGCCTAGTCTTGCAAATGCGCAACCCCTCGAAGAACGGCGCGTGCGTCAGGACGCGGCAGACCTATGGGCAAGAGACGCTCCATTCATGGCCCGCGGCATTGCTGATGGAGACACGAATGACACGTTCATCGTTTGGCCCGCGCTGTCTTGGAACGTGTTTTGGGGATTCCTAGGACTTGCTGCAATGGTGTTCTCGATTTGCGCTGTTGTCAGGACGATTGCCCTTCGGCGCCGTGTGCGCAACGCAGGCATCGTTTGTCCGAAGTGTTACTACCAACTCACTGAGTTGCGAGGCGCCGAGCGATGCCCGGAGTGTGGGCAGGCGCTCAATTGGGCAAAGCAGTTAACGCGCAGTTGAGTGGGATTCATGAATCGACACAATCAAGACAAGCCGCGCAGCCCGATTCGCAGACCGTCGCTCATGAGTGTTGTTGAATGGGGCGTCTCATCTGTGTTGGTCGCCGGCGTTGCAATAGCTGCAATCTTGGTGATGACTTCCATGCAGTCGTCGCCGCCCTTGGGGCGCACTTCAATGTTCGGCAGCACTGTGTTGATTTGTCCGACAAGTTCAAGCGTTGATGCTGATTCTATTCCACTGACGACAGTCGAGAATGCACAGAAATACGACGTCGTGATGTATATGGCGTCCGGTGAGATCCCGGATGAAGAGCCGCCGGAAGGCGTTCAATTCGTGACGTACCCCGATGGTTGGTCAGCCGCGCATCAACGCGGAGTGTCTTTGTCGTATTCGGCGGGCAATTCCGTCGATAGCTATCGCCTCGGATTCCTGGCGCCGCATCGATACGAGCTTGTCCACTACGTTGAATTCAGCGGGCCGTCGGGCCCTCTGCCGGACGACGTGAATGTCGTTTTGGTCGAGCGGCTTCAAAACGCGTTTGCGGCTACGGATTTGTGGAATGAACAGGAGAATGGACGCGAGATGTTGGAGATGGTCCTCGCGGGAGGGCAGATTGATCGTCACATCCATTGGCTAGGGATTCTTGTGAATGTCGTCACACCGCTCTTCGTCATCATTGCGGTTCTCTTCATTCGCGAACTCCATCGCTCATTCGGTCGGTGGCGTGAAGGCCGAGGTCGCGGAGGTCCGTTGTGTCCAAGATGCCTCTTTGAGCTTCGCGGCTCATTTCAGTTAACCCGCTGTCCGGAGTGTGGGCAGCGACTCCATTGGTTGCGCTGGAGTTTGAATCGGAAATCGAACACGGGTGAGTCGATCAAATAATTGTTGACGGATGCCGGGCCTTGGCATTGCGACGGAGTAAGATTTGTCGCGATCTGTGTTCGCGAGTTCGAAAAGGTCTTCAGGCACAGTCCGAACCGTGATCGAGAGGGAGCGGCGCGGGAAACTCTTTCACCTCTTCGGGGTTCAAGAAACAGGGTGGCGCCATGTCTTCGAGTTGCGATTCGCTTCGCGTGTGATGCACACATCGCGACGATCGATTGCCTCTTCGAGGCAGAAGGTCGTCTGTAGAGAATCGAGACCGGTAGGAGGGAGTAGCTTTGTAGCCCTCCCCCGGCCCCTCCCGCAGGGCGGGAGGGGGAGCGTCATCGCGCGCGGCGCAGCAGGAATGACGACTGCCCGCCGCCGCTGGCGGGGACGATTTCCCAGCCGCTGCGGCCGAGCGTATTGAGGTGCAGCGCCTGAAGCGACGGCGTCTCCGAAAGTTGGCGATTGTTCTCGATGCGGATCGGGTCGAGTCGATCGGGGCCTTCGAGCAGCCATGCTTTCTCGCCTGTGTTCAGGACGGCGTCGAACCCGGTGAAGGTGAGTTCGGCGTATTCCCAGGCGACGCCGCCACGGTCTTGCGCTTCGGCTCTGGGGATGGCGATGGCGATCATCGCGAGCAGCAGTGTCAACGCGCCGGTCAGTGTGAGCGCTCTTGTGGTCCTGGCGTTCAACATGGCGACCTCTCTCTCAATGAATGTGTTTGTGCGCCGTTATTCATTCACGCGGCGGAGATTGAAGTGCACAATTGGCGCCCACGCGCCATCTCGCTCGACTTCATCCTGCACCTGCATGCCGCGCTCGGTAAAGGTGTACGTGGAACGGTAGGGGATGGGGTCGCCGTCGTCGTCCTGCTGGGTGGCATGAAGGACGAGCTGGCCATCGGCGTTGAACCCGCCGCGCTCGGCGAAGATGTGGCGCGAGCCGAAGACAGGGCCTTCTGCGCCGAGGGCGCCGGTGGAGACCCACGTCGTGCGGCATTCGTTTGATTCATTGCTGACAGCAAACAGACCGGTCCAGCCGCGGATCAGGGCGGCGGGGTCATCATTGACGACGCGGAACTCGATGGTGAGCAAGCGGCCCCAGTGGGTGGATTTGCAGCGCCACTCGATGGGAATGGGCTCGCCGCGCTCGCCGGCGTCGTTGAAGGGGATGATGTCGCCGGTGAATTCGCCGAGGAGGGGCGCAAAGCGACCAAGAGGTTGGGCGTGGACATTCAACGTGCGGCCATTGTGCGATGCGCAGCCGAGCGACATCGTGAGCCACGCAAGCAGAGTCATGAGTGCGGTGAACCGGTTTGGGGCAAGCATGCGCAAAACGATACCTGCGGGGCGGGGTTTGGCTTCATTTGATGTTTGGATGGGTTTGCATCGAAGCGAGCCCCGAAGGGGCACAGGAATGTTGCCACGAGTGCAGCGAAGCGCAACTCGTGGAAAGGGATCGCATTTTCTTGTGCAGAACCCCGAAGGGGTGATGGAAAATCGGAACCGCGTGTTCCTGCGCCCCTTTGGGGCGCGGTGTCGATGATGAATGCTCTCCACGAGTTGCGCTGCGGCTGCGCCTTCGCTTCACTCGTGGCACGGCTCGGGTTGCCCCTTCGGGGCGATGGGATTGTGCGATCGGAGATTGATGTGGGATTGGGGGTATTTGTTTGGTTGTTCGGTTTTTCGTGGCACTGCGGACATTCGTCCGCCGTACCACGGCGCCCCGCGTCTGAACTACGGCGCTTGAACTCTAAACGCGCGCAAAAAACATGCCCGCTCGAAAGCGGGCATGTGATTCTCTTCTCCCTCTGACTTCTCTCTCGCCTCCGGGCGTCTCAGTCGCCCTTCATGCGCTCCGCCTTGGCGCGGGCGTCGTCGAGCGTGCCGACGTACATGAACGCGCCTTCGGGGAGATCATCGCCTTCGCCGTCGCAGAGTCGTTCGAACGAGTCGATCGTCTCCTCCAGCGGGGTGTAAATGCCGGCGAATCCCGTGAACTGCTCGGCAACGAAGAAGGGCTGTGACAGGAATCGCTCGATCTTTCTCGCGCGGGACACGATGAGCTTGTCCTCTTCGGAAAGTTCGTCAACACCAAGAATGGCGATGATGTCCTGCAGGTCCTTGTAGCGCTGCAGGATGACCTGCACCTTGCGGGACACCGCGTAATGACGCTCGCCGATGATTGCCGGATCGAGGATTCGGGACGTCGAGGAGAGTGGGTCAACGGCGGGATAGATGCCCTTTTCCGCGATGCCGCGAGCGAGCACGACGAAGGCGTCAAGGTGGGCAAAGGTCGTCGCCGGGGCGGGGTCAGTCAGGTCGTCAGCCGGGACGTACACAGCCTGCACCGAGGTAATGGCGCCGCGGCTGGTCGAGGTGATTCGCTCCTGCATGTCGCCCATTTCGGTGGACAACGTCGGCTGGTAACCGACGGCTGACGGCATACGACCGAGCAACGCGGACACTTCCGAACCCGCCTGCGTGAAGCGGAAGACGTTGTCCACGAAGATCAGCGTTTCCTTACCGGAGGAATCGCGGAAGTCCTCAGCCATGGTGAGGGCCGACAGGGCCACGCGAAGACGCGCGCCGGGCGGCTCATTCATCTGGCCAAAGACCATGGCGACCTTGTCGAGGACGCGCTGCGTCTTGCCGGTGTCATCGGTGAACTCGGCCTCGCGCATTTCACCCCAAAGGTCGTTGCCTTCGCGGGTTCGCTCGCCGACGCCTGCGAACACGGAGTAGCCGCCGAACTCACGAGCGACACGGGCGATCATTTCCTGAATGATGACGGTCTTGCCGACACCGGCGCCGCCGAACAGGCCGATCTTGCCGCCTCGGACGAAGGGGCACAGGAGGTCAACGACCTTGATGCCCGTCGCGAGGATCTCGGTCTGGGCGTTGAGGTCTTCGAACTCGGGTGGTTTGCGGTGAATGGGGAGCCGCTTGGTGGCAGCGACCTCGCCCTGCTTGTCGATCGGCTCGCCGAGCAGGTTGAAGACGCGGCCGAGCACCTGCTCGCCGACCGGGACGGTCACGGGACCGCCGGTGTCGTTGCAGGGGGCGCCGCGGGTCAGGCCGTCGGTCGAGCCGAGGGCGACTGCGCGGACGCGGCCGCCGCCAAGGTGCTGCTGGACCTCGCCAACGAGGTTGAATGGGCCTGCCTTGGTCTCGGTCGTGATTTGAAGCGCGTTGTAGATGTCCGGAAGCGAATCTTCCGGAAACTGAGCGTCAAATGTGGAGCCGATGACCTGGGTGACAACGCCTGTGGTCGCCATTGCTGAACTCTCCAAAATCTGGATCGGAAAAGGGCGAGCAGGATAGCGGCGCGGGACGCCGGAAGCCAGCGGGCTCGGAAGAGCGAGCCGGGCCGTCCTCGGCCCGGTCGGCGCTGATTTTCGAATGGGGGTAGGCCGGCTCGGGGGCGAGCCGGCTCGCTGGGTTAATTCGCCGAATCAAGCCGTTCCAGAATGATCGGTATCGCCGGCGGCGTCGCTGGCTCTTCGCCGGTGATTGGTGTCAGCAGTTCCTCGGCGCCGAGCGTCACGAGCATCGTTCGGTGGTTGGCGTGGACGGGGACAATGTCTTCGACGCCTCTGAGCCGCGCTGAGGAGACCGGGACGACGCCGTCGCCAAGTTCGCCGGACAGAGCTCGCAGGTCTGATGCAAATTCCTCAGCGTTATTGCCGAGCATTCGTTTGGCGAGATCGCTTTCGAAGAGATCATCAAGCATGTTGGCGTCATCGGGCGCCATTTGACCCACGATGCAGGTAATTTCAACGTGCTGGGGAAGGTCTCGCGAGTTGAGATCGATGAGGAATGAAGAGTTGATCGCGAGATCTTCTCCGGCTTCGCCGGTTCCATCGGCAAGAAACGCGAGGGCGCTTTCATCATCGGGGCGGCCGTCATCGAACCAGCGCATCAGTTGTTCACGGATCTCGGCGACGACGCGAAGCCGCGCGAAGGGTGAGCCGTAGTTCGGCGTGCCGCAGAGAATCAGGTGGTCAATATCTGGAAGCGGCGAATCGTCAGATTGATCGGCGTCGCCTGCGTAGTACGCCTCACGCGTCAGCACATCGCGGGAGAGCAGACCGCCCATGGAGTGCGCGACGATGTCGATGCGTTGCGCGCCTTGTGACTTGAGTCGCTCCAGCGCCGCCGCGAGAAGATCCGCGCTGTGCGCGATGCGCTGATCATTCGGGTAGTCGAAACGAACAACGGTGTGGCCAGCATCGGCAAGCGCAACGGCAGCATCATCCCAGATGTCGCCGGGTTCATCGAGACCATGAACGAGGAGGACGATGCGCGAGGGAAGCTTGGTTCCATCAGTGACGATCGTCCAATCGAATTCATCGTCCGGCGTGTACAGGCGAAGCCCGGTGCGACCGTCCGCCGTCGTCGCGGCGCCGTTGCGGATATCGCGCGCCGCGTTGGTGATGGCGCGCTCAGCGCGAATCGCGAGATCATCGATGGCGTCCGCCGCGTCTGAAGCGTTGCGTTGCAGCCAGCGGCGCACGCCTGCGGCGACAGACTCGGCTTCGGCCAACGCTTCGTCCAGTTGCTCAGCCGCAGTCTGGTCTTTCGCATTCTCGGGCGTCGCTGCGTTCTCGCATCCAGAAGAAAGCAAAGAAGCCAAAACAAAGCACAGCGCTGCGAGAATGAATCCTGCGATGGTCGTGCAACGGTTCATGCCAAATCATATGCGGAGAGTCGGTCGGCGGATTTCAATGTGGTGATGGCGGTTGAGTGGGACAAGCGGCGGCGCGGAACCGAGTCAAACACGACAACGCCAGGTTCCAGCCAATATTTGGAGAATTCATTTGCACCAAGAACGCGTGTTCTTAAGGTGGAGGTCAGGAGGATTCTCCATGCGCTTCACCAGTATTGTGCTTTTGATTGGATGGCTCGCCGTGGCTTCGCCGACGATGGCGGGGTTGGTCGCTTCAAGTTTCGCATTTGGGAGCGGCCTCATCAGCATTGATGAG
>MRWG01001786.1_pt1 | contig 12442 bp, 11 predicted proteins | sample 1013341 | NCBI WGS metagenome assembly MRWG01 (sample SAMN06117577, study PRJNA244670) | biofilm metagenome | biome: Water; feature: Cathode Biofilm; material: Biofilm; isolation source: microbial consortium enriched at the cathode of a solar microbial fuel cell | place: USA: District of Columbia ... | reverse complement strand
CAGCGAGCGCAGGCGATCCGACGACGACCTGGCTGGCAAGGTCGCGCGCGTGGATGAAAAGTCTTGCATGCGAGCCGATTCCGCAGCCGACGGGCTTTCAACGCATCGCAGCAGGCGAAGTTTCGCGCAGCCGATCTCGGCCGGTGTCATCGGATCCGAAAAGGCTCCAGTTCCCGGATTTCAATTGCCTGAATTGCATGGTCATGTCCGAGCCCGCCTGTCGGCGGGATCGGCAATGGCGGTCGTCTTGAGCCTATTCGGGCGGGAGCTGCGGCGCCCATTGCTCCGGACGACTTTGGGATCGATAGGGCGCTATTCCTGTCTGACTTCGAGCGCTCATTGACGCCGCAAGGCATTGACCGCAGTTTCCGGGCGGCGATGCTTTTCCGCTTCCCTCGACGGGCGCTTCAGATGCGGCGTAGCCTGGGGCGCACGACGCCGGCGATGCACTCGTTCAGCCAGGAAGAATGCCCATGCAGAAGCTCATCATACCCATTGATATCTCCGAGGAAGATGTGGCGCACAGCGTACTGGCGCGTGCGGAGGCGCTGGCAAGCGGCTTCGAAGTGAACGTCGTCGTCATGTACGCAATTGAAGCCGTGCCGACCTATATATCGCCGCGCATTCCGTCGGATTTGCTGCAGCAACACACAAAAGAGGCGGAGGCCAAACTGCGCAGCTTGGCGGCGGCCCATGGCCTTTCGGAGGGCGCCCGTCTCGTCATCCGTCACGGCAAGCCGCAGCATGAGATCGTCGCCCTTGCAGAGGAGGAGGGCGCGGACCTCATAGTGATGGCGTCGCATCAGCCGACCGGGGCCGACATTCTCCTCGGTTCAGTCGCCGCCTCGGTGGTCCGACACGCGCATTGCTCTGTCATGGTCGTGCGCTAGCAGGCTGATGAAAAAGTCCGTGCTGCAGGGCTCGTCGTTTTTCAGCAGCCTGCTAGACCAAGATCGCCGTCTGCGTCCAGCGCCTTCTCGGAAAGCGACTTCCACGCCGTTCTCCTCGCTTTCGTCCGGGCCTGACCCGGACGAACGCGGCCAAACGCGGGAGACGGGACCATGACCAGACAAACCTATCTCGTGACCGGCGCCTCGAACGGCATCGGCGCCGTCTATGCGGACCGACGGGCGAAGCGCGGCCACGACCTCGTGCTGGTCGCGCGCAGCGCCGGCAAGCTCGGGGCGCTCGCCGAACGGCTGCGCAAAGAGGCCGGCGTCGCCGTCGACGTGATCGCCGCCGACCTCGCCGCGCCGGAAGATCTCGCGTGGGTCGAATCGCGGTTCCGTGAGGACGCAGCCATCGCCGGCCTCGCCAACAATGCCGTCTCGATTGCTGTGATCCCTGGGCCGATGTCCTCTATAGGCGCAAACCCCGTTGAATTTTTCCGGCGGGCCCGGCATCCGAATGAGGTGATTGTCCATTGATTTGTGCGGCTGGAAGTTCGCCTGAGAGCTATGATGCGAAGCTGAATTCCATCGGCGCTTGGCTCGATCGCGAAACCGTCGGCGGCGACGTCGGCCACGCCGCGCGACGGCTCTTGCTCGATACGCTGGCCTGCGCCGTCGCGGGCTTTCGCAAGGTCGATCTGACGTTTCTCGGGGCAGGCGACGGCGGTCACGCGTTGCCCGGCGCCGACGCCCGCTTGGGGCCGTCGGAAGCCGCGTATGCGCTCGCCGTCGCGGCCTGCGCCGACGAAGCCTGCGAGGGCTTGGCTTTCGCTCACGGCCGTCCCGGTCTGCATGCGGTCGCCGCCGGCGTCGGCGCCGCGCTACGGGCCGGAACGAACCTGGATGTGCTGCTCGCCTCAATTGTCGCGGGGTTCGAGTTCGGCGGCCGGACGGGGGCCATGTTCCGCGCGCGTCCGGGCATCCATGTCGATGGAACCTGGGGCCTCGTCGCCGCGACTGTGGCTGCCCGACGCGCCTTTGGCGGCGAAGGCGCGGCGCTCGCCGACGCGGCGTCGGCCGCCCTCTGCCAAATGCCCGCCAGCCTTTATTTGCCGGTCAGCCAAGGGGCTGATCTTCGGAACAGCTACTCCGGCCATGCGGCGAGCGCCGGCATCCTGATCGCGGCGTCGCTCGCGACCGGTATGGCGACGCCCGCCGGCGCCGTCGAGGCCGCAGCGGGATATGCATTCGATCGGGACGACGGGGCGTGGGTCGGCCCCGGCCGCAAACTGATCCTGGAAGGCTACCTGAAGCCCTATCCCGCCGTTCGCCACACCCACTATGGCATCGAGGCCGCGCGCGCCTGGCGTCGCGCCCATCCGGACGTTCCGGCGGCCGGCATCGGCCCCGTGACGCTTCGGATCTATCCCGAAGCGACCGTCTACTGCGGCAATCGGGCGCCGACGACGCCGATCATGGCGCAGTTCTCGTTGAGCTACACGCTGGCCTATAGCCTGGTCCACGGCGACCTGACCCCGGCGGCCTATGAGGCGGCGGCGCTCGCGAACGAGGGCCTTCGCGGTCTTGAGGCCAGCATCCGGATCGAAGCGGTCGAAGCGCTCGGCGCCGGCGGCGCGCGTCAGGCGGAGTTGGCCGTCGGATCGGACGCAGCGGCCTGGTCGATGACGGTGGACAGCGCGCCGGGAGACGCCGGCCGTCCGCTCAGCGATCGCGAACTTGCGGACAAGGCGCGCGCGTTCTGTCAGGACCGGTTGACGGACGCCCGCGTCGAACGCCTGATCGCGGACGTTCTGGAGGGACCAGGCGCGATGTCGGTGGCCGATCTGCTCGCCGGCTGAACGGTTCGATCACGCCGTCGCGGCGGCGCCTTCGGCGATGACCGCGTCGGCGATGCTGTTGTCGACGCAGCTGTCGAACGGCACGTCCCGGGCGATGAAACCGCCGGAAAGCAGCGACATCTTAAGGCGGACGAACCCGACCACCGGCAGCCGCGGGTTCCGGCCCCAGACGCCGAGAGCCCGATAGCGGTCGATCGCGCCGGTCAGAACGCTGGCGTCCAGGTCCGGGAAATAGCAATGCGCCATGTCCGCGACGGTCGCCGCATCGGCCGCGTGCAGCCAAGTCTGCGCCTCCTGCAGCGCGCGGACCATGCCGGTCAAAGCCTCTCGGTTACGCCTGACGAATTCGACCGGTGCGTAGTAGGTCGTGTAGCTGGTAGGGCCGCGCGCGGCCGCGGCGTGCCAAACATGGCCGGCGCCTTCCCGAAGGAGCATTTCCGCGAACGGCTCGAATACCTGAATGACATCCACTTCGCCCTTCCGCAGGGCCGCCACGTTGTCCGCCATGGTCCTGTCGGCGACGCGATCGAGCGAGGCGGGGTCGATCCCGGCGCGGCGCAGGTCTTCCTGAATGCACATCCATGGCGTCGGCACTTCGCTGACGGTCGCGATGCGGCGGCGGCCCAACTCGCAGAGCTGGAAGCCCGGACACGGTTCGCGACCGATCAGCAGGAAGGGATCGCGGGTGACGGCCTCGCCGAATGCGATCAGCCGGCGATCGGGATCGGGGTCCCGATCCATATGCTGCATCATGCGCATCGGGCCGCCCCAGGTCACGTCGGCCTTGCCCGCGAAGAGATCACTGGCTGACTGGTCGGAGGTCTCGGGGCGGTCCAGGATCACGTCCAGCCCCAACTTCTGATGAAGCCCACGTTTCAGGGCGACGTAGTAGGGCGTATAAAATACGGCGCGCAGGCTCTCGTACAGGCGGATCTGCATTCTCGAAACTCCTGTCGCGCGGCCGCCGCTGGCCTGACGTCGTCTTTGGCCCGATCACCGTCCGTCGCCACGGGAGCGGCTTGATTGCGGCAAGCCGTTACGGATGAGCATTCTGACGATGCTATCCCCGACATCACATCAGGTCATAGATTGCCTGACCAGGGGAGGCCGCGGGCATTTCGGGCCGGCGTTGAACGTTAACCGGGACGCCGGCGGGAATGGCGGCGCCGCCTTTCCAGGCCGGTAGATACGAACGTCGAGAATCCGCCGATTCGCAGGCTTTTTGGCGTTTCTATGCGGCGGACTCCCAGCCCCCCGAGCGGAAAAACCGCCAAGTGTCCGCGAGTTATAAAGACCGCCAATTCGTCGCCGTCTGACGGCGCAAAGTGTGGTGGGCGACGCAGTCATCTGCGAACTCGTCTCTGGCGGCCTGTTCCTGAAAAGCAGGGAATTTACAGGGAATTCCAACGTTTTGGCGGCTGATAGCGCGTCAACTCCGCCAAATTTACGCAGAAGAACAATGCGCTACAGCCAAATTCCCTAAAGAACCGAACAGGGAATTACCAGTGCTGTATCAGGGAAGGGCGACAATCGAACAGGGATCCGGACCGCGCGATCAGGGCGCCTGCGCGTCATGTGAGTAGAAACGAACTCACTTCGACAAACATGGCGTTTGGCTGCGTGCTCGCTTCACGCTTTCATTCCGATAAGCCGGAGGTTTCCTGACGACGGACATTCGTTGCATATGGGACGAAACGCGGCGGCGCGCAGGTCGCGAGCGACGGTGCCAGTTGGGACGTGTCCCGCTTTTGGCGCGGAGCCGGCGCCTGGAGAATGCCTATGCCGACCGGCCGCGCGCGCAGAAACGGGGACCGCCTTGCTCCGCCATGCGCTTGGCGAACTGGTCCTCGCGCCGCTCACGGACATTCAAACCGTCGAGCAGATGATGGCCAATCGGCCGCCAGGCGATCAGGACAGAGCGGGCTCAGGCCTCCCCCCCCTGAAATCGAAGAGCAGGCGGTGCATGAGCTCATGGACCGGCAATACCGCAAGACCCTCGATCAACCGGTCGGGATGCTCGGCGATAAGTCGCCGCGCCAGGCCGTCAAGACGGCCGCCGGCCGGCGGAAGGTCGCCGACTGGCACAAATATCTCGAGAACCAGACCGCCCGGCAGCTCGACCCGACCGACCCCAGACGACCTACAGCTTCGAGTGGATGTGGAAGGAGCTCGGCGTGCTCGATCTTCGCCAATAGCTCGTGTCCCGTAGCTGACGTCGTGGGGCTGCACCGAATCCGTTCATATGTCTATGCTGTCGCCAGTCATACTTGCAGAGACGACGTCCAAAGTTGGCTGAAGAACGGACGTCGAGCCGACCGCGCTCAGGTCCGTTCTGCGCCAAAAGGCGACATCAACGACTAGGGTGAAACCTATTCAATGCGCTCAAGCGTGATCGGCTTCTCAGTGCCGTTGGGCGGCTTGCCGACCCATGCTTTCGGAACCAGACTAGCGCCACGGTTCCATTTGCAAGGCGGTATGTCGGATGGACGTCACAGCGACGAAACAGGCGGCCGTCATTGGCGGCGACAACGAGCCGCCAGCGGCGGTTCTATGCGCTCGGCTCCGCGAGATGGCAACGACGATTGCGGAAGAACGCGCGTCGTTCGACGCCGCCGGCCGTTTGCCGGACGACCTCTTCCGCAAACTTGCCGAACTCGATTTGTTTCGCCTATGGCTGCCGTCTGCGTTTGGCGGGCCCGAGCTTTCGGCGTTGGCTTTCATGGACGTGGTCGAGGAAGCGTCGGCATTGGATGGAGCCGTCGGCTGGCTGGTCGGCAATGGCGGCGGTATGGGGCGTGTCGCGGCTTTTTTGAGCGAGGAGAGCGCACGGGAGATCTTTGACGATCCGCATGCTTTCGTCGTTTCGGGAACGGCCGGCGTCGGCCGAGCAGTCCCCTCCGATGGCGGCTTTCGCGTAAGCGGCCGCTGGCCGTTCGGAAGCGGCTCGCCGCATGCCACGTGGTTCACGCCTTTTTGCGAGATTGAAAAAGACGGAGAGAGAACAGGCAGGATCATCAATCCCGTCGTGCCGCGGGCGAACGTAATCCTGCACGACAACTGGCATGTCTCAGGCCTCTGCGGAACAGGTAGCGGCGATTTCGAGCTACAGGACGTGTTTGTGCCGGACCACTTCGTTCATCCCCAGCAACCTGAGCCAACGCTGCCGGGCACGCTCTACCGGCTTCCAACCGGCTCGATCTATCCATGGACGGTTGCGACCGTACCGATCGGCCTGGCGCGCGGGGCGCTTCGGGAGTTCCTGGCCATAGCCGGTCAGCGAAAACGTCGAAATGACGCCCTGCCTTTGGCCGAACGCGAGCTCGTACAGTCCGAAATCGGCCGCATCGACGCGCGGCTTTCGGCGTCTCGGGCATACATGCGGCAGGCCATGACGGACCTCCTGGCGGCCGTTGAGGCCGAATCAGACCTGGTTCCTGCGCGCGTCCGCCTACGGATGGCCTGCACATTTGCGAGTGAAGGCGCCCTCTGGGCGATCGGTCTGCTGACGGAAATCGCGGGCGCCATCTCGATTTTTAAAACCTGCCCCTTAGAGCGCTACGAACGCGACGCTCGGGCGGCCGCCAAGCACATCGCGATGAGCCCGACCGCCTATGTCACGGGCGGAAAGCTCGTTCTAGGACAGGATCTTTCAATGATGCGTTTCTAAGGTGCCCGGGCCCATCGGCGAATGAACCACGGATGCCTAGTTGGCGTTTTTTCGGGTTCACACTTCGCCGGAAACGAGTTCAATCGGTCAGCAGCGCATCGACCTCCGCTCCAGTCGCGGCGCGGTTCAGGATTGAGAAGTCGCCCTGCTCCAGCATGGCGCGCGTCCCGTCAATGATCGCCCGCTGCGTCACCCGGGCCAACACCGCGCCAAGCGAAATACGTGCGACGCCGAGCGCGCCCATCTCCTCTCGCGTCAGATCGCGCATCGCGCCGGCCGCCAGAAGGTTGACCGGCGTTCCTGTGGCGGCAAGTGCGCGGGTCGTTTCAGCATCGACCAGCGGCGCGTAGATCACGTCAGCGCCGGCCTGGGCGAACGCCCGGCAGCGGCGAAGGGCCTCGGCCTGATCGTATGTCTTGAAGACCCAGCCGTCGGCGCGGGCCGTCAGCACAATCCCGACGGAGCGGGCCGCCGCGATCGCCGCTTCGACCCGAGCCAGCGCCAAGTCGAACGGATAAGCGTCCTTCGTCGGCACGGCGATGTCCTCGATTGACAGGCCGGTCAGCCCGGCTTCCGCTGCCAGCCGCACGGTTTCGGCGACCGTCTCCGGATCATCGCCAAACCCGTTCTCGAAGTCTCCGTTCACCGGCACATCGACCGCGGCGCAGATATCCGCGGCGTGCTGCAGGGCCACGTCGCGCGTGATCTGCCCGCCATCCTTGAGACCCAAGGCAAATCCGTGTCCGGCCGAGGTCGTCCCGAGCGCCTGTGCGCCCAGCCGCGCCATCACCTTAGCCGATCCCAGGTCCCAGGGGTTCGGCATCACCACCGGCTGGCCCGGGACATGCAATGCGCGGAACCTTTCGGTCAATTCGTCACGACGCATGGCGAAGCGCTCCCTTGAATTCTCGGCAGTGTCGCATGGCCGTCGGCCAAGGCAAGTTCAGTCAGCGGTCCGGGGAATTCTTAGTCTCGGCTCGCGTTGGCGAGATCATCCTAACTCAACGCGTTGTTAGGCGCTTTCGAGCCAACCTCCGCAAATCGGTCTTTGACCAATGTCAGCGGTGAAGCGGACATTAGCATCGCCGAAGCTCCTCGGCCGTTCGGCGCCAGAGGCGGACATCAAGATCACGTCCGCCATGAACTCCTCTGACCCTGAAGACGGCATTGACACGTTAAGTCTGGCATGCGGGCGAGATGCTGGCGGCGGCGCGTTCAGGCCAACGCCGAACATTCCCGCCACACCTCGAACGCGGCTGTCCTGAGTTGCTTGAAGATGCGACGTGGGAGGAGATGGCGTTGGACGTAGAACGTGTTCTGGACTGCGGCTTGGATCGAGAGGAAGCGCTGCGCCGAGCCCGGCGACTTGAACCGGTGCATCTTGCGCTCTCGTCGGCGCACCGCCTGGTGTGAATTCTCGGCGCGATTGTTGGCCCGGAGCCCCTGATCGTGGATGGCGGACATCCGCTCTTGCCTTATGGCTGTCGGGTACGATCGGAGGCGGTCGGTCGTGATGCGGTCGGGCGCGAAGCCCTGCTTCTTGAGCAGCCTGCGAAGCAAACGCCTTGCCGCTTTAGCGTTCCGCCTGGACTGGACGAGGAAATCGAGCACCTCGCCCTCGTCGTCGACGGCACGCCAAAGCCAATGCCGCCGTCCGCGGATCTTGATGACCATCTCGTCCAGATGCCAGCGCGGGCTCGGCGCCGGGCGGGAGCGACGCAGATTGCGCGCTGCCAGGCGGCCGAACTTCAAGAACCAGCGGCGGACCGTTTCATTCGAGGCGTCGACGCCACGCTCGGCCAGCAATTCCTCGACGTCGCGAAAGGACAGCGTGAAGCGGGCGTAGAGCCAGACGGCGTGAAGAATTACGACGGGTGGAAAGCGATGACGTTTGAACGAGATGGGTTTCATCGACCAAGCCTACGCCATCCCCGCCCGCGACCCGGTTAACGTGTCAATGCCGCACGAGGTCTCATTCGTCTCAGTCACCCAGCAGTTCAACACCACCTCCTCCATGGGCCGGCTGACGTTGAACGTGCTGCTCTCCTTCGCGCAGTTCGAGCGGGAGGTCACCGCGGAGCGGATCCGGGACAAGATCGCCGCCTCCAAGAAGAAGGGGCTCTGGACCGGCGGGCCCGTCCCCCTCGGCTACGACGTCAAGGAGAAGGCGCTCGTTCCCAATCTCAACGAGGCGGAGGCCGTGCGGCGACTCTACGAGCTTTATCTGCAGCATGGATCGGTGCGGGAGCTGCAGTCGGCGGCCACCGCCGAAGGGATCGTCACCAAGCGGCGCAACGGGGAGGGGGCGCGGGCCGGAGGCAATCCCTTCAGCCGCGGCGCGCTCTACGCGTTGCTCGCCAATCCGATCTATGTCGGCCGCATCGCCTATCGCGGCGAGGTCTACGAAGGGCGGCACGAGCCAATCGTCGAGCTGGATCTCTGGGATGCGGTCCAGGCGAAGCTCAAGGCGGCGGCGCCGCAGCGACGCGCGCGCTTCAATCAGGCATCGGCGTCCGTTCTCGCAGGCGTGCTCTACGACGAGACCGGCGATCGGCTGACGCCGAGCCACGCCAACCGGTCCGGCAAGCGCTATCGCTACTACGTCTCCCATCGCCTGCATCTCGGCCAGGACCAGTCGGGCTGGCGCCTGCCGGCGCCCATGCTCGAGCGCCTGATCCTCGACCTGCTCGATCGGCGCCTGACGGAGCCGGCCCGGCTCGACGGTCTGCCGCGGCGGATGTTGGAGGACGTGACGGCGCTGACGCGGTTGCAGGACGCCGCCGCATCGCTTCGGCGGCAGCTCTCAAGCGCCGATGCGTGCGAACGCATGGCCGCATTCAAGCAGGCGGTCCATCGCATCGAGGTTCGTCAGGATGAGATCCGGATTGCGCTTCGTCTGGACGCGCTGGTCGATGGCGCTGACGACGTGATCGAGATCGCGGCGCCTGCGGAACTCAGGCGGCGCGGCGTCGAGACAAAGATCGTCCTCGGCGCGAGCCAAGGCCAAACCGCCGCGATCGACGTCAAGCTGATGGGGCTCGTCGCCCGGGCGCATCGCTGGCGCAGGATGCTTGTCAGCGGCCGGTTCCAGACGCTGGACCATCTCGCGGCGATCGAAGGTGTGAGCCGCTGGGACGTCAGCCGCCATTTGCCGCTCGCCTTCCTCGCCCCCGATATCGTCGAGGCGATCCTCGACGGCCGTCAGCCGACGGGACTCACCGTCAATCGCCTCAAGCGGTCGCTGCCCCTGCCGCTCGATTGGAAAGACCAGCGGCGGCTGCTCGGCTTCGCCGGCTGACATTCTCCCAAACACGCCCAGCGATGCTGTTGTCGCCTTTCCAGGCCAACAGAGACGAACGTCGACAATCCGCCGGTTTGCGGGCTGTTTGGCGTCTCTGAGTGCCGGGCTGCCAGCCTACCGGGCGGAAAAAGCGCCAAGTGTCGGGGGGTTACAAGAACCTCGAATTTGTCGCCGTCTGTCGGCAGAATTTGTGGTGGACTGCATCATGATTCGAACTTGCGGCAACATCGTTGATCGCCGCTCTGCCCGTCCATTTTGATCGTCCGATGCGCCCCTCCTGATAACCTGATCCAGGAGCCGATCGCAGGCGATACTGTTGTCGCCATTTCCGGCCTGGAGAGACGAACCTCGGGAATCGCCCGATTCGCAGGCTATTTGGCGTCTCTCTACACGCGAATTCCACGCTTTGAGGCGGAAAAACCCCCAAGTGTCCGGGGGTTAGAATTTCAAATAAGTAATTGATATTAAAGGGGAAAATAGGTGGTGGGCCCGGCAGGATTCGAACCTGCGACAACGCCGTTATGAGCGGCGCGTTCTGACCGCTGAACTACAGGCCCCGGGGCGGGGTTATACGCAATCGACGGTCAGGCCGCCATCGGCGCGGTCGCGCCCTTGATCTGAGTGCGGTGCATGATCCGCCGCGCCTCGGGGTCGAACGGGTCGCGGCGGTGCAACGTGGCGCGGTTGTCCCACATCAGCAGATCGCCGACGCGCCAACGGTGCGCGAAGCTGAATTCCGGCCGCGTCGCGTGCGCCCAGAGCGCGTCCAGCAGCGCCTCAGAATCGGCCAGGTCCAGGCCCTCGACATAGGCCAGGCGCCGGCGGCCGAGATAGAGCGCCGGCCGGCCCGTCCGGGGATGCGCGCAGACGATCGGATGATAGGCCCCGACGCTCGCCTGCGGGTCGTCGGTCGGCGTCACGCCGGCGCGGACATAGCCGCCCGAATTGAACGTGCCGTCATGCTTGATGCGCTTGCCGGCGACGGCCGCCTTCAGGTCGTCCGGCAGGCCCTCATAGGCGGCGCACATGCCGGCGAGCCAGGTGTCGCCGCCCGCAGGCGGCAGTTCGCGGGCGTAGAGCATGGAGGCGTCCGGCGGGTTCTCCAGATAGGACATGTCCGTGTGCCAGACCGCCTCGCCGGCGCCCAGGCTGCCGATCGGCTTGCCGTCCGGCCCCTTCACGTTGGAGACGACGTAGATCTCCGGGTAACCCGGCACGGGCGTGCGGCCGTTCTCCATGATCGGCGCGTGCTCCAGGTCGCCGAAGCGGCGGGCGAAGGCGACGAAGGCGTCGTTGGAGAGCGACTGGCCCCGGAACAACAGGGCGTTGTGCGCGTCCCAGGCGGCGACGATCGCCTGCAGCGCGGCGTCGTCGAGGGCGTTCAGGTCGACGCCGTCCACCTCGGCGCCGACGGCCTCGGTCAGGGGGCGGATCTGCATGGAGCTTCTCCCGTTACGGCGCGGGCGTCGCCGAGGCGAGCGCGCGGCAGATCGCGGTCATCTTGGCGATCGGATGGCGGGTGAACAAGCGGAGCGTTTCCTGCACGTCCGCGAGGGCGGCCGGGTCGGGCGCCGGCGCCGGGGCGAGCGCCGAGGCGATCCCGGCCGCGCGGCGCGCGCTCAGCCGCCGCGCCTGACCGAGCGCCTCGCCGAGCGCGCCGGAGGCGGCGAGCGGCGCCAAAAGCGCCCAGGCGAGCGCCAGATAGCCCGGCCAATAGGCCAGGTGGCGGTACATGCTGGCCAAGACCGTGCCGTCCTCCTCGCCGAAGTCGTTCAGCATGTCGACGAGGCCGCGCAGGCCCGGATCGAGCGCGTCGAGGGACGGCAGGGGCGGCAGGGGCGGCAGCGCCGGCTCCGCCGCCGGCTGCGGCGTCGCGGCCGGCGGGCCCTCCTCGCCGTCGATGCGGGCGAGCAGGGCGGAGAGCGCCACCAGGTTCATCGCGTTGGTGCGGTCGTAGGACTCAAGGATCGCCCGGATCGAGCGGAGGCCGAGGCCGTCGACGCCCGCCGCGGCCAAGGCCGCCTTCGGCAGCAATGGCAGGGCCGGCGGGCGGATTTCCCGGCGGAGGGCCCGGCCCTCCGCCGCGGCGAGCCCGGACGCGTAGATCGGCTTCAGCGCGGTCCAGGCATAGGGCAGCGCCCCCGGCGTCACGGCGAGCCGGCGCCAGACCAGGTTGACGACGCCGACGCCCGTGACGGCGCGGATGTCGGCGAAAATCTCGGCCGTCTCGCCCTTGGCTTCGGCCTCGGCGACGGCGGGGATGGGATCTGCGGCCATGGGTTCGGGTCCGGCCGCGCTCAGGGCGTCTTCGCGCCGGTCGGGGCCGGCACCAGGAAGCGGAAGTCGGCGCCTTGTTCTGCCTGATTGACCTCGTCCAGGTAGAGCTTCAGGTAGCCGCGCTCCTGGCCGGGATGGACGGGCGGCGCCCAGTCGGCCTTCCGCTTCTCAAGCTCTTCCGGCGGAACCATCAGGTCGAGCCGCCGCGCCTCGACATCGAGCACGATGCGGTCGCCGTTCCGGACGAGGCCGAGCGGCCCGCCGTCGGCGGATTCGGGCGAGATGTGCAGCACGATGGCGCCGAAGGCCGTGCCGCTCATCCGGGCGTCCGACATGCGCAGCATATCCTTGACGCCGGCGGCGGCGAGCTTCTTCGGAATGGGAATGTAGCCCGATTCCGGCATGCCCGGCGCGCCCTTCGGCCCGGCGTTCTTCAGGACCAGGATGT